>Ga0194125_10004173_pt1 | contig 22759 bp, 22 predicted proteins | sample TA2KigC250mmetaG_FD_148626 | JGI IMG/M metagenome (GOLD analysis project Ga0194125, IMG submission 148626) | Freshwater microbial communities from Lake Tanganyika, Tanzania - TA2015034 Kigoma Deep Cast 250m | ecosystem: Environmental > Aquatic > Freshwater > Lake | place: Tanzania: Lake... | reverse complement strand
CATGCCCGGCGAGAAGCAGGGCTGCATCGGCTGCCACGCCGAACGCGAGCACGCCAGCGCCACCCCCCAGCTCACCGCCGCCCTCGCCCGCGAGCCGCAGAACCTCACGCCGCCCGAGTGGGGCGTCACAGGGTTCTCCTTCCCCCACATCGTCCAGCCCGTCCTCGACCGCCACTGCACCAAGTGCCACAACCCTAGGGGCATGGACACTGTGGGCGGGGCCTCCGTGCCCCGCGCGCCTGTGGGCGGGGCGTCCCTGCCCCGCGTTCCCCCCAAGGGCATTGACCTCACGGGCGACCGGACGGACTTCTTCAACGTGGCCTACGAACACCTCGCCCGCCAGGGCACGTGGGGCGAGCGCGACGTCCACATGCGCGGCGTCGGCATCGCCAGCCGCTCCGAGGGCCGCAGCCCCTACACGAGCTGGATCGCCACCATCAACGGCACCGAGTACAACGTCCTGATGATCGAGCCCAAGCAATGGGGCTCGCCCGCCAGCAAGCTGGCCGACATCATCCGCAGCGGCCACCCCGACAAGGACGGCAAGCCGCGCGTCGCCGTGCCCGACGCCGACCGCCGCCGCATCTTCGCCTGGATTGACCTCAACGTGCCCTACTACCACACCGCGTCGAGCACGTACCTTGAGAACATCGGCTGCCGCCAGGTCTATCCGCCCGACCTCGACAAGACGCTGGCCGACGTTGCGAAGCGGCGATGCGTCGAGTGCCACAAGGGCGGCAGGGTGCCGCGCAAGTTCTACACCCGCATCGAGAACCTGCAGCTCAACAGCTTCCTCCTCGCCCCGCTCGCCAGGTCCGCCGGCGGCACGGAGGCTTGCGGCAAGGCCATCTTCGCTGACGCCACCGACCCCGACTACCAGGCCATCCTCCGCACCTTCGCCCCCATCCGCAAGCTCCTCGACCAAAACCCCCGCACCGACATGGCGGCAATCGAGTAGGGGCAGCCCCGGAGGGGCGGGCTACGGGGCGAGTGGGCGCTTGCGGGGCGCCCCCGCGCGGGTTACACTCAAGGGGGGAACGAGAGGTCTGGTGGGCGGACCCCGCTCTGGAGATTGAGCGATGAGCGCCGTAGACACCCGCCGCGTCGCCAAGCGGCGCCTCGATTCGCTTTCGGCGGACCGCCTCCGTGTCGCCGACGACTTCCTGGCGTACCTCCAGGAACGCGAAGATAGCGAGGCCACTGAGGAACTGCTCCGCATCCCCGGCTTCGTCGAGAGGCTTGCAGCGGCGGAGAGGCAGATTGCAGAAGGCAAGGTCACACCCGTTGAGAAACTGCGGCGGAAGTACCGCTGATGTACCGTGTCATCCTGAGTCACGATGCGCAGCGGTTCTTTGACGACGCGGATGCTCCTCTTCAGCGGAAGCTCGACCGCTGTTTCGACATGCTGAAGATCGAGCCACATCGTCACCCCAACATCAAGCCCCTGAAGGGCCGCCTCAGCGGCTACTACCGCTACCGTGTTGGCGACTACCGCGTTGTGTTCCGCATTGACGCGCAGAGCCGCGTCGTGTATGTCCCAGGCATCGAGCATCGGTCTGGCGCCTACCGATAGGCCTATGAAGCCTTGGCCTGCGCCTCGGCAGCAAAGACGCCAAGAGACGCTTGAAAGAAGCGAGGAAATGCCCTGTGGCCAACCGGTTCAGCTGGTCGAGGCTCACCAAGCAACAGTTGGGTCGGTATGCCGAGTACTTCGTGATGATGGAGTTCACCCTCCATGGGTTCGACGTGTACTCGGCAGAGGTGGACGATAAGGGCATCGACTTCGTGGTCCGCAAGAACCCCGCGGTGTATTACGATATTCAGGTGAAGTCCGTTCGGGGGCTGAACTACATCTTCATGCGAAAGGACAAGTTCCGACCTTCCCCGAACCTGCTGTTGGCCATCGTGCTGTTCTCGGATGGACGTGAGCCTCAGCTCTACCTGGTGCCCTCGACCGTATGGTCTGAGCCCAACACGCTCTTTGTGAGTCGTGACTACGCAGGCAAGAAGAGCCAACCTGAGTGGGGGGTGAACCTGACGCAGAAGAACCTCCCGTTGCTCGCGACTTTCGCCTTTGACAGCAGGGTGGATGGGTTGTGAGGGCGAGAGGCTCTCGACAGCATCCCGGTCTCAGCTTCTGGACAGAGGCACCTTGCCGGCGCCCACCTTAGCGAACGCAGGGCAGTGGGCTTCGATCTTGCGCATCGCCTGCCGGTCGTAGAGCCGCTCGCCGCAGTCGGGGCACTGGTGGAACTCCAGGTCCGGCACGGTGTAGGTCTCGCCCTCGAACGTGTCGGTCCAGTCGCGCCGCACGCGCCTGATTCTGCCACTCCCGCAGGTGGGGCACTTCGTGATTCCAATCATGATATCGGTCTCCTATAGTGCCCGCTTGGCCGAGACGAGCACGTAGTAGGTGTCCACGCCTCCCTCTGACACGAGCTTGCCCTTCGAGTAGATCGCCATGCCGCTGAACTCAATCATAGCGCCGCGGGTCGGGAAACGCCAATCCGGAAGAGGGACGATTGAAGAGGGGGCCGATTTCTTGCAGCCGCCCCAATCCGGTAGAATGAGTATGGGCCGAAGATTGAGGGAAATCCACGCATGCGTGTCAAGGCCATCGCCCTCCTCTCCGGCGGGCTGGATAGCTCGCTGGCGATTCGCCTCATGCTCGACCAGGGGATCGAGGTCGAGGCGCTTCACTTCGTCTCGATTTTCAACGCCACGGCGCCGGAGAAGCCCTCGCTGCTGCGGCCGCTGCGGGTGGCCCGGCAGCTCGGGGTGCCGCTCGTGCCCATGCGCTTCACCGCCGAGCAGCTCGCACTCCTCCGCGACCCCGCCCACGGCTTCGGCTCGCAGATGAACCCGTGCATTGACTGCCACATGGCCATGCTGCGGCTGGCGGCCGAACGGATGCGGGAGACGGGCGCCCAGTTCCTCGTCACGGGCGAAGTCCTCGGCCAGAGGCCGATGTCGCAACGCAGCTTCGTCCTCCACCAGATAGCCAAGGACACTGGCCTCGGCGGCCTTATCCTCCGTCCCCTCTCGGCCAAGCTGCTGCCGCCGACCATCCCCGAGGAGAAGGGCTGGGTGGACCGCGAGCGGCTGCTCGACATCTATGGCCGCTCGCGCAAGCGGCAGCTCGAACTCGCCCGCCACTACGCCCTCACCGAGCACGGCTCGCCCGCCGGCGGGTGCCTGCTCACCGACCCCGGCTTCGCCGCACGCCTCCGCGACTACTTCGGCCACCTGGCCGGAGCCGAGCCCGACCTCAACGACCTCCACCTCCTCAAGTACGGCCGCCACTTCCGCCTCGACGCCGCCACCCGCGTCATCATCGGACGCGTCCACCGCGAGAACGTGACGGTCTACACCTTCTCCCGTCCGGCCGATCTCCTGTTGACGACCCGCGATGCCCCCGGCCCGACGGCCCTGCTCCGCTGTGCCACGGTCGGCTTGTCCGACCGTGCGGCTGAGGCGGAGTCGGCACGGCTGGGCAAGCCAGCCGTGGCACTGCTCCGAGGCAGCGAGAGCGACGAGCACATCCGCACGGCCGCGGCCCTCACGGCCCGGTACTCGAAACTCCGCGCCCAGCCCCTCGTCGCCATCTCGGTCACCCCCGGCCGCAGCCATCCGGGCCCCGCCTCGCGCGTCATCGAGGTGGCGCCGAGCGAGGACGCCGCGGCGGATGAGCGACGCATCGGGGCATGAGACAGGAACCGCGCTGCTCACAACCCCATTAGGAACTGGAAGTTGCGGTCGGCGATGCCGGGGAGGCCCTCGTGGCCGAAGTCGGGGTAGACGAGCATGCTCTTCTTCGCGGCGATCTTGTTGTAGGCGGCGAACTGGCTGGAGGGGGGGCAGATGGTGTCCATGAGGCCGATGGCCCACTGGACCTCACCTCGGATGCGGGGGGCGATGTGCTGGATGTCCACGTAGCCGAGGGCGTTGAACACGGCGTCCTCGCGCTCGTGGCGCGGGTCGAAGAGGCGGAAGAAGTCCTTCAGCTCGGCATAGGCGTCCTTCGCCTGGTCCATCTCCCACACCCGCTTGTAGTCGGAGAGGAAGGGGAAGACGGGTGCGGCACGGCGGATGGCGGGCTCGAGGGCGGCGGCGGCGACGGTGAGTGCTCCGCCCTGGCTGCCGCCGGTGGCGCCCACGCGGGCGGGGTCAACGTCGGGCATGGCCATCACGAGGCGGGCGAGCTGGGCGCAGTCGAGGTAGACCTGGCGGAAGAGGAGCCTTTCGGGGTGGCCGTCGAGGGCGTCGGCCAGGCCGCGGATGATGTGGCCGCGCAGGGTGTTCCCTGTCACGCCGCTGCTATCCTGGGAGCGTCCGCCCTGGCCGCGGCAGTCGAGGGCGGCGACGGTGAAGCCCTGGCCGGCGTAGGCCAGCTTGTCCGCCCAGTCGCCCGAGCTGCCGCTGTAGCCGTGGAACATGACGACGGCGGGATGGGGCTTCGGAGCGCTCTTGGGGCGGAGGAGCTTGGCGTAGACGCGCGCGCCGCCGACGCCGGTGAAGTGCATGTCGAAGCACTCGGCGTTCGGGGCCTGGAACTCGGCGGGGGTGAGCGTCACCTGGGGGTCGAGTCCGTGCATCTCGGCGAGCGCCTCATCCCAGTAGGCATCGAAGTCCGCGGGGCGTGGGTTGAGGCCCTGATAGGTCTGGAGCTTTTCCCACGAGAAGTCGAAGGTCAGCGGCATGGGCTTCTCCTTGGTCCAGGGGCGCGTCGGGCGAGGTACCACGAGCGTTCGCCATATGCTACGCGACGGCGGGGCGGAGTCAAGCGCCGCTTGGGCAGCGCGACTTGACAGGGAGCGGGCATCATCGCATGGTAGAGGGAGGACAGCGGCACGGAGTGTGCCGCGGGAGCAGCGACTCAACAGCCGACCTGGAGTTCCATCGTGGGGAAGCAGGGAAGACCGATGCGTGGGTTCATCCTGGGCGCAGCGCTGCTCGCGGCGGCGGGCGGGAGCGCGACCGACTGGCCGCAGTTCCACGGCCCGCGGCGCGACAACCTCTCGGTCGAGACCGGGCTGCTCAAGCAGTGGCCGGCCGAGGGGCCGAAGCTGCTCTGGACCGCCAAGGGCATCGGCCACGGCTTCGCCACCGTGGCCGTCGCCGGCGGCCTCGTCTACACCACGGGCAACATCGGGCCGGACACGGTGATCACGGCGCTCGACCTGGAGGGCAAGCCGCAGTGGACCGCCAGGAACGGCCCCGCCGACAAGCACGACCGCCCCGGCACCCGCAGCACGCCGACGGTGGACGGGGAGCGCCTCTACCACGAGGGCTCGGTCGGCGACGTCGTCTGCCTCGAGGCGAAGACGGGCAAGGTCCTCTGGTCGGTGAACATCCTGAAGAAGTTCGGCGGCCGCACACCCACCTGGGGGCTGGCCGAATCGCCGCTGGTGGACGGCAACCGCCTCATCTGCACCCCGGGCGGCCCGGAGATCGGGCTCGTGGCGCTCGACAAGATGACGGGCGAGACGCTGTGGACGTGCAAGGGGACGACGGAGAAGCCTGGCTACGCCTCGCCCATCGCCATCGAGTTCGGCGGCGTGCGGCAGTACGTCACGATGCTCCAGAAGTCCGTCGTTGGCGTTCGGGCCGACACGGGCAAGCTGCTTTGGCAGGCGCACCACCTGGCTTTCGCGGACGAAACAGTCTCCACGCCGCGGTTCCACGCCCCGTTCGTTGTCGTCTCCACCCTCGGCCCCGGCGGCACCCAGTGCATCGAGCTGAGCAGCGAAGGCGATGCGATAACCGCGAAGAAGGCGTGGCAGACGAATGTCCTCAACAACCACCACGGCGGCGTGCTCCTGCTGGACGGCTACGTCTACGGCTCGAACGTCGGGCGCAAGTGGGTGTGCCTCGACCTCAAGACGGGCAAGATGGCGCACGCGGGCGACGGCGTGGGCAAGGGGTCGCTGACGTATGCCGACGGGATGCTCTACACCTACGCCGAGGATGGCGGCGAGGTGGGGCTGGTGAAGGCCACGCCGCAGGGCCACGACGTGGTGAGCCGCTTCCGCATCCCCAAGGGCGGCGCCGGCCCCTGCTGGGCGCACCCCGTCGTCTGCGGCGGGCGGCTCTACCTGCGCCACGGCGACTTCCTCTACTGCTACGACATCCAGGCGAAATGAACCCGTCGCTCCTTCCCCCTGCCTGCCGCGCCCTGGGTCCAGGCATCGCCTGCCTCCTGTGGCTTGCCACGGTCGCATGCGCAAGGGAGCGGGCGTCCTGGCCGCAGTTGCGCGGGCCGGGCGGCAGCGGCGTGGCGCCCGAGGGAATGAAGCTGCCCCTTCACTTCGGGCCTGACCGGAATCTGCTCTGGCGGACGCCCCTGCCCCCGGGCCACTCGTCGCCCTGCATCTGGGGCGAGGGGGTCTTCCTGACCGGCTTCGCGCAGCCCGAGAAGCGCCTGGAGACGATCTGCCTCGACCGCCACGATGGCCGCATCTTGTGGCGGAGAACGGCCCCGGCCACGGCCATCGAGCGCTGCCACGCGATCAGCACGCCCGCCAACCCCACGCCGGCCACCGACGGCGAACGCGTGTACGTGTACTTCGGCTCCTTCGGCCTCCTGTGCTACGACTTCACGGGCAACGAACGGTGGCGGCTGCCCCTCCCCGTGCCGAAGACGGCGGATGGCTCTGGGACCTCGCCCGTCGTAGCCGGCGGCCTGGTGCTGCTCAACTGCGCCTACCCGCCGAAGCCTTGCCTGCTCGCGGCGGAATGCCGAACCGGCCGCGTGGCCTGGCGGGCCGAGCTCGCGCCCACCTGGATCGGCCTGCCCGGCCACGCCACCCCCGTCCTGTGGTCCCGCGACGGCACCGAGGAGGCCATCCTGCACACCCCCCTACGCCTCGCGGGCCACAGCCTGAAGGACGGCGCCGAGCGGTGGTGGGTGGACGTGGCGACCACCGGGTGCAGCACCCCCGCGGTCGGCGAGGGCCGCCTGTTCGTCGCCACCTGGTTCCACGGCGGCGAGCCCCAGGACCGCGTCCGGATGCCCCCCTTCGACGCCCTCCTCAAGCAGCACGACAGGGACGGGGACGGAGCGCTGACCAAGCGGGAGTTCCCGCCCGACCTCTCGTTCATCCGCCGCCCCGAGGCGGACGATGTGTATGGCCGCGACCTCAAGCTCATCGAGTTCTTCGACGCCTTCGACACGGACAAGGATGGTCGGCTCGACGCCAACGAGTGGGAGCGGGTGACGGCCGGCCCGTTCAACCGAATCGAGCACGGCCTGATGGCTGTCAACCCAGGCGGGTCCGGCGACGTCGGGAAGACACACGTCGCGTGGAAGGAGACGCGCGGCGTGGCCGAAGTGCCCTCGCCGCTGGTCTACCAGCGCCGCATCTACATGGTGCGGGACGGCGGGACCGCCTCGTGCCTGGACGCCGAGACGGGCAGGCTGCTCTGGCGGGAGCGGCTGGGCGCGGTGGGCGGATACTATGCCTCGCCGGTGGCCGGGGATGGCAAGGTGTACTTCGCCTCGGCGCGCGGCGTGGTCACAGTGGTGGCCGCGGGCGATTCGTTCCAGCGGCTGGCCGCGAATGACCTGCGGGAGCCGCTCTACGCCACGCCGGCGATTGCCGAAGGGAGGCTGTACATCCGCACCGCGAGGCACCTGCACGCGTTCGGTGAATGAAGGCGAGGGCCGCGGTTGACGCCTCGGCTGCCGTTTCCTACAATACCGTCGCCGTCATGGGATGGGCAGATACGCCCAATCCGTGGGCAATCAGCGGCGGAGGCGCACGCATGGTACGAGAGATTGAGGTCCCGACCGTCAGCCGCGAGGTCCGCGAGCTGTCCTTCCTCTTCGAGATCAGCCAGACGTTGAGCCAGAGCCTGGACCTCCGCCAGGTGGTGGAGCCGCTGCTGGACGCGATGGCCAAGCACCTGGGCATGGTCCGCGGCACCATCGCCCTGCTCAACCGCCAGACGGGGCAGATCACCATCGAGGCCGCCCACGGCCTCTCCGAGACCCAGCGCGAGCTGGGGCGCTACAGCCTCGGCGAGGGGATCACAGGCCGCGTCGTCCAGTCCGGCCAGCCCGCCGCGATCCCCCACATCGCCGACGAGCCGCAGTTCCTCGACCGCACCGGGGCGCGGCGCGGCCTCGATGAAGATACGTCGTTCATCTGCGTGCCCATCAAGCTGGGCAACGAGGTGATCGGCGCCCTCAGCGCCGACCGCCCCTTCCCAGGCCACGGCGAGCTCTCGAACGACCTGCGCCTCCTCACCATCGTCGCCTCCATGATCGCACAGGCCGTCCGCCTCCGCCAGGCCGCCGAGGAGGAGCGCCAGCGCCTCCTTGACGAGAACGCCCGCCTCCAGGAGGAACTCAAGGAGCGCTTCCGCCCCGCCAACATCATCGGCAACGCCAAGGCCATGCAGGAGGTCTACGACCTCGTCGCCCAGGTGGCCAGGAGCAACGCCAGCGTGCTGCTTCGCGGCGAGAGCGGCACGGGCAAGGAGCTGGTCGCCCACGCCATCCACTACAACAGCCTGCGGGCCGACAAGCCCTTCGTCCGCGTCCACTGCGGCGCGCTGCCCGAAACCGTCATCGAGAGCGAGCTCTTCGGCCACGAGAAGGGGGCCTTCACCGGCGCCATCGCCCAGCGCAAGGGCAGGTTCGAGCTGGCCCACGGGGGCACCATCTTCCTCGACGAGATCGGCGACATCTCGCCCTCCACCCAGGTCAAGCTCCTCCGAGTCCTACAGGAACGCGAGTTCGAGCGCGTCGGCGGCTCCGACACGCTTCGGGTGGACGTGCGGCTGATCGCGGCGACCAACCGCAACCTCGAGGAGCTGATCGCACAGGGCAAGTTCCGCGAAGACCTCTACTACCGCCTCAACGTCTTCCCCATCCGCGTCCCGCCCCTGCGGGAGCGGAAGACCGACATCCTGCTCCTCGCCGACCACTTCGTCGAGCGCTACAGCAAGGCCAACCACAAAGCCGTCAGCCGCATCTCCACCCCCGCCATCGACATGCTCATGGCCTACCACTGGCCGGGGAACGTGCGGGAGCTCGAGAACTGCATCGAGCGCGCCGTCCTCCTGGCCGAGGGCGACGTGATTCAGGCCCACCACCTCCCCCCCACCCTCCAGATGCCGGTTCCCAGCCGCCTGACGGCCAAAGGCACCCTCGAGGCCACGCTCGACGCCATCGAGCGCGACATGCTCGTGGACGCCTTGAAGGCGGCCCGAGGCAACCGCGCCAAGGCTGCCCGTGCCCTCGGCCTCACCGAGCGCCTCATGGGCATCCGCGTCAAGGAGCACGGCATAGACGCCCGCCGCTTCCGCGCCTGAGCTCCCCCCCTCGCGCTGCATCTACTAGCAATTGTGGTCGCCGAGCGATCAACCACAAAATACCCGACTCCCCCGAGTCCCTCGACTCCCTCACTTTTCTTGGGCGGGGCAAGGGGGCATACCATGTGGTATGCGACCGGCGCTCCACCTACCCACCGGTAGCCCCACGCGCTTGACTTGGGCCGGGGCAAGCGACGTAACATGCACCCTCGCCAGCACTTACGTTGAACACGGAGACCATGGCACGATTGTTGCCCGTTGAGCGGCAAGAAACGTCTGGAGCCTGTACCCGGTCGCGCGGCCCCTCGAAGGAGGCCGGGCAAGTTGACCATAACACAGCTAGGCCGTAGCCTGCACCCAGCGCGCGAATGGGGCGAGCGGCGCGGGCCAATGGTCTCCTCTACCCCTAGGCAGCGAAGGGAGAAGCTTGATGCGATGGAAGCGGCTTTGGGTCGGAACTGGCTTGCTAGGATGTCTGCTCGCGGCAGGCGGCATGGAAGCCTACGCAGGCTTCCAGGTCTTCACCACCACGTGAGGGGGCAGTGGGCAGCAGACAGACGACAGACGCCACACGGCAGAGCGCAGAGGACCGCCTGCAATCGTCCTTCTCCTCGATTCCGAGTGCAGAGCCTGGCCCGAGGGCTTCCGAGGGCTGTGCACGCCCTACCCGTGAGAAGGAGCGCTCAGGTGAAACTCATCATCGCCTACATTCAGCCCGAGAAGCTCAGCAACGTGAAGCAGGAGCTGTACAAGGCCGAGGTCTTCAAGATCTCCGTCGCCAACGCGATGGGCTGCGGCCAACAGAAGGGCTACCACGAGGCATACCGCGGGGTGGACATCGAGGTGAACCTCCTGAAGAAGGTTCGGCTCGAGATCGCGGTCAACGAGAGCTTCGTCAAGCCCACGGTGGACGCCATCATCAAGGGCGCCCGCACGGGGCAGATCGGTGACGGGAAGATCTTCATCCTCGACCTGCCCGAGTGCATCCGCATCCGCACGGGCGAGACTGGCGGCGTTGCCATCGGCTGACCGGCTGGCCCGCATTTCTCACGAAATCCCAAGAGCCAAGCCCCAAGTGGCAAACAATCTCCCAGCGCCAAACACGAAATCACGAAACAAGACCGCGAGGGCGTGTTGCCCAAAGGGTGAACTCGTTGGGAGTCCCGCCTTCAGGCGGTCTTCTCCTGCCCCAATCCGCCTAAAGGCGGGACTCCAAACGGGGTTGATCCCGTGAACAGGGTTTGGGCAACACGCCCTTGTGTGCCTGGGTGGCCCCGCGGCTCAGTTCCCCGTCCCGCCGCGGATCTTGAGCATGGCCATGCGCGCGCGGACTCGGAGCTGTGCGCGCTCGGTGTCGCCGGTGAGCTTCTCGCTGGGGTTGCCGGCGGCGCGGCGGAGTGCGGGCAGTGCGGGCGAGGCGGCCGGCCCGATGGCGCCCAACGCATCCGCGGCGCAGGACCGCACGGAGTAGTCGGGGTCGCTCTCCAGCACCTCGGCGAGGAGGTTCACGGCGGGCGCGGCGGCTGGGCCGAGCTTTGCCAGGGCCGAGGCGGCGTGGAACCGGGCCTGCGGCGCGTTCGAGCGCAGGGCATCGGCCAGCGCGGGGAGGGCTGAGGCCCCGATGGCCTTGAGCGCCTTGTCCGCGGCCTGGGAGAACTCGATTTCGCACGACTTGCGTGCCATGGCGTTGAGGAGTGCGGGCACGGCCTCGTAGGCCCGCGGCCCCATGGTGGCCAGGGTGTTCGCCGCCTCGACCCGCCAGCGCAGGTCGGGCGACCGGAGCCGCGCGACCTGGTGCGCCACGTCAGTGTGCATGTAGCTCTGGGGCATTGGAACGATGAGGTCACCACGCGCGGCCTTCGAGTCATTCGGCTCTCGGGCGTGACCGTTAGTTCCGCGCGAGCGGCCGAGCAGCAACAAGGCGGCCAGCCCTGCGATGACGAGCCCGGCGGCGCCCGCGATGAGCGCGATGCGGCGGGCGCGGACGCGCCGCTCCTCCTCGCGGCGCCGCGCGATGCGGCCGCGGAGCCCGCGCAGTGGGGCCTCGCTGCCCGGCATCCGCCCGTGGGCGTCAGCCCGTCGTCGAGTTCGGCCGCAATCGAATCCCATCGTCGCCTCTCAGCGAAGCCGGAACGCCAGCGTCATCTCGCGCGCCAGCCGCGCGGGCGCGAACGTGATGCGGGTCACGACCGCATTTTCGCGGCCCTCGTGCGACTCCTCGGTGAGGCGCTCTGCGGCGAAGCGGCCGGCCGCGCCCGCGCTCGTGAGCGTGAGGGCCTGCCGCCCCTTGCCCACCACCGCGGCACGCCTGCCCCGCACAACCCGCACCGGCTCGAACGTGATGAACGCCTCCTCGACGCTCCGCGGCACACGGGAGAAGGCGTACTCGTCGCACAACTCCACCGTGCCGTCGGGCGCCAGGGTGAGGCGGCGAAGCAGGCGCTCTAGACTATTGTCGCCATAGGCGTGGCTCATGTCAACTGTTGCCCGCTTCTCGCCGCCCGCCTGGTTGAGCCCCTCGACGGCCAGCGTGCCGCGGTACTGGCCGCCAGGCGGCTGCTCCTGGCCGTTGATCAGCGGCACGGAGTGGCCGCGGGAGCGGCAGAAGAGAATCTCATAGCGCTTGGGGCCGAAGGTCTTCGCCGTGTACTTCGGTGCGCCGGGGTCGGTCAGCAGGCACTTGCCGTGCTTGTGGAGGATGAAGCTCCCGATGTCGTTATGGTTGTGCGGCACGTCGTTCCGGCCCGCCAGGACGAGGAGCGTGGTGCCGCCCGCCCGCAGCTTGACCATCCCCAGGTCGGGCAGCAGATAGTCGCGGCGGTCGGGCTTGCCAGTGACCCTTTCGCCGTTGTAGAGGAGCAGGCCACGCCAGCCGCTCACGGCGAGCCGGCCCTTGGCGTCGCGGGCCGCCACTTCGTAGAGTTCGGGGATGCGCAGGAAGCGGTTGATCTCGAGCGCGCTCTCGGCCGTGATGTAGCCGTTCGAGCTGTCGGCGAAGGTCGAGCGCAGCGGCCCCTGGATGTGCGCGGCGAGCGGATAGCGGCAAATGCGCTCGATGTGCTCGTGGCCCGCCCCATAGCCCGCCACTCCGTGGCGGACCTCTTCCGCCCCGGAGGGGCGGGCTACCAGGTCGAGCTTGCCCGCCGTGCGGTGGTGGAGGACAACTGCCGCGTCGAGGAAGTGGCCGAAGCCGTAGTTCCAGTAGCTCGGCCCCTCCAGGCAGCCGCCGTCGGCCGCGAAGCCCTGAATCGCGTAGTCGAGCCGCTGGATGAGGGGGTGGATGAAGGCGGCGAGCTGCCCAACGTCGCGGATGCGGTAGAGCGCCGCCGTGATGAGATTCGCGTTGCACACGTGATTCCAGTTCATCGTCACCGTCCACCAGCCGTCTGGGCGGCGCCAATCGTGGAGCGCGTCGAGGGCGCGACGCTCGATTTCGGCGCCCACCCGCTGCTTCACCTCGTCCTCGAGCTGCCCATCGAGCATCCAGAGGACTTCCGCCAGCAGGCGGGCGATGTGGGACGAGCCGAGGTCAATCGTCCGCCCCTCGTGGGCGGGCCACACCCAGCTCGAAGTCTCGCACCAGGCCCAGAGCAGGTCTTGCACGTAATCCAGGTCGGCGGCGGGATGGCCGAGCCAGAGGGCCAGGGCCGCCTGCTCGGTCGTCTGCGCCCCGCCACGGAGCGCGGCCTCCCCCAGCGTGCGGCTGCCCGTGCGGCGATAGTCGCGGTAGTGCGACCGCCTGACCACCGAGATGGGCTTCTCCGTGAGGCGTTCCCAGATGCCCAGCCTCTTCGCCCACTGTTTGGCCTTAGCCTTCGCCCTCGGGTCGTTCAGCCCTGGCCACGCGGGCAGATGCATCTGCGGCTTCAGCATCTCGGCCAGATTGGGGATCGTCATCGTCTCGAGGATCATCACGACGCTCCTTTCCTCTCCCTCGGCTCGGGCAGCAGTATAGCATTTCCGGCTCATCTGCCTCAAGCGATCCGCCGGGAGCGGGTGTGGCCCCCAATGCTGGTGAGCTTGTTCGAAGCTCATGAGCCCGACCCTCTCCCTACCCTCTCCCTACAAGGGAGAGGGGCCCCAACCCCCCTCCCTGCCAGGGAGGGGGTAGGGGGAGGGTCGGAGCCGGTGACCGGCGCCAGGCGCCAGGATTGGGGGCCAGACTCGCCGGGAGCCGGGGGCCTGAGGCCGGGCCGGCCCGATGCCGCTCAGAGTCGCTGACGGCACCGTTGTAGTGGAGGTCGAGAAGCTCCCAGCACACAACGGGCTCGGACTTGCGCCCCTTCCTGGCTTCCCGAGGGCGCAAGTTCGGCGACGCCGGCGGGCGGGGGCTGAGGTGGACGGATGATGGCTGGCCGCACTGGCTGCCGCGGGTTGCGACAGAGTCGTCCGGCAGCACGGGGGCGCGGGCGATCTTCGTTGCCGGGGTCAGGTGGGTTCGATGAAATCGTCGAGGGTCAGAAACGAGCCGCCATCGGCCTCCGGGGGCCGCGCCGCGGGGCGGGGGGCAGAACCGGCAGCCGGCGCCCGCTGCCCGACGTTGTCGAGCGGCCAGTTCAGCGGGAGGTAGGGCTCGCCGGTGTAGACCACGCCGGCCTCCACCTCGTCGCTCTCCTTGACCTCGATGGCGAGGATGTGGCCGCCGAGCGCGCGTGGGCCGAGGGCGCTCTTGGCCGCTGCCACGGCCCCCTTCACGTCCTGCGCCAGCACGATCAACGCCTGGGCCACGCGGGAGTGGGTGTCCTTATCCTCGTAGTATGCGACCAGCTTGAATCGCTTCAAGGCGCGCCTCTGTCCGGCCCCCTCCTCACCCTATTATACCCTGCCTGCCCCCCACCTGCAATGCCTCGGAGCTAGCGTTGTAGTGCTAGGTTCGCGGCCCAAGCGCGATTTCCCAAGCCGCCCCAGTTTGAGTACCATATGCTTCGTGGGAGGCGAGTTCTGGAGAGCCGAGTGTGAAGGCCCTGGCCGCTGTGCTTGAGAAGTTCAACGAGCCGCTCGCGTTCCGCGAGTTCGGCGTGCAGCCCCTCGCCGAAGGCGAGGTGCTGGTGAAGCTCGCCGCCGCGGGAGTCTGCGGGTCCGACGTGCATATGTGGCGCGGCAAGGACCCGCGCACGCCGCTGCCGATGATCCTCGGCCACGAGGGGGTGGGCACCGTGGCCGACACGGGCGGCGAGAAGCGCGACCTGCTCGGCCGCGTGCTCAAGCCCGGCGATACGGTGATGTGGGAGCGCGGCGTGATGTGCGGCCGCTGCTACTATTGCGTGGTGCGCAAGCAGCCGTCGCTTTGCCCGCACCGCCGCACCTACGGCATCTCGTTCTCGTGCGCCGAGCCGCCGCACCTGCGCGGCTGCTACGCGGAATACTTGCACGTGAAGGCCGGCGCGCCCTTCATCCGCATAGACGACGGCATTGACCCCGCGGTGCTCGTGGCGGCGTCGTGCTCGGGCGCGACGGCGGCGCACGCCATCGAGGTCTCGCGCATCAGGCCAGGCGACGCGGTCCTCGTCGTTGGCCCAGGCCCCGTCGGGCTCTTCTGTCTTGCCTTCGCGCTCAAGGCGGGGGCGAGCAGGGTCTACGTGTCGGGCACGCCGGCCGACGCCTCGCGCCTGGAGATGGCCAGGGCGTTCGGCGCGGCAGGCACGATCAACGTCGGCGAGATGAATGCTGACCAGCGGAAGCACTATCTGCTCGACGTTACGGGCGGGTTCGGGCCGAACGTGGTGCTCGACTGCACCGGCTCGGTGCGGGCGCTGGAGGAGAACATCGCGCTCGTCGCGCCGGGCGGCACGTACGCGATTCCCGGCATTGCCGAGCCGCGCGAGCGCTTCCCGATTGACCTCTTTGCCTGGATCGCCCGGAAGAGCGTCGCCCTCCGGGGCGTGTGGGTGAGCGACACGGACCACCTCTGGCAGGCGGTCCAGCTCGTCCTCTCGCGCCAGTTCCCCTTCGAGCGGCTCATCACCCACACCTTCCCGCTGGCCGACGCAATGCAGGGTCTCGCCGCGGTCGAGAAGTGCGAGGCGGTGAAGGCCATATTGAAGCCGTGACGCATGACGCGTGACGCGTGATCCGAACAAGATGGTAGGGCGTGCATACCTGCACGCGGAGTCTTCTCACGCGTTACGCGTCACGCATCAGGAGCTACCCGATGATTGACCATGGCGAACAAGCCTTCGGCAGCCTCAAAGCGCGCACGTACTCCGTACAGACCCTCATCATCGGCAGCGGGGCCGCGGCGCTGAATTGCGCCGAGCACCTGCACGAGATGGGCATGGCCGACCTGCTGGTCGTGACCGACCAGCTCGGGGGCGGCACGTCGTACAACTCCGGCTCCGACAAGCAGACCTACTACAAGATCGGCGTCTTCGGCGACACCCCCGACAGCCCGATGGAGTTCGCACGGACGCTGACCGCGGGCGGCATGATGCACGGCGACATCGCCTACGTCGAGGGCCTCGGCTCCGCCCCCGAGTTCTTCCACCTCGTCCGAAACGGCGTGCCCTTCCCATTCAACGCCTACGGCGCCTTCGTCGGCTACAAGACCGACCACGATCCGCGCCAGCGGGCGACGAGCGCCGGCCCCAAGACCTCGCAGTTCATGGTCGCCCGCTCCCTCGCCCAGGTGCGCCGCAACGCCACGCCCATCCTCGACCGCGTCGAGGTCATCCGCCTCCTCACGGCCGGCGAGGGCGAGGCGAAGCGGGTGATCGGCGCCGTGGCGCTGGAGCTGGACAAGCTGGATGCCGCGAACTTCGGGCTGCTGGTGATCAACGCGGAGAACGTGGTGATGGGCACGGGCGGGCCGGGCGAGATGTACCGCATCTCGGTCTACCCCCACGGCCAGATCGGCAACCACGGCCTCGCCCTCGAGATCGGCGCCATCGCCAACAACCTGGCCGAAAGCCAGTTGGGCCTCGCCTCCACCCGCTTCCGCTGGAACCTCTCCGGCACCTACCAACAGGTCATCCCCTGCTACTTCTCGACCGACGCCGAGGGGCGCGACAGGCGCTACTTCCTCAACGACTACTTCGAGACCATGCGGCAGGTGGCGGCCAACACCTTCCTGAAGGGCTACCAGTGGCCGTTCCACGCCGCGAGGCTCCAGAACCTCGGCTCGTCGGTCGTGGACATCGCGGTGGCGAACGAGGTGGCCGCGGGCCGCCGCGTGTTCATGGATTTCATGACCAATCCCGTGCCGGGCGAGGGGATGGGCGAGTTCTCGTTGAGCGACCTGGGCGACGAGGCCCGCCGCTACCTCGAACGCTCGGGCGCGCTCCAGGCCACGCCCTACGAGCGCCTGGCCCACATGAACCCCGAGAGCATCGAACTCTACGCCGAGCACGGCATTGACCTGCGCGAGCCGCTCGAGTGCGCCGTGTGCGCCCAGCACAACAACGGCGGGTTGCGGGGGAGCATCTGGTGGGAGTCCAACATCCGCCACCTCTTCCCCATCGGCGAACTCAACGGCGCCCACGGCGTCCGCCCCGGCGGCTCCGCCCTCAACAGCGGCCAGGTCGGCGGCCTGCGCGCCGCGCACCGCATCAAGGCCGTCTACAACGCCGGCCCCATGCCGCTCGCCGAGTTCCGCAAGCTCGCTGCAGGCCAGGTGAGGGACGAGGTGAAGGCGATCCGCCGCCTCCTCAAGTCCCCCGCCTCGGCCCCCACCCCCGCCCAGGTGCGGGGCGAGATACAGGACCGCATGACCGCCGACGGCGCGTTCTTGCGCTCCGCCGCGACCATCGGCGATGCCGTGAGCGGGGCAAAGGCCCTTTGGGCCACCGTATCGGCCCAGGGCATGCGGCTGGCAGGCCGGGCCGACCTGCCCGCCGCAATCCAGAACGTCCACCTCACCCTCACCCACATCGCCTTTCTCCAGACCATCCAGACCCTCATCGAGCGGGGCGGCGGCAGCCGCGGCGGCTACATGGTCCTCGACCCCAAAGGCGACCTGGCCGTTAGCACCAAGCGCGGCAGCGAATTGCCCCATCGCAGCGAGAACATGGCCATGCGCGGCGAGATCCTCGAAACCCGCCTCGCCGTCTCGCAGGATGGAGACATCCCGCCCGCAAGCGCCGCCGACTTCACCGTCGCCCCCGTCCCCACCCGCCCCCTGCCCAACGACGACTCCTGGTATGAGACCACCTGGCGGCAGTGGCTGCGGGGCGAGATTTTTCGGGAGGGGGCTTGACAGGGCGCAGGAAATAGTACACTATGATGGTTGAGTTAGTCGAGTTAGCGGCCGGGCCAATGCACGCGGAGGCCATCCCGTGCGGCCCACTCCTGCTCAGCCAATCTTGCGCCCAGTTGTTGGCGGCGCCCTCCTCGCCGCCCTCGCCTGCGCTCTGGCCCCGCTCGGCCACGCCTCGCAGGACTCGAGCGATCTGATTGCTCTCGGCGCCGGCGCGCTGGCGCGGCAGGACTACGCGACGGCGCTCAGGGTGTTCAACGCCGCAGCCGAGGCCGACCCCTCTGATGCGGAAGCCGCGTTCTTCCAGGGCGTCGCGTTGAACCGCCTCGGGCGCTATGCGGACGCCCTCGCCCGCCTGGAGCGCGCGGCGAAAGGCCCCGCGCCGCATGCCGATCTGGCCTTCGAGACGGGTTGGGCGCTGCTCGGCCTGAATCGCTGGCGCGAGGCGGCCGCCCAACTCGAGCAGTTCGAGAAGGCCCACCCCGGCCGCGGGCAGACCAGCGAGTTCCTGGGCCGCGCGTTCCTGGGCCTCGGGGAACTCGACAGGGCGGAGGCCGCGCTGAAGGAGGCGCTGCGCCGCGACCCGAATCTCGCCGCGACCGTGCGGATTCACCTCGCGTTGCTGGAGAAGCGCCGCCAGAACGCCGCCGCCTCGCGCGAGCAGCTCGAGGCCTTGCTCCGCGAGGCCCCCGCCACCCCCTCGGGCCGCATGGTGCGCGACGAGCTGGAGCGGCTCGCCCGCCTCTCGGCCACACCCCGTCGCGCCCAGAAACCCTGGCACATGGCCCTCTCGATGGGCGGCGGCTACGACTCCAACGTCATCTCTCTCGGCGACTCGACGCCTTTGCCCGCCGGCATCTCGCGCAAGCACGCCAGCTTCCTCAGCCTCGGCTTCGACGCAAGCTATGATGTCGCCGCCACGACCACCGACACGCTCACCGTGGGCTACGGCTTCCAGATGGCCACCTACGACGGCCTGGCGAGCGCCAACGCGGATAGCCACTCCCTCTATGCCGACTACCGCCACTCGTTCACGAGCAACCTGATCGGCGCACTGCGGGTGAGCGACACGTTCACGCGGGTGGACGGCCACAGCTACAGCAACCAGGTGGCCGTGAGGCCGGCTCTGGCCGTTCGGCTGGCCGACTGGACGGTGAGCGAGCTGTCGTTCACCTGCGCGCGGAGCAACTTCTTCACCCCCGCGCCGCCGGCGCAGGACCGCGACGGCCGCTCGCACTCGCTGGCTTTCGTCCAGTACTTCTACCCCCGCGGCACGAAGCTCGAGGCCCGCGTGGGCGTGTTCGGCACGGTGAACCGCGCGGAGGGGTCGGACTTCGACTCGCGCGCTTGCGGCCTGGTCATTGGCCTCCGGCATCCGCTGTTCTGGAAGATCGCCGCTGAGGTGAACTGCACCCATACGTGGGACCGCGGGGACCACGCCAACAGCCTGCCCGACGCCAGCGGCGCGTTCGTGAGGCGCAGGACTCGCTCCGACTCCCTTTCCGTGCGCCTCACCCGGCCGTTCTCCGATGTGATGAGCGTGTATCTCGGCTACGACTACAGTCGCGCCGACTCCAACATCTCGTTCTACGACTACCACCGGCACGTCTGCAGCGGCGGCGTGCTCTTCAGCTTCTGAAGGAGGCCCCTCCGTGAGACTCGCCGTGCTCTTCCTGGCCGCATCGGGCGCCGCGCTGGCGCAGACGGGCAACTTCCAGATCATTGACGGGCCGGGCGTGGGCCACAACCTGATCGCCACGGGCGGCATCGTCAACGGCCCGGGGGCCACGACGGGGCAAATCCTCCCGCCCCATCCGTTCCACGTGGGGCCGAACTACCACTACCACGGCGTCCTCAATGGACTCCTCGACCCGGCCCCCGACCCCCTGGGCACCGGCTGGGGCCGGGTGAACTACGCCCCCGTGGTGCCGCCGGTCAACCTGTTCCCCAACGGGGCGCGGGGGGTGATGAGCCTGACGCAGGGCGCCTCGGGCCCCCTGTTGGAGCAACTCTTTGGCGGTCCGCCGTTGCGCGAGGGAGCGGGCGCGCCCGACTGGGAGGCGTTGAAGGAGTGCCTCATCAAGCCCGACGCGGCGAATGCCGCCGCCCACGTGCCGCAGCCGGCCGCCGCCGCGCGCGCCGCCGCTGCGTGGAAGGGAATCGAGATGACCGGCCCAGGGGCCAAGCTGCGCTGAACGTGTCCTGAACTGGAAAGGAGAACAGCATGTACGCGAAGCGGTGGATGACTGTGGTGACGGCGGCTGCCCTGTGGGTGTTCTCCGGCCTCTGCGCCGAGCGCGCTCTGGCCGGCAGCACGACCCCCATCGAGTCCGCGAACAAGGCCATCGCCGCGGCGAAGGCCGCCGTTGCGGCAGCGGAGAAGGCTGATAGGACCGCGGACAAGGCGGAGGCCGCGGCCGATGTGGCCAAGGCGGCCGCTGAGGCGGCCGCCAAGAAGGCCGAAGCGGTGGCCAACGACCCGAAGGCGACCGAGAAGCAGAAGGAGAAGGCCAAGGCCGACGCGGAGAAAGCCCAGAAGAAGGCCGACGAGGCCAAGGCGGAGGCCGACGATGCGCGCCAGAAGGCCAACGCGGCCAAGGAAGCCGCCCAGAAGGCCATCGAAGCCGCGGAGAAGGCCGTCAAGGACGTCCCCGGAGGAAGCTCCAGGGACAACCGGCAGGAAGAAGTGGACAAGTTGAAGGAACGCGTCAAGCATCTCGCCTTCTTGCACAGCTTCGCCGGCGGCGAGGCGCTCGCCTCGCTCTCCGCGTCCGGCAAGGTCGCGGTGACCATCGCCGGCACGGGCGAGACGATCGGCCACGTGGCGGACCTCACGGTGACCAACAAAACGACGAAGAGCGTGGACGGCTACATCGCGCCCATGTTCCTCGCGTCGGGCGCGGACTATCAGCCGTACATCGTGCCCTACGCCGGCACGATCAGCCTCGGCCCGGGCCAGACGAGGACGGTGCCCCTCAACGGCGTGTGCGCCGACGGCCACAAGCCGCCCGTGCCCAAGGGCAACTCCACCGCCCTGTCCGTCGCCCCCGAGACCCCACAGACCCAGGCCCTGATCAAAGGCGTCCAGGACATCATCATGGCCACCGAGCGGCTCCAACTCACTGGCGCCATCAAGACACCATTCTCGAGCAACCCCGCCAAGGAGCGCGACACGATCATCCAGTGGACCACCTGGACCTTCACCTCGGCCAAGAGCGACCGGCCCGTGACCAAGGCCGACCTGGCGAAGAAGGTCCAAGAGCAGGCCGGCGCCACCACCCCCGAGCAGAAAGCCGCGCTCGACAAGGGCATTGATCAAATCTGGGGCGGCGTGCAGCTCACCGGCGCCAAGGCCAAAGTGCTGTAGACGCGCCTTCCCGAAAGGAATGTGCCGTGGACACGGAGAGTCGAGCCCGTGTCGTCGTGGCCTTGCTGGCCCTCTGTGCGGGCCTGGGCGCGCGGCCCCTCCTCGCCGGGGCGCTCGGCGACGCCGATACTGCCATCAGGAACGCCACCGCCGCGGTGGAAGCGGCCGAGAAGGCCGACGCGGCCGCGGACAGGGCGGAGGCGCAGGCCGACACTTCCAGGGTGATGGCTGAGCTGCCGCAGATGGAGGCCAACGCGACCGCGAGGGCATTGGCGCGGGCGAAGGCCGAGCTTGATGCGGCCACACAGGCATTGAGTGACGCCGTCGCCGCCTTGCTTCGGGAGCAGGACCGCCAACCCAGGGATGACGACGCGGTGAAGGAGGCGAACCGCAAGGCGAACGAGGCCGCCGACAGGCAGTTGAAGGCAAAGCGAGCGCTCGCCGCAGCCCAGAAAGACGCCGACGCCGCGGCCAAGGCCAACGACTCCGAGGCGGCTCGGGCCGCGAGAGAGAAGGCAGAGGCCGACAAGAAGGCGGCTGAGGCCGCACGCGGGAAGGCCGTTACCGACAGGGCAGCGGCCCAGACGGCCATCAGCGCCGCGGAGAAAGCCGTCCAGAAAGTCCCCGCGGGTTCGTCAAGGGACAAGAGGGAGGACAAGGTCAAGGGGTTGGACGCCCGTCTGAAGAAGGTCGTCTTCGGCCTGGGCGGCAAGGGCGCCACGCTCGCCTCGCTCGCCGCCTCGGGCAAGGTCGCGGTGAGCCTCGACGGCACGGGCCAGACGATCGGCCACGTGGCCAACCTGACCGTGAAGAACAACACGACGAAGACCGTGAACGGCTACATCGCCCCCATGTTCCTCGCGTCGGGCAGCGCGGACTACCAGCCCTACATCGTCCCCTATGCCGGCACCGTCAGCCTCGGCCCGGGCGAGACGAAGACCGTGCCCCTCACCGGCGTGTGCGCGGACGCCCACAAGCCGCCCGTGCCCCAGGGCAAGCCGGGCGAACTCAGCATTGCTCCGGAGACCCCGCAGACGCGCGCCATGATCAAAGGCGTCCAGGACATCATCATGACCACCGAACGCCTCCAGCTCACGGGCGCCTACACGACGCCCTTCTCGGCCAACCCGGGCAAGGAGCGCGAAACGATCGTCCAGTGGACCACCTGGGCCTTCACCTCGGCCAAGACCGACCGGCCCGTGACCAAGGCCGACCTGGCGAAGAAGGTCCACGAGCAAGCCGGCGCCACCACCCCCGAGCAGAAGGCGGCGCTCGACAAGGGCGTTGACCAAATCTGGGGCGGCGTCCAGCTCACGGGCGTCAAGGCCAAGGTCCTGTAGACGCCCGCCCACCGCACGTTGACCCGCGCCGCCGCCTCTGCTACTGTGCATGCATGGCACAGGGCGACTCGCTGCTGGGTGCGGACGCGAATCGGCGGATGTTCGACCGCCTGGCGCCGCGGTACGACTTGCTCAACAGGCTGCTGTCGGTTGGCCTGGACCGCGCCTGGCGGCGCCGCGAGGTGGACGCGCTGGCGCCGCGCGACGGGGAGCACTTCCTGGATATCGGTTGCGGCTCGGGCGACGTGGCGCTGGAGATTCTGCGCCGGGTGGCCGGCTGCCGGGTGACCGGCCTCGACCCTTCGCAGCAAATGCTTGCCCTGGCAACAGATAAGAAACTACGCGCCGCACGAGACTTCGCTCGTGCGGCGTGGCCCCTGCGGGGCAGTTGAATCTGGGGGCCTGTCCTGGCATGGTAGTGGCGCATGTGACCAGGGGCGGTGAGCGGGTGTTGGGAAAGTCCTGGGGGACCAGTCCCCCAGACCCCCTGGGATTTACCGCTTTGGGGCCAACGGCAGCCCCCGGGAAGACAGAGGGGACGGC
>Ga0194125_10004170_pt1 | contig 22769 bp, 19 predicted proteins | sample TA2KigC250mmetaG_FD_148626 | JGI IMG/M metagenome (GOLD analysis project Ga0194125, IMG submission 148626) | Freshwater microbial communities from Lake Tanganyika, Tanzania - TA2015034 Kigoma Deep Cast 250m | ecosystem: Environmental > Aquatic > Freshwater > Lake | place: Tanzania: Lake... | reverse complement strand
ATTTTTATTACTCTTGGAATTCTTTTCTCATGCGGGAAGAGTAAAGATACGTCGGAAAAGAAAGAAGAAAAGAAAGATAAAACTGAAGATACCAAGAGAGAAGAAACAAAAAAAGGGAAAGCAAAATTATATTTTTGCGAAGACTATAAAAGTGGTGAAATCGGAGTCAGTGATGTTTTTACACCTGGATGGTTAACGGTAATGGTTGACCTCAGACCTGCAGGACAAAAATTAGGAGTCGGTAAAGTGGAATTGAGAATTAGTAAAGTAAAAGATGCTAGTGGTGAAGAAATAAGCGAGAAAATTATAGATACAGTACCTTTTGATGTTCAGGCAGACTGGGATTATACTTATTTTCAGGACAAAGACAGGATATCATTCAAGACACCGGGAGTATATAGAGTAACAATGCAGAAAGTCGATGGAACTCCTATATGTAGCGGAGAAGTTAAAGTAGTACCGAGAGGAAAATAATTTTTTTAAATAAATAAAAGAAAGGAAAAAAAATGAAAAAAATTAATTTATTGTTAGTTCTTGTTATGGCTTTAATGGCTTTTACATTTACGGTAAAAGATATTAATGCACAAAGTGGCGCGGTTTTATATTTTTGTGAGCAGTATGATTCTGAATACGGAGAAATTGGAATAAGTGATAGATTTACCACAGGTTATTTGACAGTAATGGTAAAATCCAGCACAGCGCTTGGTTTGAGTGATGTTTACATTCAATTTGATAAGTATAATTGTTCGACCGGTGAATTTTCATATTATAAGAAATTTGATTATAAAGTTACACCTGATATGAAGTATATATATTTCAGTAAAAATGAAAGCAGCGATATGAGCTTTGATACACCGGGAATATACAGAGTCTTTTTACTGGATGAAAACGGAAATACGGTTGCCAGCGGATTGATCGAAGTTATAAGTAAAAAGAAATAATCGAAGTTAAAGATATTTAAATTTTTACGCCAGAATATTTCATAACAGGAAATATCTGGCGTTTTTTATAGAAATTATAGATTATTTATATATTAGCAACCATTACACTTAATGTTTGATAAGATCTTAAGACTTTCAAAGGATACTTTGATATATGGTACAAGTACCATAATCGGAAGATTTTTAATCTTCTTGTTGGTACCGGTTTATACAAATGTTTTTCCGCCTGCAGAATACGGAATAGTTGCTAATCTTTATGCATATATTGCGATTCTTAATGTTTTCTTTTCCATTGGACTTGAGTCCGGATATTTTAAATTTGCTTCAACCTTGGAAGAAGGAACAGTTAAGGAGAATTTTTCTCATCCGTTCAATGGAATTATGATAAATTCTTTGTTCCTGTCATCCGTATTATTTATATTTTCGGAGAACTTTTGCCCTCTTTTTCAAATAGATGTCTCGAAAAGTGCTTTAATAAAATATAGTGCTTTAATATTATTTTTTGATAATATATCGCTTGTTCCATTTGCATATCTGAGGCTTAAAAATAAACCTAAAATATTTGCTTCTTTTAAATTTGTTAATATTATTATCAATCTTTTGATGAATATTCTTTTGATATTTGTATTCCGTTTTGGTATCGAATCAATATTTATCAGTAATCTGACAGCTTCTGGATTAACGTTTCTCTTGTTGTTGCCTATTATTAAAAATAACTTTGTTTTGTCCTTCAATAAAAGATTGGTGAATGAACTTTTAAAATTTTCAATACCATATATTCCGGCGGGTATTAGTTCGAACTTGTTACAGGCAATAAACAGACCTATACTTACATATTTAACTGATGATGCTACAGTAGGAATTTTTCAGGCAAGTTACAAACTCGGTATATTTATGATGCTTTTTGTAGCTATGTTTGAATTTGCATGGAGACCTTTTTTTCTGCAAAATGCAAAAGAAAATAATGCAAAAGAAATTTTTTCCAAAGTTATGACCGCTTTTGTGTTTGTTGCAGCAATTGTGTTCTTGATAATCTCGCTTTTTGTAGATGATATTGCACGTATGAAAATGCCGTTCAGAGGGACACTAATCGGGAGTAAGTACTGGAGCGGTCTGGATATTGTTCCTGTTATTCTTTTTGCATATTTGCTTTATGGTATCTATATAAATCTGATGGCAGGTATATATATTGAAAAAAAGACAAAATATCTTCCGGTGATTACAGGTTCGGCCGCTGCTGTCAATATATTTGCAAATTTTATGTTGATACCTCATTATGGAATGATGGGCTCCGCTATGTCAACTTTGTTTGGGTACATTACTATGACGGCGGGAATTTATCTCGTTTCGCAGAGGTTTTACAGAATTCAATATGAATATTTAAAAGTATTTGCAATATTATTATTATCTTCGGGTTTATATATAATTTACTATGTTTCGAAAAATTATATTGATTTTTTTACTTACTATAAAATATTACTGATATTAATATTTATATTATCAATGTTCCTGCTTAAAATAATTAATTTTGGATATTTAAAAGAAATAATTTCTGGAAAAAATAAATAGTGTGTTGATTAATTTTTAGAGAAAATGAAAATCAAAAATATATTGGTGTGTGTTGATTCGTTTAAGGGAACTTTCGATTCAATTAAGTTAACAAAAATTATAGGAAAATATTTTTCTCAAAATGGATATTGTGTAACAGAAATTCCGGTAGCAGATGGAGGTGAGGGAACTATCGATGTAATTAAACATCTGAAAGGTGGTAAAAAAAAATACGTGAATGTATTTGATCCGTTGGGTAGGAAAATTAAGACATATTATTGTGTTATTGATAATACAGCATATCTCGAGATGGCTAAATCTTCAGGTATCATATTACTTGAGGAAAAGGAAAAAAATCCTTGGATTACCAGTACGTATGGATTCGGACAGATGTTAAAATATGCGCTGGATGAAAATTATAGGAAATTTGTTATTGCACTGGGAGGCTCGGCAACGAATGACGGTGGTATAGGAATGATGGAAGCATTAGGTTACAGATTTTTTAATAAAATAGGTAAACAGATCAAAGGACACGGTATGAATAAATTAAGCGGAAAAAATTTAAATGACATATATCATATAGATGATAAACAGGCGGATATTAGACTTAAAAAGTGTGATATAACTGTAATTAACGATGTTAAAAATCCCTTATATGGTAGAAATGGAGCAAGTCTTGTATATTCATATCAAAAAGGAGCTACAGAAATGATCGCTCAGAATTTGGAATGTGGAATTAAAAATTTTGCAAAAGCATTGAAAAAATTAACAGGTCGTAATCCGAATTTTGAAGGTGCGGCAGCTGCCGGAGGACTAAGTGCATCTTTTAAAACCCTGTTTAACGCAAATATAAAAAACGGAATTAATGAAATTATAAAAATACTGAATATAGAAAAAGCTGTTAAATCTGTTGATCTTGTAATTGTGGGAGAAGGTTCTGTTGATTATCAAACTGCACTTTATGGTAAAGCTCCTTGTGGTATCTCGATACTTGCAAAAAAATATAAAAAAAAAGTAATTGCTGTTACCGGGAAAACCGGTGTTAATGCACATAAAGTGTTTCGAAAAGGTATAGATGTTATATATTCTTGTTTCAACCAAAATCAAAATGATTTTGTGTATATTAAAGCAAATGCTTATAATAATTTATTAAAATTATTGAATATTATACACAGTCATTTGGATAATTTGGAAAATTATAGTAATAAAATAATAACTTATGATTAAACCAAAAGTTTTTATATCAAATATTATACCGGAAAAAGGTATAAATATGCTGAGGAAAAGATTTGAAGTGGAAGTGAATAAAACAGCAGGTATTTTGAAAAAAAATTTATTGATTAATAAACTCAAAAATACGGATGTATTGCTTTCTTTGCTTTCTGATATTGTAGATGAAGAGGTGATTTTATCAAGTGAAAAATTAAAAGTAATTTCAAACTATGCCGTTGGTTACAATAATATAGATTTAAAAGCTGCAACAAAGAGAGGTATTTATGTTACAAACACACCACGTACACTCGATGAAACGACTGCGGATTTTACATTTGCACTGATATTATCTTTAGCGCGAAGGTTAGTTGAATCAGATAAATTTATGAGAGCAGGGAAATTTAAGGGATGGGGTGCACTGGATTTTCTCGGTTTTGACGTTTTTAATTCAACAATGGGAGTAATAGGTATGGGAAGTATTGGTAAGGAGGTGGCAAAACGCGGATATTATGGATTCAATATGAAGATATTATATTATGATAGGTCAGTTCCGCCTTCCGCATTGTATATGAAAGTGCAAAAAACTTCACTTGACTATCTTTTAAAACATAGTGATTTTGTAACATTAAATATACCGTTAACAAAAGAAACATTCCATTTGATTGGAGAAAGAGAATTAAATTTAATGAAGCCCACTGCATACTTGATAAATACATCAAGAGGTCCGGTTATTGACGAAAGAGCACTGTACAAATATCTTCTAAATAAGAAAATTGCAGGTGCAGCTTTGGATGTATATGAACAAGAACCCTCATTTACAGCGGGGCTGGAAAAATTGGATAATATTATAATGACTCCGCATATAGCAAGTGCTTCACTTCAGACAAGGGAACTTATGTCCGTGAAAGCTGCTCAGAATATAATAGATTATTTCGATGGAAGAGTTCCGGAAGGACTGGTAAATAGAGAGGTACTCGAGGGTAAACACATAATTATTTTTTAGACAATATAAAAAAAATACCGTAAACGAACGGCATTTTTTACTTAAAATGTTTTTCTATCTTCTCTGAAATTTTTCATCTTCAAGAGTAAATACTAATGAGATTCTGTGAGTGTTACCGAGATTTTCATCACCGCTGAATTTTGCGAATGAATAATCAATATTTAGTTTAGGTAATTTTATCCCTGCTCCCAAAGTAAGATTACCAATTTCATTATATCCTACTCTTAAACTGAATAAACTTTGAAAATTATATTCAAGCCCTGCGTGCATATCGAATGATACAGGTCCTAAATGTGCATTTGAAGCAGTTTTTCTGTTTTCGAATCTGACATCAAAATCAACTGCAGGTATTAATGTACCCTTCCAAACGTCAAATTCATAGGCAGTCCCGATCTTTGCAGTGGGTATTATTACTTCTTTTTTTCCTGTTGACCACGATAAGTATGTTGATGTTATATCCATAATGTTAGCACCAAGATATAATCTGTCAATCGGACTCCAGTATGCTCCTAAATCAAAACCTAATCCCCAAGCGGAAGCTTCGGCGATGTTTCTTCTGATAACTTTAAGATTTGCACCGTAGAAAAAATTATCGTTGTGTTTTTTGGAGTATGTGAGATAAAATGCATAGTCTGCTGAGTTGAATCTCGATATTCTATCGGGGTCAAGTCTTTCTCCTGGGTCAAGTATACCGTTTCCGTTTAAATCAATTAACGCATTCCTTGTATCTGGAATATCATCAATGCCCATTCTGATTATACTGAAACCTAATGTCGCATTTTTTCCGAAAGGTACACCAACCGAGCCGTAATCGTAATTTACCAGATTTCCGAATCTTTCATCGTGCATTAATGAAAGCTGAGGATAGTTGATTTTTGATAAAAGAGCAGGATTCCAGTAGCCCGCCGTGACATCACTGGCTAAAGCAACGAACGCTCCTCCCATTCCAAGCGGTCTTGCACCGACACCTATAGCCAGAAATTCACCTGCATATTTATTACCGCTTCCTTGCGAAAATATGATATTAGGAAATATTAGTATTATTAATAAAATTATTATTGCTGCTGCTTTAAAAAGCTTCATATATATTATTATTTCTTTTTCTAAACAATATTTAAAAATTTTAGTTTCATTCAATAATGAAAAAATTTATAAAATAATGCAAGGTAAAACTTTTTGATTAAAAGAAATAAAATATTAATACTTAATTTATAATAATGATTTTATAGGTCATTATGAATTCTTTATGTTTTTCTGCTGAAGCTGTCAGTTTCTTTATTTTTTCATATTATATGGGGATTTACAATTTTTTGTAAATTGAAAATTGTAGTGAAAATTTATATAATGATAAAAAAAATAAAATGGATAAGTTTTTCAAAGAAGCAATAAAAGAAGCTAAACAGGGATTGGAAGAAGGGGGGATTCCAATCGGATCGGTAATTGTTATTGATGGTAAAATTGCAGGAAGAGGTCATAACAGGAGAATACAAAAGGGAAGTACAGTCTTGCATGGTGAAATGGATGCGCTGGAGAATGCAGGGCGTTTAAAACAAAATGATTATAAAAGGGCAACGTTATATACTACGTTATCACCCTGTCATATGTGCTGCGGTGCGATATTATTATATAAAATTCCTAAGGTGATTATAGGTGAAAACAGGACGTTTAAAGGAGCAGAGGAATTATTGATAAAAAACGGAGTAGAATTGGTTGTCCTGAACGATAACGAATGCATTGAGATTATGAAGGAATTTGTTAATAAAAATCCGGAATTATGGGACGAAGATATCGGGGAATAATAAAGATTGAGATTATTTCAATCCGGCGATTAATTGTATTTTAAAAAGTTTAAATTTATCATTACATTGTGAATTGTTTGAGAATTTAATGATTGTTAAATTTATAATTTATATTATTTATGAGACAAACAAGATATTTTATACCTACGCTCAGAGAAGATCCGGCTGATGCAGTAGTTCCATCGCATAAATTAATGTTAAGAGCTGGATTGATAAGACAGCTGACCTCTGGCGTTTATTCATATTTGCCGCTTGGTTTAAGAATTTTTAAAAAGATTGAAGAAATTCTGCGCCAGGAAATGAATGCAATAGGAGGAAATGAATTTTTATTGCCTGCTTTGAGTCCGAATGAATTATGGGAACAAACGGGAAGAGTAAATGATTTTGGAGATATTCTTTTCAAAATAAAAAATAGAGAACTTGTATTGGCACCGACACATGAGGAAGTTTTTGCCTCGATAGCAAAACCGAATTTGATATCATACAAAGACTTACCGGTTATGTGGTATCAGATACAGACCAAGTTTCGAAATGAAGCCCGTCCCAGATCGGGTGTTTTAAGGGGGAGACAATTTACAATGAAAGATGCATATTCTTTCGATGCAACATGGGAAGGATTGGATGAATCCTATAATCTTCAGGATATGGCTTATAGAAAGGCATTTAAAAGATGCGGTTTGAAATTTTTTAGTGTATCAGCTTACAGTGGTGCAATGGGTGGAAGAGAATCCAGGGAGTTTATGATTGAGTCGGATGCAGGCGAAGATATAGTGGCAGTAAGTGAAGATGAAAAATATGCTTCGAATTTAGAAGTTGCGGTATCGTTTGTCGAAAAAATCGGAAGGAAAAACACAAATATTCCTTATGAATCCTTTCACACTCCCGGAGTAAAATCGATTGATGAACTTGCGGAATTTCTAAAAATAAAGGATAAATCAAGACTGGCAAAATCCAGAGTATATGTGAAACCGGCGGTCGGGGATGATTTATACGATGAATATATTTTAGTTTTGGTATGCGGTGACGATGAAGTTAACGAATCAAAATTGACATCTTATATTGGAAATATAAGACCCGGGCATCCTGATGAATTACTGAAAATTACAGGTGCAGATGCCGGTTCGATAGGTCCGATTGGATTAAAGAGAAATGATATTAAAATAGTAGCGGATTTGAGGCTCGAAAATGCGGATGAATTGATTAGCGGTGCAAATATCAACGATTATCACATAAAAAATATTGATTTGATGAGAGATGTTATCAATATTAAATATGCAGATATTAGATTTGTTAAAGATGGTGAAAAAACATTCGATAATACAAGCCATATCAGAATAGCTAAGGCAATTGAGGTCGGACATATTTTCAAATTAGGAACAAAATATTCGGAATCGTTGGGTGCTAAATTTCTTGATAAGGATGGAAAAGAACAACCAATAATTATGGGAAGTTATGGTATAGGAGTTGAAAGGATTGCAGCAGCATATATAGAACAAAATTACGATGAAAAAGGTATTATTTGGGAGGGAGAAATTGCACCATTTCAATTGCATTTGTTATCTTTAAACTTACACGATAATGATATTAGAAAGATATCTGAAAAAATTTATAATAAGTTGGAAAATAAGGGCTATGAAATATTATTTGATGACAGGAAGGATGTAAGACCTGGGGTAAAATTTAATGATGCCGATTTAATTGGAATTCCGTTGCAAATAATTATTGGCGATAAATTTGTGAAAGAAAATAAAATTGAACTGAAAATTAGAAGAACAGGAGAAAGAATATTTATCGATGAAAATAATTTTTTTAAAAAAATAGATGAAATAATTAAGAATTTTATTTGATAAATCCCTTAAATCTATATAATAGAAAATATATACTCGCATCAAAATCAAAACGAAGAATAATACTTTTAAAACAACTTGGATTGGATTTTAAAGTTTTCGTAAGTGATGTGCCCGAACTTGAAACAGAGATTCACAATCCTGTTTATATAGTAAAAAATAATGCAAAAAATAAGGCTGAAAAAGCATCCTTGAAATTTGAAAATGAAATTGTAATTGCTGCGGATACAATTGTACATTTAAACGGGAAAATAATTAATAAACCGGCAAATTATTTACAGGCAATTGATTTTTTAAAAAGATTAAGCAGTAAAACTCACAGAGTTTATACAGGTGTTTATTTGATAGATACAAAGACAGGTAAAAAAGTGTGTGATTATGAGAAAACTTATGTTAAATTCAGAGAAATTAATAAAATAGAAATTGAGTACTATGTCAAAAATTATGCTCCGTACGATAAAGCTGGTGGTTATGGAATACAGGATGACTTTGGTTGTGTTTTTATCGAAAAAATAGTCGGGGATTATTATAATGTAGTTGGTTTACCTTTATATAAATTATATTTATTGTTAAATAAATTGGTTTGAACTGATTATATATTTGAATGTTTGCAAAATATAAAAAAAAGATTTTATTTTCTTTATTAATTGGGGTTGTAATATATCTTGCTTTGAGCCTTTTTGCAAATATCGATGATTTAATAATTGCGTTTGAAAATTTTAATTGGCTTTATTATCCTCTCTTGTTGATATTGGCTTTTTTAAACTATATATTCAGATTCTTTAAATGGCAGTACTATTTATATGTTTTGGATATCAAACTGAAATTATCCAAGAGTTTTCTTATTTTTTTATCTGCTTTTGTAATGAGTGTTACACCGGGAAAATTAGGAGAAGTACTGAAATCCTTCTTGTTAAAAGAAGAAAATGAAACACCAATTAGTAAGTCTGCTCCGATTGTTCTTGCTGAGAGATTAACCGATTTTATTTCAATAATAATGCTGTGTTTAATAGGTGCATTTGTATTTGAGTATGGTAGGGAATTTATAATTATAATAGGTGTTTTATTCGTTCTGATGTGTGTTATTATAAGCATAAGAAAATTATCATTAAAAATTATCTTTGTTCTCGGAAAAGTTAAATTATTAAAAAAACATACGGAAAAACTTTTAACAGCTTATGAAAGCATTTATAAGTTAATCAGGATAAAACCGTTAATATTTGCTTTATTAATAAGCATTATATCATGGTTTTTTGAATGTATTGCATTTTATATTATACTGGAATTGTTTTCCGCCGAAAGTTCGGTAAATATAAATATACTTTCGGCTACGTTTATTTACGGTTTTTCTACATTAATAGGAGCACTGGCTATGTTGCCCGGTGGTTTGGGATTAACTGAGGCTTCAATAACAGGTTTGTTGGTTTTGATGAAAATACCGAAAAGTATTTCTGTAGCTGCAACGTTGATTATAAGAACAGCCACATTGTGGTTCGCTGTTGTTGTCGGGATTATAGCCTTGGCTTTTTACCAAAAAATATTAAAAAAAAAATAAATAAAAAAATCAGCAAAAGTTTAATTTTTCATTAAAAAACCTCAAAAATTACTCATTAATTAACTTGAATTTTTTTTTTAATAAATATATCTTAATAAATTAATTTAATAGGCAATTAAAAATATAAGGAGCTTTATTTAAGATATTTTTACGATTTTTTAATTAAATAAATTCTAATGATTTCTAAAACAGAGCCTATTAAATTCGGAACGGATGGATGGAGGGCAGTAATTGGAGATACTTACACTTGCGAAAATATTAGGAGGGTTTCATTAGCAACTGCATTACATTTCAAAAGCCACCCCAAGATTAAGAATGGTATTGTTATAGGATATGATACAAGATTCATGTCTAGTGAATTTGCTCACTGTTCTGCAGAGGTTTTTGCTAGTCAAAAAATTAAAGTATACTTGACCAATTCATTTGTAACTACCCCGGCAGTTTCACTTTTAACAAGAGATAAGAATCTTGCTTTTGGGGTCGTAATCACTGCTTCTCATAATCCTTATAAATATAACGGATTTAAGTTAAAAGATGAATACGGCGGTTCAATGAGCCCCGATGAATTAAGGAAAGTAGAATCTTATTTAAAAAACATTGAAGATGTTGAGAATTCAATGGATATTACTGAATTAATGGATAAAAAGTTAGTAGAATATATTGACGGAAAAAAATATTATATTGAGAATTTAAAAAGTAAGATTAATATAGAAATAATTAATAAAGCAGATTTAAAAGTACTTTATGAAGCAATGTACGGAGCGGGTCAGAATAATCTAAATGAGTTAATAAAAGTCGATCAGCTTCATTCTATAGTTAATCCGTATTTCGAAGGAGGAGCTCCTGAACCTGTCGAAAAAAATCTTAAGATTGCATGCGATACAGTAAAATTAGGTAATTACGATATCTGCATAGTAAACGATGGTGATGCCGACAGACTCGCAATAATTGACGAGAAAGGAGAATTTCTGGACGCACAAAAAACTTTTGTATTATTATTAAAATATTTACATGGAATAAAGGGATGGAAAGGCAAAGTAGTAAGGGGATTTTCTGCTTCTGAGATAATTAAAGAATATTGCGAGAAATATGGACTTGAGTTGATAACTGTACCTGTAGGTTTTAAATATATATCCAAAATTATGATTGAAGATGATGTTTTAATAGGTGCAGAAGAGAGCGGAGGAATAGGAATTAAAGGACATCTTCCTGAAAGAGATGGCATCTATAATGGCTTATTGTACCTTGAAATGCTTGCTACTACTGGAAAAAGCATAACTGAACTGAAAAAAGAACTGAATGATGAATTTGGTGAATATTTCTATAAAAGAATTGATGTCCATACAACAGAAGAAAAAAAGAATGAAACAATGCAAAAATGCAGAAGTTTGAAAGCAGGAGATCAAATAGGCGGTAAAATTATAGAAAGTATTGATGACCTCGACGGATTTAAATATTTTTATGATAATGGGTGGATTACTATTAGACCCTCAGGTACTGAACCATTATTACGCTTTTATTGTGAAACAAAAGGATTTAATGAAACTTTAAAAATTTTGGAAACAACAATTAAAAATTTTGGATTAAAATGAATCAAGTAAAAATATTTTTAACATTAATCTGTGTTGTCGCAGTATTCAATACACTTTCCGCACAGGTCATTAAGGATCAGCAGGAAAAAACAACAACAGATTACAGATCTATTTCACCTGGGTTTGATTATAAAGATAAGACATCGATAAATGCTGATGCATCGGATATTTTAAGCAGTCTGAAGTCGCAGCAGACATTTGAACAACAGAATATTGTTGTGGAAGGTCTGATTGAACCGGATAAATATATTGTTTCCCAGGGTGATAGGTTCATACTTGGCTTATACGGATATTTGAATCAATTAGTTCCTCTTACAGTTAATTTAGAGGGTTCTGTCGTGATCCCCACGGTTGGTGAAGTAAAAGTATCAGGATTGACATTGGCAGAAGCAAAAGAAAGAGTAATTGAGAAAGTAAAAAAAAGGTATTATTCAAGTGATGTTAGCTTTAATTTATCGGCTCCGAGAAATTTCTTGGTTAGAGTTACAGGTCTGACTCAGGGTACTTATCCGGTTACTCCATTGATGAGAGCATCTGATTTATTAACTTATTTAATGCTGGATACTAACAACCTTCCGAGAGTGTACTATGAGACTTTAAACAAACAACCGAATGAACGTTCTTTTTTTAAAACTGATATTTCATTAAGAAATATTGAACTGGTTAGAAAAGACGGAACAATTGAGAAAGTAGATATTTATAAATATTATATCAATAAAGATGATAAATACAATCCTTTTTTCATAGAAGGAGATTTGTTAAGAATTCCGAATACACTAATAGAAAAAAATTACATTTCTATAACGGGAGCTGTACAGTTAGGAGGTCTGTATGAATATTCTCCCGGGGATGATTTAGAAACTTTGGTAGGTTTGGGCAGGGGATTTGATGCATTTGCGGAACCGGATAGTATAATGTTGTTTCGTCCGTACGAAGGCAAACCTGGATTTGAAATAATAAATTTATCATATTCTGAAGATAAAGATTTCAAATTAAATGTATTTGATAGGGCATTTGTAAGGTTTAGAAGCGATTACCAGAGAATGGTTACCGTATTGGTTCTTGGAGAAGTTAAAAGACCCGGATTCTATCCCGTTGCATTTAATGGTACAAAATTGAAACAGGTTATTGAAATGGCTGGAGGTTTAAAAGAATCAGCATATCTGCCGTTAAGTATATTGTTCAGATATTATGATGAGGAATATGTAAAAAAAGATTCACTCGAAGTCGCAATTAATATGAGAGCAAATGATGTTATTGTCTCTGAAGAAGATAGAAAAGATTTCGAAACTGATATACTTGCTAAAAGAAATCGTGTCGCAATAGACTTTGAAAAACTTATATTTAAGAATGACACAACACAAAATATTATACTTCAGGATAAAGATATCGTTTACATTAACGACGATAAGCAGATAATTTATGTCTTTGGACAGGTTATGAATGAAGGTTATGTACCGTATATCCCGGGAAAGGATTATGAATACTATATCGAAAAGGCAGGTGGTTACGGTTTGGCTGCAGATGAAGGAAATACAAGAATAATTAAATTTAATTCAAGAGGCTGGTATAACCCGAAAGATATCACTTTGAATTCGGGAGATTATATTTTTGTACCTAAAAAGAATTTGATGACATTTTCAGAAAAATTAACACTTATAGTTCAACTATCAGGAATAGTACTTGGAATACTAACAACTTATTTATTATATAAAAATGCAATAAAATAGTATTTATATGAATTACACAATTCTGGATTATATTAAAATATTTATAAGGTACTGGAAATTTATAATAATTTGCACGATGATTATTTCATTGGCAACAATTTTCGTAGTTTTATTTATGATTGAACCAGTATATTTATCTACAACTACTTTAAAAACTGCAAGCAAAGAAAGCGGTATTAGTAGTTTTGTAAATATAGCAGACTTGCCCGGTCTAAGTGAATTTACAGAAATGACAGGGGGTTCTTCAACTAAAGAATTATCACTTTATGAAAATATTTTATTAAGTAGAAAGTGTGTAGAAGAAACAGTCATTAGATTCAATATGAATGACGAATGGGGATTTAGGTATATGTATGATGCCGTCAAGCATTTTAGAAATAATGTTATAGAAATTACAAAAGACAAAACTGCAGGAACAATGGAAATAGGTATATGTGATAAAAGTCCCGAGAAGGCAAAAGAAATTGTTGATTTTTTAATATATCAATTAAATAAAATTTATACTGAATTAAATGTACAAAATGCCAAAAATAATCGGGAATTTATTGAGAAACGTCAGAATGAAGTGAGAAAGGAATTGGAAATTATGGAAGATAGTCTGACAAACTATCAAAATATTTACGGGGTTGCACCGGAGATTCAGGTGCAGGCAGCAGCAAAATTCGAAATTGAACTCGAAGCTCAACTTAAAGCTGAAGAAGTGAAACTTGAATTATTGAAAAAAATTGTTGCCTCGGATCAACCGGAGATAAAAACACAGGAAGAAAAAATTAATGCTTTAAAGAAGCAAATGGAAAATGTAAAATCTTCTTCCAACAACACTGATATCTTAAGGTTAAAGGGCATGCCGGAAGTTGTTATGAACTATTTAAGATTAAAAAGAGAATTAGAAATTAAAAATAAAATACTTGTTACATTAATCCCTTTACTTGAAAAGGCAAGAATTGAAGAGAAAAGAGATACACCAACTGTATTAATCATGGATCCCCCGAATGTTCCGGATAAAAGAGCAAAACCTAAAAGAATGATTACTACATTAATTATGACACTTATCGGTTTTGCACTTTCTTATGGGTCAGTAATAATATATTCAAAATTCATTGATTATAAAAATGTTCTAAGAAGTCAGAAAAATGACACATAAAGAGATACACACTTTTACGATTGAGCATAAAATAGTTTTTTTTTATTTAATATTCCGAGTTTTTGCGGTTTCAATATACCCTTCAATCTTAGATATAAAAGCTGATTCATATTTATTTGATTTAGTTTTTTTATATTTTTTTTTAATAGCAAATTTCCACCCTTACAAATTTCTTAATTTAAGGTTTAATGTAAAAAATTATACAGAAAAATTTTTAATAATAACAATATTTTTTGTTATTTTTTCTACATTTTATATAAATATTGAAAATAATTTAAATATCCAAGCAATTGGTAGAGTAACTATTTATTTATTTCAATTTTATATATTATATTTTTTTTTAGCAAAAGAATTGAATGATGATAAAAATCTTTTCGAAAAATTTTTAAATGGCATTTTAATTTTTTGTACAATAAGCTCAATATTCTCTTTATTGTCTTTACACTTTGGGTATAACTCTGAAGGCAGAAAATTCGTTTCTTCAGTTGGTTTTTTCTTAAGTCCAAATACTACTTCATTTGTCTATACATTTGCATTCCCAATTCTTTCCTATAAATATTTAATAAGAAAGATATCATTATTACCCTTTATTTTATTGCTAGTGTTATTTTTATACTGCTTATTGTTTACATATAGTAGAGCAGGATTTGTCGGTTGTCTAACAACAATTCTTATATTAACTTTTTTCCATTCCAAAAGATATTTTATAATAACTTTGGCTTTGCTAATAATTACGACTTCTAGTTTATTTTTAGATATACTATTATTAAAATCCGACAGTTCTTTGTCAAGAAGCCTTTTAACCTTGACTGCAGTAGGTCTTATAACTCATGATGTAAATACATTATTATGGGGTTATGGAACCTCATATGCCACAAAGATATTCGAAGATCAAAAATCATTATATGGAAATTTTGAGCTAAATGTTTCCACCCCACATAATTTTATTTTGTTATTCATTTTACAATATGGGATAATAACGTTATTACCATTTTTATTCTTTTTAATTAACCTTATCTTTAGGGGAATTAGAATTAGATCAATTATTAATGATGATCAAAGGAAAAAGGGTATAGAACTATCTGTTTCAATAATTTTAGGACTTATAGCACAAAATTTATTTGAAGATGTTTTTGTAATGCCGGAATTCCCAGTTATGCCGTTGGTTCTTGTTTTTTTGGGATATTTATATTATAACCTTGTTAAAAAAAGTACTAAAAATTTGAAATTGTTTAAAACAAGTTATGGATGATAAGTAAAATAATTATAAAATATTTTTCTTCATTATTCGTAATATTAATAATTTTAAAATTAATCGATATTATAAAGAGTTTATTAATAGCATCAAAATTGGGAGTATCAGCATCTGCAGACATTTTCATGGGTGTTGTTAGTATTCCTGATAGTCTTATTGTTTTGGTGGGAATAGATTCTATAAAAGGTGTTGTTAATAGTGAATTTTCATCATATTATGCGAAAAACGAAAATATTAAACTTTGGGATACATTCAACAAACTGGCCAATTTAATTTTTTTTTCGAGTATAATATTTACTTTTATTTTTATAATATTTAGAACTAATGTTATTGATATTTTACTGCCTGGGTTTTCGAGCCTCAAAAAATCTTTAGCATATAAAATTTCATTAATTATATTTCCTTTATTTTTTATTAAATCAATAACTGGAATTTATCATGCTTCAATGAATGCATTAAAGCATTTTTATTTTCCAGTTATTATAAACGTACTTCCAACTTTAGTAATAATTGCATCTTTGTTCTTACCTTACATAAACGATGAAGTTATTTATAATCTTTCATATGCAACATTATTAGGAAATATTTTAATATTTGTGTTTTCTTATTTGAGAATTAAACATTTGGGTGGGGATTTCAAATTAAGTTTTAGTTTTTTTAATGACGAGACGAAAAGAATTGTTAAAGGTTGTGGCTCAATAATTGTTTTATTGGTTTTTGAACAAATATTTATACTATCAAAGAATATTATTGCATCTTATTATGGAGAAGGTGCAATTTCTTCATTAAATTATGCAAGAGCTATTCCATTCACATTTATGGGTTTAATTTTTGGTGCGGTATTCAGCGTTTTGTTAACTAACCTTTCTAATTTAATAGCAATTGATATTAAGAAGAAATCAAAGTCTTTGTTCATAAATACGATTTTTAGCTTATTTTATTTTATAATTCCCGTTACAATTATTTTATTGATAAGTTGTAAAGAAATACTTTCTTTATTGTATTTGAGAGGAAATTTTACAATCGAAGGGATTGAAATAACATTATTACCTTTTAGGTGGGAAATATTTAGTATTCTGACATTTATTTTATATATTATTCCAACAGCCTTATTTCTGGCCAAGAAAGAATATTCCAAACTTAACAAAATTGGAAGTTCAATTTATATAATTGGTGTTCCTACTAATTTGATTTTATGTAATTTTATGGGATTTTATGGGATTTCAGTTTCTAATTTAATAATAACTGGTTTGTATGGTTTGATATTACTGATTTACTCAAGGAAATTTTTCGGTAAATATAAAGTAGAAATTAAAATATTTATTAGACTAATTATTTCCGGTTTGTTTACACTTATTTTTAGTTTTATTATTAAAAGATTATTTTTCTATGTTGCATATTATGATTTGTTTATTAATATAAAGGATTTATTTATAATGTCAATTATTATAATTTTAATATATTATTTATCAACTTACATTTTAAAAGTAGACTATTTTAAAAAATTGATTTTACAAAAATTAAAAAATTATTAATACCTAGAATTTGAATATTAGCATCATTCTATATAGTTTTTTAAGAAACGGAGCAATAAGAGTACTAATCGAATATGCAAACAGATTGAGCAAACGCGGACATAAAGTGACAGTATATCATTCATTTTTTCGATACAAGCAGAAGGAGAATGATCAATTTTCAGGGATATTCAAAGTCTATAAGGACAAAATATCAAATATTTTAAACATTAAGCAAATTTTATCAAGTTATGGAGAAATGAATTTTAAGATAAAATTTATTCCCTTTCTGTCGAAATATTTTTTAAGAGACTCAGAAATTATTATTTTTACATATTGGCCAATTGCATACAAACTACTTGATTTTGAAAATACAAAAACCAAAGTTATTTATATGATACAAGCATATGAATATTGGAATTCTTCTTTAAATATGCTTCATAGGACATATAAAATGGGTTTTATTAATGTTGTTGTATCAAGATATCTCCAAGAGAAAATTAATAATTTATCAAATGCTGAATCCGTTGTAATTTATCCAGGTGTAAATTTCAAAAAATATTGTAATCCATTTAAAAATTATTTTAAAAAGAATCTTGTAATATCTTTTTTTTATTTTGAGCCTGAATTTAAAGGGACAAATGTTATATTAGAAGTCATTGATGTAATTAAAAATGATTATCCCAAAGTTAATATTTTGTGTGCAGGAGTTACATTTCCTAAAAATCTAAAAAATTATATAAAATATATACATAATCCGAATGACGAACAGATTGTTGAATTTTATAGAGAGACTGATATATTTATTTCTTCGAGTAAGGAAGAAGGTTTACCACTAGTAGTATTAGAAGCTATGGCTTGTCAATGTGGAGTCATATCTACGAGAGTTGGAATTGTCCAAGAAATTTTTGAAAGCAATAGAGATATTTTAGTTTTTGAGCCTGGTGATAAAAAAAAACTTTTCGAACACATCACACTTCTTATAAATAATCCGGAAATATTACAACAATTATCGATATCTGGTTATAAACATGTATTAAAGAAACTTCAATGGGAAGATTCTATAAACAACCTAGAAAATCTTATCAGAAATTATTAATGATAATTTTCTAAATAATAACTTTTATATTAGTAAAAAGTTACTTGAGTAAGAAAATAATAATGATATCGCATTCCAGTAATCTAACCGGCGGGGGAGAGGATGACTTCTTTAGATTAATAAAATATTTTTCTGAAAAGTATTATATTGTGTCTGTTATACCTGAAGGTCCCAGAGCTGAGCAATTTGTGAAATATTCGAATGAATATCTGATAATACGTGATATTATTTTCCCTTTTCTTGGATTTAATATAAAAAAATATATTAATTATCTAAGAATAAGTTTTTTGAAAATTTTTAAACTCATTCCTTTTTTTAAAAAACATAAAGATTGTAAAATATGTTTTGTGAATTCATCAGTATGTATGTTGGAAGTCATACTCTTAGACTTGCTAAATATACCTTTCGTAATATCAATAAAAGAAAAAATTGAACCAGGATTTGTTCGGAAAATATACTATAAATATTTAAATCGTAATGCTAAAAAAATTATTGTAATATCCGATTTCTTAAAAAATGAGTTTGAGAATGAAGTATCTTCAAAAAAAATTAGTAAAATATATTCTACAATAGAAGAAGAATATTACCTGGAAATAAAACAGAATACAGTATTAGTAAAAAAAGATGATATTTATGAAATTGTCTGTATAGGTAATATTTATCCGCTGAAAAATCAAAAATTACTTGTAGAAGCAGTGTCAAAAAGCAAACATGTTAATAAAATCAGAATCAAATTTATTGGTAAAGTATTGGATAAAAAATACTATGAACATATGTTATTGAAAATTAATGAAGTAAAAGATAATGAAATTATATTTGAATTTACTGGTGAAAAAAATAAGGAAGAAGTAATAAAACAAATTCTCAATACTTTTTGTATAGTAATTACTTCTAAACAGGAAGGAATGTCAATAGTATTGTTAGAATCACTATTTTTAGAGAAACCCGTCGTTACTACTAATGTTGGTATAGTACCTGAAATAATAATAAATGAATACAATGGGATAATTTTAAAAAATGACAGTCCGCAGGAACTTGCAAATGCAATAGATGAATTGATTGATAATAATAATTTATATGTAAAGATAAAGGAGAATTGTCTAAACACTTTTTTAAAAAACTTTAAACTTGAAAAATATTTAAAAGAACACGAAAATGTTTTATTCTCTTAAATTATTTTAGTGGATAAAAATAGACTTTTTTATTGTATGTTGGATTTATCAATAATAATTGTTAATTATAATAGCGAGCAGCTAATTACAAAATGTTTGGTATCTATTATTCATAATATTAAAAAACTTAGTTATGAAATTATTATTGTTGATAATAATTCACCTGGAAAGTCTGCTTTAACTGAACTGGAAAAAAAATTTAATAATATAAAGTTGCATTTTAATAATACTAATTCAGGATTCGGTTCTGCATGCAATATTGGAGCAAAATTTGCAGAGGGGAAATATTTGGTCTTCTTAAATCCTGATGTTGAATTTATTGATAATTCTTTAGAAAATATTCATAATATTTTTGATAATTCACAACTTAATATTGGCGCTATTTCGCCTGTATTAATTGACGAAAACGGTAAGTTGGTGTATACTTATAATAAATTCCCGAACCTTAGGTGGGAATTATCAGAAGCAATTGGAGCTGGGGGTACTTGCCGGTTAACAACTAAATTATTGAAAGAAATTGAGATAAAATCTGAATCTGAAAAATTATTATCTGTAGATGCATTCACTGGTGCTTGTATTTGTATTTTGAAAGAATTATTTATGTCGTTAGAAGGATTTGACGAGAAAATGTTTCTGTATTATGAAGACACCGATTTACAAAAAAGACTTATGAATGGCGGCTATCTGAATTTACTTGCATTAAACTCAAAAGTTGTCCATTTGGGAAATAAATCTACAAAAAATATCGAAGGAGATAATTTTTACTATTATCATATTTTCAGAAGTAAACTAATATATTTTTATAAACATTTATCTTTTATTAGAAGAAATTCGTTTCGTCTTATACATATATGGGGTTTCACATTACGAATTTTATTATTACCTTTTAGAAAAAAGTATAGAAATCAGAAAAAAACTAAAATGAAATTTTATTTTAAATTAATGAAATTATACCTGCTAAATTTTGACGGTATTAAAAGTTAGTCGTGGCTAAAGTAAGAAAAATATTTTTTTTTCTACCTGATTATCCTGAATGTAAAACGGGAGGTATAAAATATCATACAATAATATATGATTACTTTAAACAAAATGTCGATGACGTATCTTTATTGGGAAAAAATTGTTTTACTAAATATGTAAATAAATTAAAAATATTGAAAGTATTTGCAGGATTATTTTATATTTTATTTACACCTTCTAAATCAATTATTGTATCGACTAATACGGAATATGCTTACTTTTATATTCCTGTTCTGATATTCAACAAATTTAAAAAGCATTTTCATTTTTTAGTAATACACCATTTACTTAAGGATGAAAATCCTAAAAAATACAGGGATACACTGGAAAAAAATTATATTAAAAAAGCTGATTATATTGTGACAAATAGTATTGCCACAAAAAGAAGATTGATCGAATTGGATCTGGCTGATAAAGATACAAAAATAATTACACCGGGTATTGATTTCTATGGAAATAGAAATGCAGTAGAAATAAAATCATATATTAATAATAATATGTTGATGGTTGGGACTGTAGAGCCAAGAAAAGGACAGCTAATATTAATTGAAGCTTTGAAGTATTCGGAAATAAACGATTTTAAATTGAGTATTGTAGGACAAATTATTAATTATAATTATTATAATAAATTAATAGAAAAAATTAAAGAGTATAATCTCGAAGATAAAATTAATTTCTATGGTAAGGTAGATAACGGAAAGTTGATAAAACTTTATTCTGATTCTTTTATGTTTGTGTTTCCATCACTCTGGGAAGGATACGGAATGGTGATTGCTGAAGCAATGTCTAATGGATTGGCAATTATAAGTTCTAAAATTGAATCTATTAAAGATTTTATGGAAGATGGAAAGGAAGGGCTGTATTTTGAACCGGGAAATTATATTAAAATGTGTGAATTAATTAAATTGTTGTATTTTAATAGGGATAAAGCAAGAGAGATTGGACAAAATGCATTTATTAAATCTAAGCAGTTTATCTCTTGGAATGTCGTTTGTGAAAAATATTTTGATATTATTAATGAAATAAGATAAAATGCAGATAATCGAAAATAATCGAAAAATTAAAGTATTGAATGTTTTGACTGGTATAGACGATGGCGGATTGGAAATGCTTGTGTTAAGAATATATAATGGTCTTAATAAGAATTTATTCGATTTGGATTTGTGTACATTGATACCCCCTAAAGAAGGTTTTATATTGGACGGTTTTAAACGAACAGTAAGAAATATTTACAGTTTTAAATTTAACAATAAAGATTTAAATATAAAACAGACCTTTAACAATTTTATAGAACTAATAAAATTAATTAAACTTATTAGAAAAGAAAAATATGATATTGTGCATAGTCACGAAATTTATTCTTCATTTGTAACTCGGATAACTTTATTAATCATTAGAATACTGTTTTTTTGGAGACCTAAAAAGATTTATGTCACATATCATAATGTCTATTATTGGCTAAAACCTTTTCATCGAAAAATTAATAAATTTCTTTCTCGTTTTACTGATACTATATTTTGTGTCTCGAATTCTGTAATGACTGATTCGATTAATAAAGATAAAATTAAAAATAATAAATATTATGTTATTTATAATGGAATAAATATTGAAACCTTTTATCCAGATCGTAATTTAAGAAATATCGAAAGGAATAAATACGCTTTCAGTGAAAAAGATTTTATTATTGGAAATGTAGGCGTAATTTCCGAAAGGAAAGGGCAAATGTATCTGTTGAAAGCTTTCAAGCCGTTATCCGAAAAGTATGATAACTTAAAACTTATTTTTGTTGGAACCCCAAGAATTCATGAAAATAAATATTGTATCGAACTTTTAGATTATATTAATATTAATAAACTGAGTGAAAAGGTAAAAATTTTGGATACCAAAAAAGATGTTAATAGTATCTATAATATGTTCGATTTATTTGTTATGAGCTCAATTACGGAAGGTTTTGGATTAGCTGCTTTCGAGGCAATGCTTACAGAAAGATTATGTATATTTTCTGATATCCCGACTTTTAAAGAGTTGATTACTGATAAGAAAAATGGATTGTTTTTTGAAAGTAAAAATCACAAATCTCTGCAAACGTTATTAGAAGATGTTTATATTAATTTTGATAAATACATAGGAATTGCCAAAGAAGGAAGAAAATATGTTACTGAGACATTCAGTGTAAACAAAATGATTAATGAGTATGAGAAAAAATATATTTTTAGTTAATTTTATGATAATTTATAAAGACTCTTTCTTATAAAGTAATAAATAATATTAATTTTTATTTTATGAATTAATAACTTGAATAATTGACAATGACAAAATTTTAATTTGCTTTTTAATA
>Ga0194125_10004156_pt1 | contig 22807 bp, 23 predicted proteins | sample TA2KigC250mmetaG_FD_148626 | JGI IMG/M metagenome (GOLD analysis project Ga0194125, IMG submission 148626) | Freshwater microbial communities from Lake Tanganyika, Tanzania - TA2015034 Kigoma Deep Cast 250m | ecosystem: Environmental > Aquatic > Freshwater > Lake | place: Tanzania: Lake... | reverse complement strand
GGGGGGGGGGGGGGGGGGGGGAGGAAGGCGAGAGGGATGATGGCGGAAACCGGAAGCCTGAAAGCCAGACCGCAGACCACGGACCACAGACCACGGACTTCCGATCTCTGATCTCCGACCTCCGATGCATCGAGGGGGATGTCAGGGATGCTGGAACGGTCGCCAAGGTCCTTGCCGAATCCAAGCCAGCATACGTGTTCCACCTTGCGGCAAACGCCAGTGTTCCGGGCTCGGTAGAGGATCCCGCGTACGATTTTGAGAGCAACTGCCTCGGTACTTTCAGGGTGCTGGACGCGTGCCGTCACATGTCCCGACAGCCGCGGATAGTGGTGGCCTCGTCGGGTGCCGTCTACGGTGAACCCGATGTGTTTCCCATAACCGAGCGCTCCGTCCTGAAACCGATATCGCCGTATGGCGCGAGCAAGCTGGGAGCCGAAGACTGCGCGAGGATGTTTGCGCGCGTGTACGGTGTTCCGGTCGTAATCGGGCGTCTTTTCAACACTTACGGTCCACGGATGCCCAGGTTCGTTGTGTTCGACTTCCTGCGCAAGCTTCAGAAGGACGCGGACCATCTCGAGATACTTGGATCTGGAAAGCAGGTCCGTGACCTGAACTATGTGGCCGATACCGTGCAAGGCTTCCTCGTGCTTGCCTTGCGTGGAACTCCGGGCGAGGAATACAACATAGCATCCGGGCGGTCTCACACAGTCACGGAGATCGCGCTTATGCTTCTGGAAGTTCTTGGCCTGCGGGACCAAACGAGGATGTCTTTCACCGGCGAGAGCTGGGAGGGGGACGCCCAGCGGTGGGAAGTGGATGTCGGCAAGCTGAGAGGGCTTGGGTATGAACCGGGTGTATCGCTGGAAGACGGGCTGCGCCGCGTAGCGCAATGGTTTGAGTCTGTCCACGGCACTCTCCAGCGAGGAGAAAAATGATCTCTCGCAGAGGCGCAGAGATCGCAGAGAGGAAGCAAGAAAGAAGCGCCAGAAAGCCGAGAGATGCGGCTTGCCGGCGCGTTACCTCGGGGGCGGGATGGGAGAGACAGACAACATCACCGGCCAGATCATAGGCGCCGCGATTGAGGTGCACAGGGTGCTTGGGCCCGGTCTGCTTGAGTCGGTGTATCAGTCGTGCATGGAAGCTGAGTTGGGTCAGCGGCAGATACCGTTCCTGCCGCAAGTACCCGTTCCGGTTGTGTACAAAGAGCATGTCACGGTGCCTGACGGGTTTCGGGTATATCTTCTTGTGGATGACAGCGTGATCGTGGAGTTGAAGTCGGTAGATGCCGTCAAAGATGTGTACAAGAAACAACTGCTGACCTACTTGAAACTGACAGGCAAGAGGGTGGGGCTTCTGATCAATTTCAATGCGCCTGTCTTGCGGGACGGTATCACTCGAGTAGTGAACGACTACGTTGCAGATGCGGGCTGAACCGGGGTTCTCGCCGGTTCTGACCGCAAGCATTTCTTCTCAGCGAGCTCTGCGGACTCCGCGAGAGGCGTTTCCAATGAGAATTCTCTTCTGCATACAGGCATCTGCGTTACATGCCGCGAGATGGATCAACCAGCTTGCAGACACCGGCTGGGAACTGGACATCTTCGAGAACATTCCTCCAGGGCACGGTGTTTGTCCGGAGTTGAGATGCGGGCGGGTGCATGTCGCATATCCGAGGGGGTTGCCGGCCGGGGTGGATGGGGAAAGCGTCCTCAAGTCGTCATGGCCTTGCCGTCTGCTGATAGCGATGGGCCGGCTGCCGGGAAACGCACTTGTAACCGGGGCCGCCGATTCCCATCTTGAGCGAATTCTTCGCGTCTCTCCGCCCGACTGTATTCACCTGTTGGGGCTGGGCGTGAACTGGCTTGACCAGTCTGCGACGCTGATGCGGGTTCGGGAACGTTTGGGCGGCGGGCTGCCGTGTCCGCTCGTGTATTCGAGTTGGGGCACGGATCTGGAGGTGTTTGCATCAGATCCGGCGAACAGGGATGCCGCGCGGCATTTTCTTTCTGCGGTTGACTGCCTGATTACCGAGTGCGAGAGGGATCACAGGCTGGCCGTGGAGTTCGGGTTTCGCGGCAAGTTCCTGGGCAGGTTTCCGGCATTTGGCGGGACTGACGTCGAGAAGCATCGTGTCTGCCGCCTTCCCGGCCCGTCATCCGGCCGCCGGGCGATAGTTCTCAAGGGTCGTGACGCGTCCGGGGCAAAGGGGGATCCCATCGGCCGGGCAATGACCGCACTCAGGGCGATGGGTGAATGCGCCGACGAACTGAGGGGTTATCGCGTGGCCGTGCTTCAGGCGACGCCACAGATCGAGGAAGAGGCAAGGGTGCTCGGTGTGTCGCGCGGACTGGACATCAGGATCATGCCGCGCATGTCCTACGAGCACCTGTTGCGGCTGATGGGTTCGGCGCGGATTGTGATGTCAATGACTGTCAACGACGGCCTTCCCAGCATTCTGGTTGAGGCCATGGCGATGGGTGCTCTGCCGGTTCATTCCGATCTGGAGCCGGTTCGCGAGTGGGTGACTGACGGGGTAAACGGCCTTCTTGTCCCAGCGGAGGACGTGAGCGCCACGGCAGTGGCGCTTCGGCGAGCACTGAAGGATGACGCACTTGTTGATCGGGCCGCGGAGACAAACGAGCGGCTCGTGAGAGAAAAGCTGGATTATTCCGATGTCAGACGGAGGGCGATAGAGATGTACGAACGCGTTGCTGGGAAGATCTCTCGCGGAGGCGCAGAGGACGCTGAGAAGAGGAGGGAGAGGCGCCGTGAACCCGAGAGTTACGGGTTCCATGCGCAGGCCTCAATGGATGGCGGATGCGAACGGCAAGCGGGCTGAGCCGGTAAGACTCGCCGGTTCTGCCCGCGAAGGTTCTTCTCCGTGATCTCAGCGATCTCTGCGAGAGGAGAAGAAACGTGGGGAGTGTTTCTCGCAGAGGCGCAGAGGTCGCAGAGAGAGTAAAGAGGAGCGCCAGAAACCCGAGAGTTGCGGGTTTCAGGCGCGTACCTCACGGTAGCGCATGGTGAACGAGATCAATCAGATTACTGGTGAGATCATCGGTGCCGCGATAGAGGTCCATCGGATTCTTGGCCCAGGATTGCTCGAGTCCGTGTACCAGTCTTGTATGGAGACGGAACTGTTGTCGCGAGAAGTCGCATTTGCGGCGCAGGTGCCAGTGACGGTGACGTACAAGGACCACCTTGTTGCGTCTGACGGGTTCCGGCTCGATCTCCTGGTGCGTGACTGCGTGGTTGTTGAGCTTAAGTCGGTTGAAGAGGTGAGGGACGTTCACAAGAAACAATTGCTGACGTACCGGAAACTGACACGGAATCAAGTGGGGCTGTTGATCAATTTCAATGTGTCCACATTGCGCGAAGGTATTACGCGCGTGGTGAATGAGTATGTCGCAGACGCGGGCTGAACCGGGTATCTCTCCCGGTTCTGACCGCAGTGCCTGTGTCTCTCTGTGACCTCAGCGATCTCTGCGAGAAATAAAGAATACAGGGGAGGGGCTCTCGCTGAGGCGCAGATGAGGATGAGGACCGGAGACAGGGATGAGGGATGAAACCTGAAACCGGAAGTCGGAAGTCGGAGGTTGGAATTGGGGAGGGAGTCATGCTGACAGGAAAGACAGTGGTGATTACTGGCGGGACGGGGTCGCTTGGCAAGGTGCTTACCAGGCGTCTGCTCTCGGGCGAGATGGGTGTTCCGGCCCGGATAGTAGTGTTTTCGCGCGACGAAGCCAAGCAGCACGCCATGAGGCTGGACTACCAGCACAGGCGCGCCGCCACCGACGAGGTCATCTACCGGAACTTCCAGCAGATACTCCAGTTCAGGATCGGGGACGTGAGGGACTACCACAGCGTATGCGCGGTTCTGCGTGATGCCGACGTTGTCTTCAACGCTGCCGCCCTCAAGCAGGTGCCCGCGTGCGAGTACTTCCCGTTCGAGGCCGTCCAGACGAACATCGGCGGCCCCGAGAACATTGTCCGGGCGATAAGAGAGAACGCGTTGAAGGTGCAGACGGTGGTGGGTATCTCCACCGACAAAGCATGCAAGCCGGTCAACGTGATGGGGATGACCAAAGCCATACAGGAGCGGGTATTCATCACGGCCAACCTGTCGTGTCCTGACACCAGGTTCATCTGCGTGCGGTACGGCAATGTGCTGGCATCGCGGGGTTCGGTGATCCCGTTGTTCCATGAACAGATCAAGGTCGGTGGGCCCGTGACGATTACGACGGAGGACATGACCCGGTTCCTGCTCAGCCTGAACCAGGCCGTGGACACGGTATTCGCGGCACTGCGGGGAGCTAGGCGGGGCGAGACATACATCCCCCGAGTCCCGTCGGCGCGGATCACCGACGTCGCGCGGGCGTTGATAGGAGACAGGAAGATCGAAGTGAAGGTTACGGGGATCAGGCCAGGTGAAAAGGTGGACGAGATACTCGTATCGGAAGAGGAAGCGCACCGGACGGTGGAGAAAGGGCCCGGCTTCTACGCCATTCAGTCTATCCTGCCCGAGATAGGGGGCAGCGCGGACCAAGGCGCGTGTCTCAAGGGCGAGTACAGCTCGGCCTGCTCTCTGCTCAGCTATGACCAGGTAAAGGACCTGCTGACAAAGCAGAAGCTTCTTGTCGGCGATGTTGTGGCGTATGAGGAGGATATGTTGAGGTAGGGGGAGGGGATTGGTGATCGGTGCTTGGTGCGTAGTGCTTGGTGCGTAGTGCGTAGTGGGCAGTGCTTGGTGCTTGGTGCGTAGTGCGATAAGGGACGAAGTAATGGGCATACGCCGATTCGAAGATATTGAGGCCTGGCAGCTGGCGCGGTGCCTGACGGCTCGAGTGTACGCGTTGACGGAACAAAAGCGTTTCAGCATGGACTCTGGTTTGCGGGATCAGATGCGCCGTGCCGCGGTGTCGATCACAAGCAACATCGCTGAAGGTTTTGACGGTGGATCCCATGCCGAGTTTGCCAAGTTCCTTCAGTACGCCCAACGTTCTTGCTCTGAACTCCAGTCTCAACTCTATGTCGTTCTCGACTGCCATGGCATGGACAAGGACGTGTTTAAAGATATCTATGGTGAGATCGGCGTCGTACGACAGAAGCTAGGCGCCTTCATCAAGTATCTTAGAACCAAATAGTTCGAAGATCACGACAACGATGTTCCGGTGCGAGAAGCGGCGCACTACGCACCAAGCACTACGCACTACGCACCAAAGATCAAGGAACCAACAGCATGAAGATCATGACCATTCTCGGAACGCGGCCGGAAATCGTACGTCTGTCACGCATCATCCCCAAGCTTGACGCCGTGTGCGATCACGTTCTGGTTCACACCGGTCAGAACCACGATCGGTGTTTGAAGGACTTGTTCCTGGATGAGCTTGGCGTGAGGGCGCCTGATCACACTCTCCTTGCGAAGGGCACCTTCGGCCAGCAGGTGGCCGCGATGTTTCCGGCAGTCGAGGCCCTGCTGCGGGAAGAGCGTCCGGATCGCCTGTTGATACTGGGCGACACAAACAGCGGCCTTGCCGCGGTGCTGGCCAAGCGGATGGGCATATGCGTGTGTCACATGGAGGCCGGGAACCGGTGTTATGACGACCGGGTTCCGGAGGAGGTCAACCGTCGCATCATTGACCACAGCAGCGACATCCTGATGCCTTACACCGAGCGTAGCCGCCAGAACCTGCTGCGGGAGGGCATCGCCGGCCAGCGGATCTTCGTTACAGGCAACCCCATCAAGGAAGTGATTGACCACTACTCCGATCGAATTGAGGCGTCAACGATACTGCGAACTTTGAACCTGGAACCCCGGAACTACATCCTAGTTACCATGCACCGTGCCGAGAACGTGGACATCGAGGCCCGATTGCGGTCGCTCTCCGGCGGGCTCGAGCGGATGCATGACGTGTTCCGTGTGCCCGTGATCGTCAGCACGCATCCGCGAACGCGGGACCGGATGAAGGCGTTCGGGGTGGAGAACGGTTCGTCCGGGGTCAAGTTTCTGGATCCCTTCGGATTCCCGGACTTCCTTGCCCTTGAACGCAGCGCCATGTGTCTCATAAGCGACAGCGGCACCGTTCAGGAAGAAGGGTGCATTCTGGGGGTGCCGAACGTGACGATACGCGATGTGACCGAGCGCCCCGAGACGCTGGAATGCGGAAGCAATTTCCTGTGCGGCGCCGATCCGGAGATTCTTGAACGAGGTGTTAAGGTCGCCGTCTCCCAGCAGGGGAAGTGGATGCCTCCCCAGGAATACCTGGCGGAGAACGTCAGCGACACGATCGTGCGGTTGGTAGCGGGATTCCGCATGTGAGGAAGACAGAAGGGATGCGGGAGTCTCTCTCGCAGAGGGCACAGAGGACGCGGAGGAAGAGACCGGAGATGGGGACGCGGCAACTTGACAGCCAAGTCTACGTGGTGTACCGTTGCAGTGTACACAACAGGGGGTGTGGATGCTCACGGTAAACATCAAGGATGCCCGCGCTTGTCTTGGCAGGCTGGTTGACAAAGCGGAGACGGGGGAGACGGTAGTCATCACGCGCCGCGGCAAGAAGTCTGCCCTTCTGGTTCCATTGTCGTCCCATGAGGAGCGCCTGCCCAGTCTGAGCGAATTTCGATCTTCCATAGCGGCGCCGAAGACGGGGCTTGCCGCAACCGTCATTGTCTCTCGGGGCGAGGAACGTTTCTGATGGTGTACCTAGACACAAGCGTGCTTGCGGCTTACTACTGTCCCGAAGCGCTTAGTGCCAAGGCCGAGAAGGCAATCTTGCGCGGGGGGAGACCGGCGATCAGTCTTCTGGTTGAGGTCGAGTTTTCCTCGGCTGTAGGAAGGAAACTGCGCGAAGGCGCATTGTCCAGGGCTGATGCTGTTCGCATCGTCAGCCGGTTCAATCTGCACATAGCCGCCGGCTGCTACGAGCGGCTTGCGATGGAATCGTCGCACTACGAGATTGCCCGAGAGTGGATCGGGCAGTTTATTGCGCCGCTCAGGACCTTGGATGCACTACACCTGGCCGTATGTTTCGCCAACGATGCCATTCTGCTTACCGCGGACGCCGGGATGGCCAAGGCGGCGCACGGGTTTCGGGTGAAGACAGAACTTCTGTCGTGACGATCGTGCGGATGGTGACCGGCTACAGATGGACTTCTGCTCGGGACTGAATAGTGACACATGAGTCCGCGAATCCTCGATAGAGCGATTTCGGCCTGGCGCTGGCGAGTGGCCGAAGCCCGTGGATTCAGGGAAAGGCTCATCTCGGATCCCGTACGGGAATACCGGGCGTGGAACGGGGATGTGCGCTGGCGGAGACTGTGCTTCGCGCACGACGATCTGGGGTGGCGGTTTGTGCCGAACCAGCGCGCGAGGGTCTTCCATGCCGGTCGGTACCACGTTGTGCGCACCAACGGTCACGGATTCAGGTCAGACAACGAGTTCCATGAACAGCGCGCCAGGCGCAGGCGTCTGATTGTGCTCGGCGATTCATATGCGGCCGGTGACGGCGTCAACAACGCGGAGCGATTCAGCGATCTTCTGGAAGATCTGCTTGAAGACACGGAGGTGTTGAACTTCGCGATGCCGGGAACGGGGATGGACCAGCAGGTGCTCATTTTCGAGCGCGCGGCCCGCAAGATGGATGCTGATGCATGTCTCTTCTGTCCGGCTGACATGGACATATTCCGCCTCGCTGTGCGAGCCTGGCCGGCGCTCGAGTGGGGATCGGGCGACATTCGTTACAGGGCAAAGCCGTACTTCACGATGGACGGGGGCGAGTTGCGTCTGAACCAGGTCCCGGTGCCGCGCGGAATGCGTGTCCGGTCAGCCATGAATGACTGGGGAGAGGTTGACTTTCTGAGAGCGAAGGCATTTGCGGAATGGCAGGCGGCATATGCCCCGGGATCCGGTTTGCGTGCCATCATGGATGCGCTTGCGGTGCGCTTCCTTGCCGCAGCCGGCGGCATGCCCGTGTTCTTCATACCGTTGCCTTCTCCGGCGTTCGGTTCAGGAGACTGGCAGCCGGTGTATATGGACGCTTTCAGGTCGTTGGCTGATGCCGACAGAAAAAGTGTGTTTGTTGATGTTCTACCCGTGTTCCGTTCTCTGGAAACCGGGGCGCGTCGGAACTGCTATCTGGCGGATGATCCCCATTACAGCGCCGAAGGCCATGCGTTCGTAGCGAAGGCGATTGCCGACGGCGTTGGCCCGTATCTCGGGAAGCCGGGTTGGACGAGGTCACTGTGAGCAAGGCTACGCTCGGTATATCCTGCTTTTACCACGACGCGGCTGCCGCGCTTGTTGTGGACGGCAACATCGTTGCCGCGGCGCAGGAGGAGCGTTTCACGCGGGTAAAGGCGGACCCGTCGTTTCCCGTCAACGCCATCAGCTACTGCCTCGAGGAGGGCGGGATCGAGGCGGCGGACCTGGACAGCGTCGTATTCTATGACAAGCCGATGCTGACTTTCGACCGGCTGGTTGGGACCTACATGGAGACGGCACCACGCGGCCTGTCCTCATGGCTTGAGGCCGCGCCCGAATGGTCGGCCCGCAAGTTGCGTTTGGAGTCGGTGATACGTCGCGCGCTCGGGTATGACGGCAAGGTTCTGTACGTGCCCCATCATCTTGCCCACGCTGCGAGCGCGTATCTTCCTTCCCCGTTCGATGAGGCGGCGATTCTGACAGTTGACGGTGTGGGCGAGTGGGCCACAGCCACGCTTGGGGTGGGGGAAGCAGATGAAGTGCAGGTCACCGATGAGATGCATTTCCCGGACTCGATAGGTCTTCTGTATTCGGCATTCACGTATTTCTGCGGGTTCAAGGTCAATTCCGGCGAGTACAAACTGATGGGGCTGGCCCCTTACGGGCGGCCGGTTTACGCGGGCGTGATTCGCCGGAACATGATCAGGGAACGCGACGACGGGTCGGTGGAGCTGAACCTGGATTTCTTCGGTTATCTCGACGGACTGGAGATGATAACGGGGCGCTTCGCCGATCTTTTCGGAGGTCCCCGGCGTATGCCAGAGGCCCGCATAACAAGGCGAGAGATGGATATAGCGCGGTCCATCCAGGTCATAACCGAGGATGTTGTGCTTCGCATGGCGCGGGAACTTCACCGGAAGACGGGTCTTTCAAAGCTGTGCCTGGCTGGCGGGGTGGCTCTGAACTGCGTGGCCAACGGGCGCATACTGCGGGAAGGGCCTTTTGAAAGGCTCTGGATACAGCCGGCGGCCGGAGATGCGGGAGGGGCGCTTGGCGCGGCGCTGGCGGTCCAGTTCGGGTGGCACGGGTGCCGGCGTCCGGCATCGGAGGCGCTTGACAGGCAGCGTGGCAGTTATCTCGGGCCGGCCTTCTCGACCGATGAGGTCGTTGCTTACCTGGATGGGTTGGGGGTGGAGTACACAGTTCTGCCGGAGGATGAACGCGCCGTGACGGTTGCCCGGGCGATTGCAGCCGGCGGGGTTGTCGGTTTTCTCTCCGGCCGGATGGAGTTTGGTCCGAGAGCCCTGGGCGCGCGGTCAATTCTAGGCGATCCGCGCCGGGCCGACACCCAGAGCGTCATGAATCTGAAGATCAAGTATCGGGAGTCATTCCGCCCGTTTGCTCCATCGGTGCTTGCGGAGCGATGCCGTGACTACTTCGACTTGGATGCGGAGAGCCCGTACATGCTTCTTGTGGCCCCGGTCAGGGAAGATCGCCGGGTCGTCCAGGATGATGATCCCGGGGATGACTTGATAATGAAGGTCAACAGGAAGCGAAGCGATATCCCGTCCGTCACGCACGTGGATTACTCCGCGCGGGTGCAGACGGTCCATAAGGAGACAAATCCTGTTTACCACGCGGTTCTCACCGAGTTCGAAAAAATGACCGGCTGCGCCGTCGTCGTCAACACGTCGTTCAACGTCCGGGGGGAGCCGATCGTGTGCACGCCCGCGGATGCGTATCTGTGTTTCATGCGCACGGAGATGGACTATCTCTACATGGAAGGCGTTTGGCTGGCGAAGACCGACCAGCCGGTCCTGGAAGGGGACACCGACTGGCGAGCCCAGTTCCAGTTGGATTGAACGCATGGAGGATCACCAGATGGGATCTGAACGAAGACGGAGCGCGGATGTCGTCTTCAGGCTTGTCGCCGGATGGATGCTGACGCCGCTTCTCATAGTTGTTCCCATGCGCCGGTTGCGGCGCGCGGCATTTGCCATGCTGTTCCATTTCTTGATTGTGCCGGCGGCCATGGCGAGGCGTGTGTTCAGCCGCCGAAGAAGATGGTCCCGGCCAGGCGTGCGGCCGGGCTGGCGGAGCACCAGACTCAGCACGAGGGACAAGGGCATCTACGAGGTGCAGTGGTGAGCGCAGTTGCCCTGGCCTCCCGCAAGCCCGCGTGGTGCGTACTTGTGATCGCAGGACTTCTCAGGTGTCTTGCGCCGCTCGGCGAGCCGGCCCAGCGCCGTGATGTCAGGTCGGATCTCTACGTTATGTTCTGACGCCTGGGCTCGTGAAGAGACCGGGTGGAATCCGCGCGCAGCATCTTCTCGGCGCTGAACGCGGGCCAAGCAGCAGAGGCAGATTGTGGTAACAGCACAACTCAGGACTGCGGCAGCGCTGTTGGCATCACTTGCGGGAGTCTTCCTTTCGTGCCTCGCATTGGGCGCAGAAGGTGAGAAGGCGCTGCCCAGAGTTCTGATAATGGGTGATTCGATAGCCGGCGGATATACCGGCACGGCCTCGGTGGCGTTGCGCGGCAGGGCGATTGTCGAGACGCATCGCGGGAACGGAATGGGAAGCGGGAATGCGTTGATAATGTTGGATAGCTGGCTGGGAACGCAGAAGTGGGATCTCATACACTTCAACTTCGGTGTATGGGATTTGAAGATCAACGCGGCCGGCCGGCCGGTGGTTCCAATTGACGAGTATCAGCGAAACCCTGCTTTGCTCAGCACCCGCCTGCAGCGTACGGGCTCAAAACTCATATGGGCATCCACTGTGCCGATCCCCTGCGACATGAAGCGTTACGGGGATGTCAGGACTTACAATGCCGTCGCGGCGCGCCTGATGAAGTTCAGCGACATACCGGTTCAGGACATCTATGCCGAGGTCTTGCCGTTGCAGGATTCGCTTCGATCCCCCGGCGACGACGTGCATTTCAACGAAAGAGGCCGGTTGTTTCTCGGCGAGATAGTTGCCGGGGCGATATCTGAAGCGCTTGGACTTGGGCCGGTGGAACGAACGGCCGTCAAGCTGCTGGATGAGCAGGAGCAAGGCGATGGCGACAGGTAGTCCCTTCTTCACGGTGGTTGTTCCCGTCTACAACCACCAGCGCTACGTCGGCGCCGCCCTGGACTCCCTGCTTGCCCAGACGGATCGGGACTGGGAGGCGGTGGTGGTCAATGACGGGTCCACGGACGCCACGCCCGAGGTCATTGAGGACTATGCCAGTCGGGATCCGAGAATCAGGACAATCCATCAGTCGAACGGGGGGCAGCCTGTCGCTTTGAATTCCGGAATCCGGGCCGCGCGCGGCAAGTGGATATGCTGGCTCAGTTCCGACGACCTGTTTGATCCCGGCAAGCTGGCGGTTCACCGGCGTTGGATTGAGCGCAACCCGGGGTGTTCCTACTTCTTCAGCCGTTTCAGAACACTCGACGACGCCACGGGGCGCGTGAGCCGAAGCGATCAGGGTGCCATTCCTGACAGGGAATGGCAGGTGCTGGATCTTCTTTCCCACAACTACATCAACGGAATCACCCTCTGCATAAGGCGGCAGGCCTTCGATGAAGGCGGTCTTTTCGACGAGAGCAACAGGTATGGGCAGGACTACGACCTTCACCTGCGGATGCTTACCCGTTACGAAGCGCTTCACATCCCTGAAGAGACGTGCATTTCACGCACTCATGCCGGCCAGTTCACTCTCACCGAGAACAGGTCAATGTTCTACGACTGCGCCTCGGCGGCTGTCGGGTTCCTCGCCAGAACACCATTCCAGGCGATGTTCCCTCTCATGGACCTGCACGATCCGGCTTGCGCGACGGCGGCCGTTGATCGTGCGCTGGATGTCGCCATATCGGCCGACGCCTACGTAAACCAGCTTGGGCCGCACCCGATGCTTTTCGGTCGTATCATGGAGTGGGCGTGGTCACAGAGCGGGGCGCATGGCCGGCAATTGAGAAAGCTCTTTGTGTGGAGGACTCTGGCTGCGGCCCGTGGAGTCAAAGACCCGAGACGCGCGGCCTTCTGGCGCGCGGCGGGGGTTCTGGCCGCAACCGCTCCATCCCGATCAGAACCCCATTCCTGCACGGCGGTGGAACTTGCTGATGCCGCCCTGAGCGAGCTGACCGCACGGGGCGATCCTGAAGCCGAAGCCGTCCGCAGGTTCATTGAGAAGCGTCAGGGCCGTGAGCCGAAGCGATGTCCCACTCCGGCAGGAACTGATCGCGCTGACATCGTCATTGATGCCGGGGATGGCGAGCATGAGGCAAGTGAATTGGGGTCTCGAGGGTGGCGGGTGACCCGGATTGACCGGCAAAGCGACGGTCTGGGCCTCAGGGAGTGGGGCTGGAACATGGGCGTCAAGTCGGCTGGCCGGAGCGTGGCGTCGGCGTTGTGCGTTGTTCCGCGCTGGCCTGCGGCTGTCGGATGCGGACGCTCCGTCTGGGCATTGAATGCGGCATCGGAATCACGCGCATTTGTTGCGACGAAAGGTTTGCCGTTTGATGGCGGCGTTCCGACGTGCGCGCCCTCGGGCGGTAATGGAGTGTGCGCTGCGGCCGTGCGCGCCGTCTTGCGTGCAGGGTGGCGTGTGCGGAATCGCCTTGGGACGCGCTGACGACCAGCATTTTCGCCGGCAATGGAATTCCGCCGTTTTCAGACAGAGGAATGCATGAGCGCTGATCGGATACAGATTGTGACCGCGGCCGATGCCAAGTACATCGTGCCGCTTCTGGTGCTGGCGAAGTCCCTTGCAGTGAATCTTGGCGAGGGCGCGTCGGCGGTGCTGCACGTCATAGACGGCGGGCTGGGGCGGCGGAACCGCCGGCTGCTTGAGCGCACGCTTGGCGCAGAACGAGTGGATGTGCGGTGGGTATCGCCGCCGCCGCGCGAATGGTTCAATGGGGTGCCTGTCTTCGGGCATGTGAATGTGAGCACCTACTACCGAATAGCCGTGCCGCGGCTGTTTCCCGACCTGAAGAAGGCGATATACATGGATGCCGACATGCTGATGCTTGGGAGCGCGGCGGATCTGTGGCGCATGCCGATGGAGGGGCGGCCGCTGATGGCAGTTCAGGACAACAACAGTTCCACGGCCGAGTCCGCGCGTCTTCCGGGATACAGGGAGTTGGGGATAGCACCGGACGCAAAGGTTTTCAACGGCGGTCTTCTCGTCATGGATCTTGAACAATGGCGGGCAGGCGGGATAGCAGAGCAGATTCTTGACTACTCAAGGAAATATGCGCGGGAGATCAGATACTGGGACCAGGACGGCATCAATGCGGCACTGGCCGGGCGGTGGGTTGTGCTGCCCTACGCATGGAACTGGCGGGTTGACTGCGGGATGCCGGGAAAGTCCACCGGACTCGACCCGGAACATCCGGAAAGACAGGCTGGCGTGCTCCACTTCTGTTCCGCGACAAAGCCATGGCACTACTACTGCGAACATCCCCTGCGCGCGACTTTCTTTGCCTATCTTGACCGGACGCCGTTGAGCGGCTGGCGGCCGAGACCGCCGCTCAAGGCTCTGATGAACCGGCATTTCTGGGGGGCGCGACTGCGCAGCTTGCCGTTGGTCGGCCGTGTGTGGAGCGCGCTTCGGACTGGCGCTGGGGGTTCTTCGTCGTGATGGCGTCAGGAGGGATCTCTGAGGCGGGCTCATCGGCGGTGCTGTGGCTGCTTGGCGACATTGCGCCCTGGGACCGAACCTGTCGTTTCGAGCTCCGCTGCCACACTGCGCTGGCCAATCTGGAGGGGCCGGTCCTGGAGTCGGCTGAATGCGAGTTTGCGCCCCGCCGCAAGGCAGGCCCGGCGCTGCGTCATCGCACGATGCCGGTTTTTGCGACACATCCCTTCGTATCCCTGGCCAACAACCACATGATGGACTACGGCGCGGAGGGACTGGCGGCGACAGAGTCCGCGCTTGAAGGCCTGGGCATGGAGCATGTGGGCGCCGGCGGCAACGAGGCCGATGCCAGGGCGCCCGTCGTGTTAGAGTCCTGCGGTGTGCGTGTCGCGGTGATTGCCTGTTGCGAGCGGCAATTTGGCGCGGCGGGTCCGGCCGAGCCCGGCGTTGCCGTTCTTGGCCCGTGGGTATTTGAAGCAGTGCGCCGCGCGCGCGCGGCGGCGGATGCCGTCATCGTTTCGTTGCATGCCGGGGTCGAAATGCTGCCGTGGCCGGAGGCGTGGCGGCGCGAGTTCTGCAAGGCGCTGATCAAGGCCGGCGCGGACATAGTGCACGGGCACCATTCCCATGTGCCGCAGGCCTTCGAGGAATATGAAGGGGGTCTGATCACATATGGACTGGGGAACTGCATCGTTGACCCGGTGCGGTGGGCCGGACACAGACACACCTGCTGGTCTCAGGCCTTCGAGATCAGCATGCCGTGCAAACCAGTTCAATGGAAGTTGCATACGCTCGTTTGCGGAGAACACGACGGGGCGGTTGTCGTCAGTCTCGCGACCGCCGCAGAGGCGGAACGCCATCAAGCGTATCTTAGATCGTGTAATCAGACGTTGGCGGATGACGGTCTGTGGGAGGGAGTGCTGCAGCACGCGGCGTGCGATCTCTACGCGAAGACATACGCGCCATGGATGAAATGGACCACCCGGTCCGGATTCGTGAACCGGCCCTTGGCTGGACGTGAGCGATGGGTACGCCCTTGGCGGGCTTTGTCCGAAAGCCTGCAAGGTCAGACACGCGAATGGCACAGCGAGGTGGAAGACCATCTGCTGCGTTATCATGTGTTTGCGTGCGACAGTCACCGTGAGATGGTTGCCACGGCATTGGGAGTGTTGGGTGGCGAGATTCGTGATTGCAGAACGCCGGAAGCCCTGGCCCGATGGATCGAATTGAGCTGATGAAGACTGCCATCTTCAAGAAAGCCATGAGTCCGGATTGGTGGGCGCTCCTGGCGCGAAACCAGCAGACTGTGTTCTTCCGCCGGGTCAACCGTCTTGGCGACGCACGCGAGCTTGCGATTGTAGAGAGCCTGCTGCCTCTCATGGATGGTCGGCAGCCCTCGCGTGTCGAAGCCTATCGTGACTCGCGACTGATGAGGTTGTTGGACTACGCCGGGAAGCACTGCTCCTACTACAGGCGGGTCTTTCTCGAATGCGGCGTGAATCTCGGCAGTCCTTCTGATCTGGCTCGCCTGCCTTTGCTGGACAAGCCGACGATACGGGCAAATGTGGCCGGCATTGTGTCCGATGAATTGGTTCGCATGGATTCCTACGGCGCCAACACGGGGGGAAGCACTGGCGAACCGCTGGAATTCGTCGCGTCGTCGCGAGCCGGAGCCGTGGACACCTTGCACCAGGAGTACGTCTTCCGCACAACCATGGGGCATGTGCAGGGCGACAGGATCGCCGGATTCGGCGGGGTGACCATTCCGGAAGCCTGTCTCAAGCGGCACGAGTATTGGATACCGTCGGGGCGTCCGGATGTGCCGTATGGGCGCGAGGTGTACTCTTCCATCTACCTGACGCCCGAGACGGTTGGATATTACGTCGATAACATCTTCAGAACCCAACCCCGCATTCTGCGCGGGTATCCTTCGTTCCTGAATGACCTGGCGGCGAACATTCTGAGTCGCGGACTGGAAATGCCCTATGAGGTCAAAGGCATTCAGCTTTCAGCCGAGAATGCGCTTGGCGGACAGGTGGACAGGATCCGGAAGGCGTTCAGAGCTCCCGTGTTCTTCCAGTACGGACACTCGGAAGTCAGCGTGTACGCGTACACTAAGGACGAGTCGTTGTCGTATGTGTGTTCTCCTTTCTATGGCTGGGTTGAAGTCGTTGACGAGGAAGGGCGGCCTGTCAAGGAAGGGCAAATGGGTGAGGTCGTCGCAACGGGGTTCCACAGCCGTGCGATGCCGTTCATTCGCTACAAGACGGGAGATCTGGCGGTGTATGGCGGTTGCCGGGGAGGCGTCGTTCGGCTCTTGAGGATCGAGGGACGAACGCAGGACTTTGTCTACACGGCGGACAAGGTCAAGGTGGCGCTGACGGCGCTGGTCTTCGGCCAGCATTTCAAGTGCTTCCAGACCATCAGCAAATGGCAGATCTACCAGGACACCCCGGGGAAAGTGACGATGCGAATCGTCCGTGAGCCCGGCTACTCTGACAGTGCCGAGTCCGAAATAAGGTCCAAATTCACGGGTTACTGCGGAATTGAGGCAGCCATCGAATATGTGGATGCTGTGGAACTTAGCCGGCGTGGGAAGTTCCGGTTTGTGGTTCAAAAGGTTGCCGAGTAGAGCGTGATGCAAGCGCTATCAAGAAGCGATGGTCCGGGAGCCGCAACGCCGCTGGTTGTCTTTGCGTACAACAGGCCAGAGCACTTGCGTCGTTGTTTGGAGTCGCTGGGGGCCAACCCCGAGCTGGCGCGATGTCGTGTGACCATCCGGTGCGACGGCCCGAAGGGCGAGGGGGATGCCGGGAGCGTGAGGGAGACGGCGGCTGTTGCCAGGGCCTGGGCCGGTCGGCACGGCGCGCTGGTCGAAGTATCTGACGTGAACATGGGATTGGCTCCCTCGATCATATCGGGAGTTGGCGCGCTGTGCCGGGACTATGGCCGCGCAATCGTCGTTGAGGATGACCTGGTGGTGGCGCCGGGCTTTGTCCGGTTCATGCTGGATGGACTGGATCGGTTCGAGAAATACAGCGAAGTGTATCAAGTCAACGGCTACATGTTCGGGGTGGCTCACCCGCCCAAACCCGAGAGTTTCTTCCTGCCCTGGGTGTCAACCTGGGGCTGGGCCACGTGGCAGCGCGCGTGGGTGGATGTGGATTGGACTGCCGCAGGGGCTCTGGAGCGATTGAAGGATACCCGAGTACAGAGAGCTTTCGATCTGAACGGCAATTACCCTTACACAGACTTCCTGAAAGCGAGGCTGGCGGGGCGAAACTCGTCCTGGGGCATATTGTGGTGGTGGCATGTGTTCTCCCGGAAGGGCCTGTCCCTGTTTCCGGCGCGCACACTGGTGGCGAACAAGGGTTTTGACGGAACCGGGCATCACTGTCCGGATGGCGATTGGAGAGGGGGAGACGATCTCGAAGGAGGGAAGGTATTGCTTGAGTTACCCAACCGAGTGCGTCCGGACCTTCGCGCGTACCGGCGGGTCATAGGATTCATTGGCCGGGGGAGCGCATGCAAGACTCACTCCTCGTGGCAGTCTCTTGTCCGGCGCGTTCTCAGGAAGATCAGAGGGGGACTTGCCCATGCCGACTAGGCTGAAATCAGCCGTTCTTCGATGCATGCCTCCAGGCGTGGCGGCGGCGCTGCGTTCCATGCGCCGGCGTCGGTCCAAGGTGGGGGGCTCAGTCGCGGAGGCGGTGTCAGATCAGCGGGATCTCAAGGTGTACTGGGACGAGACATTCGCTGATGACGTCAGCGAGTGGGGGAAGGGCAATGTTTGGGACGAGATAATGTTCTTCATGGCCGCGAGGAACGGGAGGGTGCTGGACGTGGCGTGCGGCACGGGAATCAACATTGCGGCCTTGTCGCGGTGGCGCGGACTGGAGGTGCACGGCTGTGACATTTCCGACCTTCTTCTTGACCGTGCCGTGAAGCGGGGAGTGGCTGCGGAACGGCTCACGGTGTGCGACGCATCGAGAATGCCGTATCCGGACGGCAGTTTCGATCTTGGTTACTCGATAGGATCGCTTGAGCACTTTGACGTGTCTTCGCTTGAGCGATGCATCGGCGAGTGCCGGCGTGTCGTCACCGGGCCGGTTTTTCACATGGTTCCCGTCTCGCGCAGTGGCATGGACGAGGGATGGACGCGGCGGGCGCAGAGCTTTCACAACAATTCCGTCGAATGGTGGATGGCCCGCTTCCATACGGCCTATTCCTGCATTGAGCATCTGGACTCCAGGTGGCAGGACGACATCTCCGTCGGGAAGTGGTTCCTGTGCATTGGAGAGTAGGCATGGCGTACATTCAAAGCATCGCGGGGAGGATCGTAAGTGCTGTTCGGGCTTTCGCCGGATCGCGGAATGTGTCGGCGCGATCGAGGCTGGATGCGTGCGGAGAGAACAGCGTGGTTAGCGGATGGGTTGATCGCCACGTGCCGGGAGGTAGAATCGAAGTGGGGCGCGACTGTTCGATCCACGGCACACTCAAGACTGCGACGCCCGAGGCAAGGATCGCCATAGGCAACAACGTGTTCATTGCCGGACACACTATGCTTGACTGCATATGCGGCATCTCCATTGAGGACGACGTGCTCGTTTCATACGAATGCATAATTTCTGACAGCGATCATCACAGTCTCTCTTTGAGTGTCAGGGCCAATGACAACCTTGACTGGCGCAGGGAGTATCATGACTGGACGACCACGGCAAACGAGCCGGTCAGAATCTGCCGCGGGGCATGGTTGGGCGCCCGTGTTATTGTGCTCAAAGGGGTGACCATCGGCGAGGGATCGGTCGTAGGCGCCGGTTCTGTGGTCACGAAGGACGTGCCGCCGTGGTGCGTTGCAGCAGGCAATCCGGCGCGCGTTATCAGGGAAATACCCGAGAATGAGCGCTGAGTATGTCTCATGGGAGCGGGCGGTTTCCGGAATCCAGCCCGATGACTCACGCGGCAAACTTGTGGCGGATTCGTATCTTGATGTCTCGATCGCGGCCGCGGCGGAGAGGTTTGCATCAGGCGAGGAGTGGGCTGCAACCCGCAGGCTTCTTCCGCGTGTTTCCGGGAAGGCAGTTGATGTTGGCGCGGGCAGAGGGATATCGAGCTATGCCCTGGCGAAAGACGGCTGGAATGTGACCTCGGTTGAGCCTGATCCGGGCGAGGTCGTCGGCCGCGGTTGCATCGAGCGGCTTGCGGCCGAATCGGGAGTGAGTCTCCGTGCACTTGATGGCGCCGCAGAGAGCATCCCATTGCCTGACGGGTCCATGGACCTTGTGTATGCGCGGGCGGTTCTTCATCACACCAAGTTGCCCGGGATCGCGTGCAGGGAGATGGCAAGGGTGTTGCGCGCTGGCGGAGCAATGCTGGTTGTCCGTGAGCACGTTGTTGACGGCGAGGCCCAGAAGGCCGCCTTTTTGTCCATGCACGAGCTGCACAGGGTGTATGGCGGCGAAGGCGCTTTTTCGTTGGACGCGTACATCAAGGCATTCCAATCGGCCGGGCTCGATGTTCGGCGCGTCATAGGGCCGTACGACAGTCCGGTCAACTTCGCGCCGTACAGCACGGAGGACGTCTGGGGTCTGTGTGCCGGGCCCTTTGTCAGGATTCTCGGATGGAAGCTGGCGCGCCGTCTGTGCGGGCCTCGCACATTGGCGGGCAGGGCGGCCATGGTTGTTGGCGGACGCAGGCTCAGTCGAAAGGACAGGCGTCCCGGGCGCCTCTATTCCTTTCTCGCGGCAAAGGCCGGCTGAAGTTACTTCGCCGGAATTGGAGAAACGGAAATGAAACGTAAAAGTGTTCTTGTGACCGGCGGGCTGGGGTTTGTGGGGTCGGCCCTGGTCAGAAGACTTGTAGCCAGAGGTGCCCGTGTGACGGTGTTCGACAACCTGTCGCGGGGGACGCGCGATAACGTGAGAGGGCTTGAAGTCAAACTGGTCGTTGGGGATGTGACCTCCGGCAGGGCAGTCCGGGAATGCGTGGAGAGAACCGCGCCCGAGGTGGTCTATCACCTTGCGGCAATGCATTTTCTTCCAGACTGCAACCGCCGCCCTGTCGCGTGCATACGGAACAACGTTGTCGGGACGGAGTCCATGCTGGCGGCATGCAGGCTTGACTCAGTGCGAAGGTTCGTGGCCCCGACATCCATGGCTGTTTATCCGATATGCGACCGGAAGGTCAAAGAGACCGATCCCGTCGGACCATACGACATATACGGCGAGACCAAGGTGATGAACGAGATGCAGATGCGCCGGTGGGCCGGGGCAACCGGCAAGACAGCCGTCGCAGTCCGGCTTGCGAATGTCTACGGGCCGAGAGAGACGAACCCGCACGTCCTCCCGGTGATCATGGAACAACTGAGCGCGGGGAAACGAGTACTGGAGCTGGGCAACACCAAGCCATACCGTGACTACATACACAGTGAGGATGCGGCCCGGGCGTTCGAAGCCATGGGATCCTGTCCCCGTGTGTCGGGGTATCAGGTATTCAACCTTGGGACGGGCAAAGAGCATTCCGTTGACGAGCTTCTGGTGATTCTCGGCCAATTGCTGAAAATCGAGATCGGCGTCAAGGTGAAGGCTCACAGCGTCCGGAAGATAGAGCGGATGCACCTCTGGCCCGACATCGGGAAGCTGCGTCGAGTCACGGGATGGCGCCCGGAGATCACCATGCGTGACGGCCTCGCTGAATTGTGCCGCGAATACGGGCTACAGCCCCGGAGGCAGGCGCGGCATGGCTGACTTCGTAAGAATCGGAGTGATGGACAAGGCCTGTGAGGGGTGGACCTCGGGCGGCGAATTCTCGCGTGTCCAGGCGGCGTCGCTGCTTGCCGCCGTCAAGGCGGGAGCGGACGCAAGCGTGACGGTGATTACTCCGCGGGCGGACAGGTTCAGGGTTCCGCCCCTCTCAGTCGGGCCGAAGGTCGAGTTTGCCGCTCCGTTTCGGGCCGAGTGGCTTTCGCTGCAACGCCGGCTGACGAAGATGGCACTTTCCCCGCTGGGGGTGTGGAAGGACCCCAGGACAGGCGATTGGGAGAAGTGGGCACGGGGATTGGGTGTCGACGTCTTTCTTTCATTTGTGCCATGGGATTGGTGGATGCCATGCGGTGTGGCGACATGTTGTTCGATTCCGGACTTCCAGCACCTGCACCTGCCTTCCTATTTCGGGGCGGAGGAATTGAAGGCCAGAGACGAGTCATGCCGGGATCAGGCTGAGAAGACGGACCTCGCGATCCTGCACAGCCAGGACGTGATGTGCGACTTCAGGAGGCAGTATCCGCACTGCGCGGATAAGCCGAGACTCTACAGGTTCCCTTCACTGCTCTGTTTTGAAGACATTTCCGCGTCGTTTGATCACTCGACGGTTCTGCAGCGTTATGGAATCGAAAGGCAATTCCTCCTGGTCATGAACCAGTTCTGGGCTCACAAGAACCACGCCGTCGTCATCGAGGCGCTGGGGATACTGAAGAAACGCCATGGCGGATGTCCACAGGTGGTCATGATCGGGCAAACCTCCGATACGAGGGATCCGGGCGGCAAAACGATGAGCGCTCTGCTTGGCCGCATCGCCGAACTGGGGCTTGAAGGCAGGGCGAAGCTTCTGGGGTTCGTGCCGGCGGATGTAAGGGATGTACTCATTCGGACATGCCAGGCGATGGTCCAGCCCAGCAGGTTTGAAGGATGGAACACGGCCATCGAGGACGCGAAGGCGATTGGCCGTCCTGTGATCGCCTCCGAGCTGGCGGTTCATCGAGAACAGTTGGCCGCTCCATTCGGTTTCTTTGATGTGGACGACGCGGAGGGGCTTGCGTTGTTGCTGCATCGCGCCGCGACGGACCTGACCCCGGGGCCGGACCGGGGTGCGGAGCAGCGCGAGATAGAGTTGTCGAGGAGAAACGCGATTGACGAGGCAAATGCCTTGATTGGGTATTGCCGGGATGCGGCGGCCGCCGTTCGGGCAGGGGGTCATGGCGGCACGCGGGAGGTCCGGCGGGGGAACATTGGCCGCCACGGAATAACTGGAGAGGGGGCTGAGCATGCCGCGGATTGAATGGTTGCGTCGGGAGTTTTCGTACGGGTATGACAGCGGCAACGTCTTGTCGCTGTTCCCGGGGCGACGGCGAAGGCACGAGCAGAAGATATGCGGCGCATCATACCGTGAGGTGTTCGCGCGGGCTGTAAGGCCCTATATCCGCCGGGATTCCAGTGTTATGGAACTTGGCCCCGGAGCCGGGTCATGGTCCAGGGCGATCCTCAGACACATTCCTGAAGGCACACTCACCACAGTGGATTTCCAGAACGTGGAGGAATGGCTTCAGCCGGGGAAATACGGCGGGCGGCTTGAGTGCTTGCAGGTCAGCGACAACACGTTCAGTTGCGTCAAAGACGGTTCGATGGACTTCTTCTGGTCGTTCGGGGTGCTCTGCCACAACAACGCGACGCACATAAGGGAGATCCTTGCAAACGCCCTGCCGAAGATGAAGCCCGGCGCACATTCGGCGCATCAGTACGCCGATTGGAAGAAGCTGGATGCTTTTGGGTGGGGAGACAGGTCCACCATCCCTGCCGACTTCAAGGACAAGCCTGACGACGAGATATGGTGGCCTCGTAATTCAGTGGAAACGATGGCGGACATCGCGTCAGAAGCCGGGTGGGAAGTCCTGGAGCCCGACATGGGCCTTATCCAGCGTGACGGACTTATTCTCCTGAGAGCGCCTGCCTGATCCTCCCGCTCGGCCAGTGCGGTTTCGTCGAGGTCCGATTGACACCTCCGCTCGTCATGTATCTTGCCGCGGGGTACCTGTTGCCCGCCGGGATCGAAGCGTACCTGCTGCACTATGCAACGGAGCTGCGGCGGCGGGGCTTCGACACCCGCATAGTGGTGTTCCAGCCGCTGTCGAAGATTGAGCATCGGTTCCTCAGGGCCGTTCGGGAGAGGGGTATACGAATTGAGTCGCTGTTCCACAGTGTGCGATG
>Ga0194125_10004152_pt1 | contig 22822 bp, 13 predicted proteins | sample TA2KigC250mmetaG_FD_148626 | JGI IMG/M metagenome (GOLD analysis project Ga0194125, IMG submission 148626) | Freshwater microbial communities from Lake Tanganyika, Tanzania - TA2015034 Kigoma Deep Cast 250m | ecosystem: Environmental > Aquatic > Freshwater > Lake | place: Tanzania: Lake... | reverse complement strand
ACTGCTGGCGTACACCCCCACATAGTACGTCCCCGGCTCGAGCGGATTGCCCATCCCCATCGTCAGCACGCTCCCAGCCTGCCGCCCGTCGGCCTCCATCGAGTAACCGCTCCAATCCAAGTCCCCGGCCCACTGGCTGCCACTGGGCCAGGTGGTGCCGAACCCGTAGATCGTCGAGTACACGCTCCCCGGCAGCGCATCCCGCCGCACCACCATCTGCGGGTAGCCCGCCGTCACCCCGGAGAGCCGCAAATCCCAGCCCAACACCTGACTGTCCGCAGGAACGTCCACCCGGTAATACCGCCATTGGCCTGGGGGTTGGCTCGCGACGGTGAAACTGGCGCCGTCAAAGGCTGCCGGCTCACCTTGCAGGTCGGCCCCACTCAGCGTGAATTCGCCCAAAGCGGCGACTGGCTGATAAACACCGATGTACCAGATGTCCGCTTGATGGCCGGGTCGTTGCAGGAGGCCGCTGGTGCTCGAGTGGTCCACGTGGCCCGCTTCGCCCCAGGCCAGGCCGGCATCCGAATCGCGAAACCGCCATCGGCCGGGGAGAGCGTTCCGCCGCAGGGCAATCTCGGTTCCGGGAGGCGCACCGGTCAGCAGCAGTTGCCAGCCGAGCGAGCCGAGCTGATCCTGGATGCCGCCCGTGATGCCAACACGGTAGTAACGCCAGCCGGCGCGCTGGGAAGCGTCGTTGAGCGCGGTGAACCTGAACGGTTCGTCGGTGACGACCGGCTGGCCCTGGGTCAGTGACGCGGCGAAGGGGGTAGCGCCATAGACCGTGACGTAATAAGTCCCATCCGTGATCCCCGCGGTGCCCGTAGCGGGAACGAGCGTGACGCTGTCGCCCACGGTGCCGGGCACATCGGAGAAGGCGTCGTTCCTGAACTCGTTGGGCACGAGATCGCGGCGGATGGCCAGGTTCGGGTTGCCGCTCGAAGGCGTCAGGCTGACCTGCCAAGCGATCTGCTGGACGGGCACCTGGGTGCGATAGGTCACGTACGGAAAGTCGGCGGCCGTCGCAGACACCTGATGGAGGGCATCGAAGGGAATGTCCACGACGCTATGCTGGCGGGAATCGAGGTCGACTCGAGTGCCGGGGTCGCCGGGCACGCCGACAAAATAGGAACCGTTGAACGTCCCGGCGTTCAGGTACGGCGGCACGACCAGCATGGCCCCGTTCTGGCGGAGGTCCCAAGAACCCTGCGAGGCCGGGTGGGGCGCGGCGGACCGGCGGACGTAGATCGGACTCGAGCCTCCCTGCAGCCACAGCCGCCACGCCAGCGTGCTGGCCGGCACCGTCGTCCGGAAATAGGCGATCCCATCCGGCCTGATCGTGACACTCGCCCCGCTCGAGCCGTCGGCGGCCAGCGGACCCAAGTCGTGGACGAAGGCGTCGCCGCTCAGCAGCTTCCATTGCGCGCCGGGAGTGGCGCGCACTAGCACGTACCACACCTGGCCCGGAGTGAATTGGCTCGTGTTAAGCACCAGGCCGTCCGAACCGCTTCGGGCGGAACCGTAGGGATAAGCCGCTGGGCTGCTGGCAAAGCCATCCGGCCGCAGATACACATGAGCCTCCCCCGTCAAGACGTGCAAAGCGGTGCGCCAAATCCCGACGTTCGGATTCTGGGCGGTGATCGTGAAGAAGTAGTCTCCACCGGTCGGGCTCGTGCTCGTGAACACCGCCGTCCCGTCCGCCGCCAAACCCGGGTCCCACGCCAGCGCGGTGAGATAACCCACTTCGCTGTACAGCGCGTAACTGCCGCTGCCCGCCGGTTGCTGGACCCCCAGATACCACGTGCCAGGGAGCGCCTCGGTCTCGGTCAGCACCAACGTATCGTTGCCGCTGCCAGGCGTCGCACGCGCATAGGCTGAGGTTGTCGGCAGATCGCCCTGACGAAGGTACAGCCGCGCGGCACTGCCGCTGGTGACGTTCAGGACCAGCCGCCACCCGGGTGAGCCGGCGGGGATGTCGACCTGAAAGTAGTGCCACTCGCCGGCGGACAGCGATCCCGTCGTCGAGAAAGCCTGCGGCTTGGCCTCCGGCGACGCAGCCGCCTCGAGCGGCGCGCTGACGAGCAGGCCGGCGGCGCCAAGGATCAGAAAAACGGCGCCAGCCCCCGCTCGCCGAAACCCGAAAAGTGGGTTCCTCACCCTTCCAAATCCTAAATCCGAAATCCTAAATCCTAAATCCTTCCGTATCGTGTTCATGGGCAATAAGGCTCAGCGAGGAGAGGTTCGGGCTATGGGCAAGATGCATCGGGCAATCACAGGGTGTTTGCCTCAAGGAGTCGCGGCTTACGGTCAGGGCGCCACCGGCACCGCGCTGACGAGTCCGTTGCCCTGTTGCTCGAAAGGCAGTCCGATGTCCACCGCGTAGAGCGTGTCGATGCCAGCGGAGAGCATCAGGGCCACGACGCCCGAGACGTGCGGCGTGGCCATGCTGGTGCCGTTGTAAGCGGCGTAGCTGCTGCCAATCACCGTCGAGAGCACACCCACGCCCGGCGCGGTGTAGTCGATGTCGCCGTAACTGCTGAACGAGGCCAACTGGAGGTTGGAGTTGACCGCTGAGATCCGCAGCACTTCGGGGTAGGACGAGGGGTACAGGGCGCAGGCGCAGCCGCCGTTGCCCGCGGCCGCCACCAGAATGGCCCCCTGGCTGGCGGCCGACTGCACGGCCAGACGTAGCACCTCGGCGTCGCCGCCGCCTAGACTCAGGCTGATCACCTGCGCCCCGTTCGCCACGCACGACAGGATGCCATCCGCGACGGCAGAGACGTAACCTGAGCCGGAGCTGTTGAGGACTTTGGCAGCAAACAAGCCGGCCTGGGGCGCCACACCGACGACGCCAATGCCGTTGTCCAGCGCCGCAATCGTCCCGGCCACATGCGTGCCGTGGCCGTTATCGTCCCCCCATTTCGTCGGATCCACGACCGCCTTTCCCCGCACCTTGCCCGTAACAATGAAGTTCTCCCCACCCACGATGTTCGCAGCCAGGTCCGGGTGGTCCGGTTGGATGCCCGTGTCCACAACGCCGACGATGACGCCTGCGCCCGAGTAAAACGGCCAGCCAGCCGGGGCTTGCACAGCAGCGATACCCCAGGGCAGCGTCTGGGGCGGTTGAGCCGGGGGGGGAGGCGGATTTCCGCTGCCGGGCTTGCCTTTGCCGGGCGGCGGCGCCGCGGGCTGGAAGTCGATCGAGTAGACGATGTCCGGCTCGATGATCGCCCTAGCGCCAAACCGCGCCCGCAGGGCGGCAGCGGCAGCCTGGTCCGGCAGATCCACCACCGCACCCTTCAGGTACTTGAGCCGATGTTGCACGGCCCCGCCGCGGCCCTGCGCCGCCTGTTCCACTTCGGCCAATCGCTCGGACACGATGACGTACCGGCTCTGCCCCAGCACCGGTAGGGACAGCAATAGCGCGAGCAGCAGAGGCGCTCGAGGGCGCCAAGGACTCGAGTTGAGGCGGACGGCTACAGCAGCGCCGGCCCGTTGGTTATTGGCTAGGGTATGACTTCGCATGGGGTTCACGGAGGGTTCGTGTTGGAGGTTGGACGGGTGGTTGTCCGGGAGCGATTCTGGCTTCGCGCGGCAGGGGTTACGCATCGGCGACAGGTCGCTCCGCCGGGGCCAGGATGCACCTGGCCAACGACCGGCGAGAACGGACGATTTGATACATGCGAGGATTACTAACCAACGGCATGGATCTGTCTACTCCCACAAACGTTGTATTTTTTCGGGGGAGCAGCAGGGCGGCCGGGGATACCTGCCCCACGCGCGCGCCCAAGGCCGCTCCTACTTCGTCACGTTTCGCGTGGCGGGGATGCCTCCACAGGATGTGCTCGGACCAGTTCCAGGTCGAACGCCAAGCCCTGCTGACGAAGGCTGCGGCCAGCGCAGGCGAGCCTCCCTTGGGACCGGTCTCAGCAGACCGTCATCGCGGACAGATGCGCTGGGGACAGCGCGCGCTGCCGGCTCGAGGTTTGGCGTCGTTTCGCGTGGTTCGCGCGCCATGAGGACGTCGACCCGCCGATTGGAACTCGGGCGGCACGTCTGGCCTGCAAAATATGCGGTTGGATCGCATTTTTCGCCGATGTGGATACCCCGCTCCATTGAGCCCGAGTTGCGAAAACTGGCCGCCACCCGCCCGGTGGTCGTTCTGACGGGTGCCCGACAAACCGGCAAGACCTCCACCCTGCGCCGGCTTTTCCCAGATTACGGGTTCGTCTCCCTGGATCTGCCGAGCGAGGCCGAACAGGCGCAGAAGGAACCGGCCCTGTTCCTGCAGCGACATCCACCCCCGTCCATCCTGGAAGAAGTCCAGTACGCGCCCTCACTGTTCCGGCACTTGAAGGTCGTGGTGGATGCCCAGCGGAAGCGTGCCGGACAGTTCCTCATTACCGGCTCACAGAAGTTCACGCTGATGAAAGGCGTGGGTGAGTCGTTGGCGGGTCGCGCAGCCATTCTGGATCTTGAACCACTGGCTTTCGCTGAAGCCCGTGCAGCCCGTCCCGAGACGCGGTGTTTGGACTTTATGGTGCGCGGCGGGATGCCCGAACTGCACGCCACGCCGGACCTGGACGTCGTCTCCTTCCAGAACTCCTATCTGGCCACCTATCTGCAGCGCGACGTGCGGACTCTGGCCAACGTGGGGAGCCTGCGCGACTTCGAGCGCTTCCTGCGCGCCTGCGCCCTGCGCTCGGCCAACCTGCTCAACAAGGCAGACCTGGCACGGGACGTGGGCATCGCGCCCTCGACCGCCAATCAGTGGCTCTCGATCCTGGAAGCTTCCGGCCAGGTAGCCTTGCTGGAACCGTGGTTCTCCAACCGGACCAAGTCCATCGCCAAGAGCCCCAAGCTTTACCTCAACGACACAGGCCTGCTGTGTTCGCTGCTGAATATCCGGGACGCTAACTCGCTGATAGGCGCGCCTTGCGCCGGGGCGGTGTGGGAGACCTTCGTCCTGGCGCAACTGCGCCACCGTGAGCGTGTAGCGGGACGCGCACGCAGCCTGTTCTTCTGGCGTGATCGCACGCGCGAGGTGGACTTTGTGGCCGAAAGCGGCGGCTTCCTCGAGTTGCTGGAGGCCAAATGGACGGAACTGCCCGACTCCACAGACCTGGCGAATCTGCGTTTCGTGCGTGAGGCGATTGGCCGGCAGAAAGTCAAGGGCGCCAGTGTGGTCTGCCGCGCCACGCACGACTTCCCCATCGAAGACAACTGCCGCGCCGTACCGGTCGAGGAGTTGGTGTGAGTCCGGCAGCGCGGACAGATGCGCTGGGGACAGCGCACGCTGCCGGCTCGATGTTTGGCGTCGTCTCGCGGGGTGCGCGGGCCAAGCAGACAGTGGCTGCCCGGCCGGTGTAACCGGGGATGATCGTCCGCCCCTGGGACCCACCTCGGGTCGTACCCATCCGCCTTGCCGCCCGCAGCGGACCGGTCTAGCCTGCGAACGTGACCTTCGGACAGGCGCGCGCGATGCGAACAGTGGCGCTGGCGGTCTTGATGCTGGGCTGGAGCGGCGGCGGGCAAACGCCGCTGGTCCCGCCGCAAGCCGTCGACCCCGTTGTCGATCTGCCGGTGACCGAGGGCCTGATCCGTTGGTGGCCGAATCTGCTCGATGCGCGAGACGAGGTCACGGGCCAGGAAGGCGTCGTCATGGGCCTCTTGCCCCCCATGGCCACAGGCGCCGACGACGAGACGGCGCTCAGCCAAAGCACGGCCTGGGTGCAATTGCAGCCGGCCATTACCGACGCGGTGTTCACCTTGTCGTTCTGGGTCCGGCTCGAGTCCACCCTGTACTGCCGGTTGCTCGGACAGGAATCCAGTGAGGGAGAATGGCTCTTTCAATCCTACGAAGATGGGCAACGGTTCTTTGTCGGCCCCCACCATTTCCAGGAAACGGACCGGACCGAGTGGACCACGCTGACCCTGGGGACGTGGCAGCATGTGGCCATCGCCCAGAGAGCGGACCGCACCAGTCTGGTTTGGGTAAACGGCGCCCGCACACTCGACGGTCGACGGCCGAATCTTTGGCCGGTACAGAGTCGTTGGCTCAACGTCGGCAGCTCGATGCGCGGACAGGGTGACGACTTCAAGGTGCAATTGCGCGATCTGTGCGCGTTCGATCGGGTGCTGACCGAGGGCGAGATCCAGGCGTTCCACGCCGCCGGTGTGCCGAACCGACCCGTGCGAAACACCGACGCCCGGTTGCGAGCAACGGCGCAGAACGTGCCGGTCGAAGTCTCGACTAACGTCGCGGTGCCGCCCCCTCAGACCTGGACGCATCGGCGGTTCACCACCGAGGACGGCCTGCCTGGCAACATCGTGAAGGCGGTCTTGCAGGCGCAAAACGGCTACCTGTGGGTGGGCACCGAGGAGGGCTTGGCGCGTTTCGATGGCCGGCAGTTCCGTGCCTACACGGCCGAGAACACGCCGGCACTCGAAGCGATCGGCCAAACCGTCTGGAGCCTAGCCGAAGAGGCCGACGGCACCATCTGGGCCGGCATCTTCGGCGGGTTGCTCCGCATCCGCGGCTTGGAGTTCACGGCCTTCACCCAGGGACTGCCGCAGCGGTTCATCCTCCAAGCCGAGCCGGCGGGCGATGGCTCGTTGTGGGTGGCCGGGTTCAACGCCTTCGTCCCTCGAGGACCGCTGTGGCTGCGGAGATACCGTCCGGACACGGGAACCTCGAGCGCCGAGGTCGTGGTGCCCGGGCACATTCGCCGGTTGGTCGTGGCGACGAACGGCGTGTGGCTGGCGGGGGAACAACCTCAACAAGCGTACTTCTGGGACGGACGCGCGGCCGTGCCAACCGTCGTGGCCCAGGTAGACGGCACTCCGCCGACGGTGCGGTGTGCCGGCGGGCACGCCCTGCCGGGCCAACCCAGGGTGCGCGTGTGGACCAGCGGCGGCGCCGCCCCCCACGGGTGGGCAGAAGTGGCGCTGGGCGGCGACGCGCCGGTCTTTCAGTGGCTTTGGGATGACCGAAACCTCCTCCCCAAGGCGGCGCGTTGGAGCGGGCCCTCGGCGGCGGAGAACTGGTGGGGCGTCTCCTTCCGGTTGGCCCGACTCCAGGGTGACGTCCTCGAGAAGATCGAAATCCCGGATTTCTTGGCCGGGCCAGAGATCTCCTGCCTGTGCGCCAACCAAGAAGGCGGCGTGTGGTGCGGCACCGAGGAAGATGGGCTGCACTTTGTACAGGAACGACTGGTCCGAGTGTTCACCACCCAGGATGGCCTCAGCGGCAACGACGTGCGCTCGGTCTGCACCGCGCCCAACGGAGCCCTCTGGGCAGCGACCGGAGGCGGTCTGAGTCACTATGGGCAGGGCGCATGGACACTCGAGGGCAAAGCAAAACTCAGGTCTGTGGCCAGCGACCAGCAAGGACGGGCTTGGTTTGGGGGGCAAGGCGCCGGGCAAGCCCAACTGCGAAGAGACCGTTACGACCCGCCTAGAGACATCGTCGGCCTGGGCCTCGATTGGCAGGATCCGAACACCCTGCGGTTCGCCACCGACGGGACGTTGTGGGTCGTCTGCGAGCGCGGCCTCACCTGGGTGAAACCCGACCGGCTCGCGCACACCCCGGACGGGAACTGGGCGCCAGACTCTGCGAGTAGCGAACCGGCCTTCGGCCGTTACCGCGTGGGCGAGGAACTGCCGAAGCTGTTCCCGCTCGGCTTGGTCGAGGATCGCGAGGGATCGATGTGGATGGGCTCGCTGGCGCATGGGCTGGTGCATCTCGCCCGCGGGCGCGTCGAGACGTTCACCCAGTGGGACGGGCTCCCGGCCAATTACTCGGTGCCGGTCTATCTGGATCGTGCGGGAGCGCTCTGGATCGTGGGTGAAGGCCGGTTGACCCGGCGCTGGGAAGGGGAGTTTCAGAACCTCACCGTCAAGGACGGACTGCCGCAGGACGTTCTGCTCGACCTCATCGAGGACGACTTGGGCAACTTCTGGCTCAGCGGCAAGCGCGGCATCCATCGCCTCGCCCAGCAGGATGTCGAGGCGTTCTTTGCCGGACGTTCGAGTCGGGTGCAGAGTCTCACCCTGGGGCCGCGTCATGGGTTACTGACGCCCGAGTGTTCCAGTCTCCACTACCCCACGATGGCGAAAACGCCTGACGGGCACATCTGGGTGGCGACGCGCAATGGCCTGGCCACGTTCGACCCGCAGCGGGTGCGCCTCGACACCCAGCCGTTGCCAGCGCTGATCGAGCGGCTCCGGGTCAATCACCGCGACGTCCCCCTGCCCAACCCCGCCGGCACGATTCCCCGCGTCCCGGCTCCGCCCGTAGCGGCTCGTGCCGAAACCGCGAACTTGCGGCCGACTCGAGCAGTGCGCTCTCCTGAGCCGTCGCGGCAAGCCGATCGGGGTGCGACCACGCTCCGCCTGCCGCCGGGATCCGGTGAACGGCTCGAAGCCCACTACACCGCCATCAGTCTGGTGGCGGCCGACCGAGTGAAGTTCCGTCACCGCTTAGACGGGTACGATGCGGACTGGTCGCCTGAGACCGACTTGCGGCTGGCGTTCTACACGAACCTGCGGCCCGGCGCGTATCAGTTCCGCGTCCAAGCGGCCAATGCTCACGGCGTCTGGAATGAGCAGGCGGCGGCACTGAGCTTCGTGATCCAGCCATACTTCTGGCAGACCACCCCCTTCTACGTCGCTCTCGCCATAGGCCTGGCGGCCGTGGGCGCCGGCTGGCACTGGCGCCGGTTGGCCGGACAACGCCGCCTGCAGGAACTCAAGCATCGGCAAGCCCTGATGGACGAGCGCACGCGAATCGCAGCCGATCTCCACGACGAACTCGGGGCTGCCCTGACGCAAATCTCGATCCTGAGCGAGGTGGCCAAGGGCCGGGCCGACGACGCCGGCCAAACGCGCTCGAGCCTGCAGCGAATCTCGGATAGCGCCCGCGATGTCACCGCGCGCATCAGCGACCTGGTCTGGGCCACCAACCCGCACCATGACACCCTGGACAATCTGGTGGCTTACCTCCGAGAACACGCCGCCTCACAGATCGAAAACGCTCCGTTCCAAGCACGCCTCGAATTCGCCGGGCAGGTCCCCGAGCTCCGCGTCTCCGCCACCTTCCGCCGCAACTTGTTGCTGGTCCTCAAGGAAGCCCTCCACAACGTCATCAAGCACGCCGCCGCCCGCACCGTGACCGTGCAACTCGAGGTGGTCGGGTCGAATCTCATGCTGCGCATCGGCGACGACGGCCGCGGGTTCGAGCCCTCCGCGCGCCGCCCGGCAGGCAACGGTTTGGGGAATATCGAGAAACGCATCGCCGCGTTGGGGGGCCAGTCCCACCTGCGCTCGGCGCCGGGCGCTGGAACGGTCCTCGAGGTCCATGTGCCGCTGCCGCGAGCCCGCTGACGGCCGGGCCGCCCTGCGCCGAGGCCATGGCGGAACCCACAACTGCGCCCCGAATCCTTAGCGAGGCGGAGCGCGGACGGTCACGTCCGCCAAGCGGGTCTGACGACCCGCGCCCCACAGGGAGCCTGCCGGGTCTCACCCGCGATGGCAGCCCTCAAGCACCTCGCTAAGGATTCGGGCCGCGCCGATCACACGTTTGTGGGATTGCGCCCAGACGAGGTCGCGGCGCATGCTGACCGCCCATCATGGGTGCTGAAGTCGCTTTGATCCGAGTTGCGTTGGTCGAGGACGACTCGCAGGTCCGTGCCGGCCTGCGCGCGTTGATCGACAGCTCGCAACGCTGCACTTGCGTCGCGGACTTCCCCACGGCCGAGGCCGCCCTCGAACGCCTGCCCTCCGTGGCGGTCGACGTGGTGCTGATGGACATTCATTTGCCGGGCCTGAGCGGCATCGACTGCATCCGCGAACTGAAACGGCGCCAGCCCAACCTCCAGATCATGATGCTGACCGTCCTCGAGGATCACGACCGGATCTTCGCGTCCCTGGCCGCCGGCGCGTCGGGCTACCTGCTCAAGCAGACCCCGCCCGAGCGCTTGCTCGAGGCCATCGCCGAACTGCACCAGGGCGGCTCACCCATGTCCACGCAGATCGCCCGGCGCGTGATCGAGGCCTTCCGCCAGCCGACCGAGACGGGGGCCTCGGTGGCCGCTCTCTCACCGCGCGAGCGCGAGATCGTCGCGCTCCTCGGCAAAGGCTATTTGTACAAGGAGATCGCCAGCCAACTCGGCATCAGCGTCGAAACGGTCCGCACCCACATCCACAACACCTACGAGAAGCTGCACGTGCGCACTCGGACCGAAGCGGTGATGAAGGTCTACGGTCACCCGCCCCGCGGGTGACCGGGACCATACCCCCGCCCGACTGAGACCGCGCACGCGCACCCGCCCGGATCCTTAGCGAGGCGCCTGAGGGCTGCCATCGCGGGTGAAACCCGGCAGGCTCCCTGTGGGGCGCGGATCGTCAGATTCGCTTGGCGGACGTGACCGTCCGCGCTCCGCCTCGCTAAGGATTCTGGGCACCCGCGATCGGCGCGGTTTGGCCTTGTCGCTGCGGGGAGCTTTACCCATGCTCGCGCGCGATGGCGGAACGTTTGTTATCCGGGACCCTAAGCCAGCCGGACGTGGCGCTGGAACTGACGCTGCGGCCGGCGCTCTTTGCGGAGTTCGTCGGCCAGCCCAAGGTCAAGGAGCGCCTCGAGATCGCCGTCGAGGCCGCCCGGCAGCGGAAGGAGCCGCTCGACCACATCTTGCTGAGCGGACCGCCGGGTTTGGGCAAGACGACCCTGGCGAACATCTTGGCCAAGGCAATGGGGGCCAACCTGCGGAGCACCAGCGGGCCGACGATCGAAAAGGCGGGCGATCTGGCTGGGCTGCTGACCAACCTCGAGGAGGGCGATGTGTTGTTCATCGATGAGATTCATCGCCTGCAGAAGACCATCGAGGAGTACCTCTACCCGGCGATGGAGGATTTCAAGCTGGACATCATCATCGATCAGGGCCCCAACGCGCGCAGCGTGCGCTTAAGCCTTCCGCGCTTCACCCTGATCGGGGCGACCACCCGCAGCGGCCTCTTGACCGCCCCGTTGCTCACCCGCTTCGGCATCCGCGAGCGGCTCGACTACTACGGGGCGGAAGACCTGCAGCAGATCGTGCTGCGCTCAGCCAGGTTGCTGGCTGTCGAGGTCAACCCCACGGGGGCGCTCGAGGTGGCGCGCCGGAGCCGCGGCACCCCGCGCATCGCCAACAACCTGCTCCGGCGCGTTCGCGACTATGCGCAAGTGCGCGGCGACGGACGGATCAGCGCCGAGATCGCCGACCGCGCCCTGGCCATCCTCGAGATCGACCAGAACGGGCTCGATGAGATGGACAAGCGCATCCTCGAGACGATCGTCGCCAAGTTCGGCGGCGGACCGGTAGGGGTCAACTCGCTCGCCGTGGCGGTGGGCGAGGAGCCGGACACACTCGAAGAAGTCTACGAGCCCTACCTCATCATGGAAGGGTATCTCAAGCGCACCGCCCAGGGGCGCGTCGCCACCGCCCTGAGCTACCAGAAACTCGGGCTCAAGGCGGCGCAGGGGAACCAGCCGGGGCTGTTCTAGGCAGGCTATTTAATAGCGACCGCGACCGCCGCCGAACTCCCGGCGACCGCCCCGATGGCCGCCGCCGCCGCCCCCGCCGGGGCGCTCTTCTTTGGGCCGGGCGATGTTGACCGTGAGAGTCCGGTCATGGAGGGAGGCGCCATGCATAGCCTGGATGGCCTTCTGGGCCTCCTCGGAGGTGCTCATAGTGACGAACGCGAAGCCGCGTGAGCGGCCGCTCATGCGATCCATCATGAGGTTCACTTCCGCAACGACACCGTGGGCGGAGAACGCGTCCTGGAGATCGTTCTCCGTGGTATTGAACGAGAGGTTCCCGACAAACAACTTAGTACTCATGTGCTAACCGACTGGCCTAGCTGGATTGCTGGTTCCCGGCCTGTTCCCGACGATCGGGTTTCAAATCCTCACTGACACGCGTTCAACTGAAGATTCACCATGCCTCGAGGGACTAGCGATCTAGGTCGGGCGGACGGTAGCCGGTTCCGCCCAAGAAGCAAGGCCAATCGGCGCCCGAAACGAAAAATAAAAGTGTTGGCACCGCCCGCCCGTTCCGTGTCTGATGCGGGGCGTTTCGAGCTATGCCCAAGCGCACGGACATCCATTCGGTCCTCATCATCGGCGCGGGCCCGATCATCATCGGGCAAGCCTGCGAGTTCGACTACTCCGGCACCCAGGCCTGCAAGGCGCTCAAAGAGGAGGGCTTCCGCGTCATCCTGGTCAACTCGAACCCGGCCACCATCATGACCGACCCGGAGTTCGCCGACCGCACCTACCTCGAACCCATCACGCCCGAGTGTGTCGAGAAGATCATCGTGCGGGAGTTGGCCGAACTGCGGCGCCTGGGCGTGCCGGCCAACGAACCCAACGGGGCCGACCGCCCGCACAAATTGGTCCTGCTCCCCACCCTGGGCGGGCAGACCGCCCTGAACACTGCCATGGCCCTCGGCCGCTCGGGCGTCCTCGAACGGCACGGCGTCGAGATGATCGGGGCCAACGCCGCCGCCATCGAACGCGGCGAGGACCGCTTGGTCTTCAAGGAACTGATGCTCTCGATCGGGCTGGATGTGCCCATCAGCGGCGTCGCCCATACCCTCGAGGAGTCGCGCGCCATCGCCGAACGAATTGGCCGTTTTCCCCTCATCATCCGACCCGCCTTCACCTTGGGCGGCACCGGCGGTGGCATCGCCTATAACCGCGAGGAATTCGAGGAGTTGGCCAAGCGCGGCCTGGACCTTTCGCCGGTCTCGGAGATCCTGATCGAGGAATCGCTTTTGGGCTGGAAGGAGTTCGAGATGGAGGTGATGCGGGACAAGGCCGACAACTGCGTCATCATCTGTTCGATCGAGAACTTCGACCCCATGGGGGTGCACACGGGCGATTCCATCACCGTCGCCCCCATCCAGACCCTCACCGACAAAGAGTACCAGATCATGCGCGACGCCAGTTTCGCCGTGATCCGCGCCGTCGGCGTCGAGACCGGCGGCTCGAACATCCAGTTCGCCGTCGACCCCGCCACGGGCCGGATGGTGATCATCGAGATGAACCCGCGCGTGAGCCGCAGCTCCGCCTTGGCCTCGAAGGCCACCGGCTTTCCCATCGCCAAGATCGCCGCCAAACTCGCCGTCGGCTATCTCCTGGACGAAATCCGCAACGACATCACCCGCGAAACCCCCGCCAGCTTCGAGCCCACCATCGATTACGTGGTCGTCAAAGTGCCGCGCTTCGCCTTCGAGAAGTTCCCCCAAGCCGACCCCACCCTCAACACCCAGATGAAATCCGTGGGCGAAGCGATGGCCATCGGGCGCACCTTCAAGGAAAGCCTGCAGAAGTGCCTGCGCTCGCTCGAGATCGGCCGCAGCGGGTTGGGCGGGGACGGTAAGCCCTGGCGCGTGGGCACCGAGGTCTATGGCGACCGCGACCGACTGCCGCGCGAGGTCATCTCACGCAAGCTCACCGTGCCCAACGCCGACCGCATCTTCTTCATCCGCCACGCCCTCCGCGCCGGCATGAGCGTCCGGGAGATCCACGGCCTCACCAAGATCGACCCCTGGTTCCTCACCCAAATCGAGGAGATCGTCCAGTTCGAAGACGAACTCGCGGCCACGAAAGCCTAGCCCAACCTACCCGCAAGTTGTCGTCTATCCCAAGCTCTGATTCGTAGACCGCCTCGCGCGCCTTCGCCGAGCCCGAATCCTGAGCGAGGTGCTTGCCGCCTGCTGGGTTACACGAAACCCGGCCGTCGCCTTGCGGGGCGCGGGTCGTCAGCCCGCCAGGCCGAGGTGACCGTCCGCGCTCCACCTCGCTAAAGATTCGGGTCCGGAGCGAAAAACAGATCGTCCTCCGCAATGTCTGGAATCCCCACCACCAACACGCGCATCCGACCCGTCGCTCCGTGAACCACTCCCGGCGGGATGTGGACGAGCGTCCCCTTCCGAACGGGGTGCTCGGTCCCGTCCAGGTTCACCGTGCCCTCGCCCTCGAGGACGTAATACACCTCGGCGCTGCGCCGATGGAAATGCCGCCGCGCGCCATCGATGTCCACCGCGTGCGCCCAGGCCGCCACCCCCGTGCCCGCATCTTCCCGACTGATCAGCCGATAGCGCCAACCGCAGGTGCTGCGTTCTTGCGGCGCCTCCGCTTCGTGCCGCACCAACACCGGCCGCCCGGTCGCAGCCCCGTGCCCACCCACGTTCAACGCGGGCGGTACCGCTGGATCCTCGTTCATGGTGGCGCAGTCTATCCACCTTCCCACCGCCGGTCGAGTGCCTTCGCCAGTCACCCGTGCCTGCCGATCGGTAGCGGAACGGAGCATCGCCGAGCGCGCCTGCTCGCCGAATGCCCAATCGCACGCCGCGGACTGGGGCTTGTGGGACTCGAGGTCGCGCCCGCGGGTGCGCCGGGGTTATCGAGGCTACGCCGGGAGCGGGCGCCGCGGGCTACGGGCGGGCCGAACGCAACATCCGCCGGAGCATCTCGCCTGCTTGCGTAGGCGGCTGGCAGGACGTGCCGGTACAGACATAAGCTGTGGGCCGGCCGTCCTGGGGTGTCAGCGTTCGCGCGAACGGTTCCACCGGCCCCGCTGTGCCCAGGACCACTTGGTTCGGCCGGTACACGCTATGCGCGGCGCGCAACAGCGTCTGGGTGTCGGCGTGGTCGAGCGGTCCGGCAATCGCCACCCGAGCGGGTTCACCGAGCCAGAAGTCGAGCGCCTGCAACATGTGCGGCATCGCCTGTGGCAACCGCCGCAGCCGTTGGCTAAAGAACCGCAAGGTCCGCTCGGCGGCCTGGTGGAACTCGGTGCGGCCGGTGAGGGCACCGAGCTTCAACAACGCCAGCGCAGCCACTGAGTTGCCGGAGGGTTCGGCCCCGTCGTAGTCTTCTTTGATGCGTAGAATCAACTCTGAGGCGCCCGCTCCGCTCTGCCAAAAGCCACCCTGCGCGGTGTCGTAGAAGCGCTCGAGCATCGCCGCGGCCAGGTCCAACGCGAACTCGAGATGGGCCGGTTCGAGCGTGGCCTGGTAGAGTTCGAGGACACCCGCGAGCAGGAAGGCGTACGCATCGAGCAACTGCACCCGATCGCGCTCGCCGTCGCGCCAGCGGTGATAGAGGGTCTTGGACGCTGCGTCCCACAGGTGCGCCTGGAGGAACGCCAGATTCCGCTCGGCGGCCTGGCGGTAGTCTGGCTCGCCCAACACCGCGGCGGCACGCGCCAGGGCGCCCAACATCAGGCCGTTCCACGAGGCGAGCACCTTGTCGTCCAGGTGCGGCCGCACGCGACTCGAGCGCGCGGCGAACAACTTCTTCTTGGCGCTGGCCAGCAACGATTCCTCGGCTGGCGCCAGGCTGGGGTTGACGACGCTGAGCACGTTTTGGCCGGGCAACGGGTCCGGATCGCTGTGGTCGCTGAAGTTACCCCCTTCGGTCACCCCAAAGTAACGGGCGGCAACCTTGAACTCGTCCGCCTCGAGCAGCGCCGCCATTTCGGCCCGCGTCCAGCAGTAGAACTTGCCTTCCTTGCCTTCGCTGTCGGCGTCTTCGGCGGAGTAGAAGCCGCCGGCCGGATGGGTCAAATCCCGCAAGACGTAGCGGATGACCTCGCGCGCCACCGTCGCATGCCGCTCCTCGCCGCTCACGAGGTAGGCCTCGAGATACAACGGCACCAACTGCGCGTTGTCATACAGCATCTTCTCGAAATGCGGCACCAACCACTCCCCATCCACCGAGTACCGCGCAAAGCCGCCCCCCAACTGGTCGTACAGCCCGCCCGCTGCCATCCGATCGCAGGTGTGCAACACCATCCGCAGGGCTTCCCGATCCCCGAGCCAAGCCGCGCACCGCAGCAGGCAGGCCGGTTGACTCGGCCGCGGGAACTTGGGCGGGCCGCCAAAACCGCCGTGGCGCGGGTCGTATTCCTCCTTGAATTTGGCCGCGGCGCCCTGGAGCACGGCCGCCGTCAGGGGTCTCTCCGACCCCGCCCTCACAGCCGCGAGCTCCGCCAAGCGGCCGTAAAGCCCGGCGGCAGCCTCCACCAATTCTCCCCGCCGCGTCTCCCAGAACTGCTGGACTTCGCGCAGCAAGGTCAAGAAACCGGGTCGGCCACCGCGCGTCTCCGGCGGGTAATACGTGCCCCCAAAGAACGGCTTGAGCTCGGGCGTGAGGAGGACATTGAGCGGCCACCCGCCCTGCCCCGTGGTCGCCTGGACAAAGGTCATGTAGATCTTGTCCACGTCCGGCCGTTCCTCGCGGTCGACCTTGATGCTGACAAAGTGGCCGTTCAGGAATGCCGCCACGCCTTCATCCTCGAATGACTCGCGTTCCATCACGTGACACCAATGACAGGTCGAGTACCCGATACTCAGGAAGATCGGCTTGTCCTCCGCGCGTGCCCGTGCGAAAGCCTCCTCACCCCAGGCATGCCAGTCCACCGGGTTGTGCCGATGCTGTAGCAGGTAGGGCGACTTCTCGTGAGCCAGGCGGTTGACCGGACGTGGCGAGGGTCTGACAGGTGACACGGCAGATTCGATGCGTTGAGGGTTGGGGTGGACGCGGCCCGGCGCCGCCGGCAGGACATCCGCGGCTGCGAACCCCACCGCGGCGGCTGAAGTGATCCGGATCGTCTCGATATTCCTGAGTCGCTGAGGTGGACTACCAGCCGGCGGTAGGGCGCGCAGTCCTCTGCGCGCCGCGGTCTTCTGTGTCCACAACGGTTTGCGGCGCGCAGAGGACTGCGCGCCCTACCGGCAAACTGACGTCTTTCCCGAGCGCTCATCAATTAGCACACGTCAGAATAAATCCGCTTTTCGCTCCGGCAAGCTGCCGTCGGCAAAATCGGGACCGTTCGCCGCCTCACGGCCAGACCGCCTCGGGTGGCCGCTTCGCTCCCCCGCTGGATCGAGGGCGGGCCCCGAATCCTTAGCGAGGCGGAGCGCGGACGGTCACGTCCGCCAAGCGGATCTGACGATCCGCGCCCCACAGGGAGCCTGCCGGGTATCACCCGCGATGGCAGCCCTCAAGCACCTCGCTAAGGATTCGGGGGCGGGCAAATGGCGTTATGGTATTCATCGCTGCGTGGTAGAAGATGCCTGTATGGACATCCAAGGGATTCGTGAGGCCGTGCGCCGCCAACCGTTTGAGCCGTTCTCGATTCGCTTGGCAGACGGTCGAGCGCTGCCGGTGCCGCATCCGGATTTCGTCGCGATCGGCCCGCGACGCATTGTGATCGTCGGAGCTGACGATTCGTGGTCGGTCGTCGAGCCGTTGTCGGTCGCTTCGCTCGACTCCAACGGAAACCAGTCCGCGACCCCTCCCAATTCTGCAAGCAGGCCTTGAAATTGAAGAATCCTCGCCGAGTCGTGATCATCGGATGCCTGGCAGGTCTTGCGGTCGTCGCCAGCGCGTCTCGAAGCCTACTACACCGGCGAGAAGTGCGAGCATGACCGGCATCTGTGCCAAGGGGAACTGGCAAAAGCCATCAAGCTCTGTGAAGTGGAAACGCCTAACCTCCTCTGTATCCGAACGCCCTAGTACAGCGACAAACAGATTTCGCTACGTGGCCAACCGTGCAGGTAGGGCGCGTCACTCCGTGCGCGCCGCCGCCAGCAATCGCTTTTCCGAACGGCGCGCACGGAGTGACGCGCCCTACCCTGTCACGAAATTTAACTGTCACAGTACTAGGTCGAACCCGCTGGCGTAGCGGCGAACTGGCGTTCGCCGCGGTTCGGCCCCACGACTGCCCGATGGCACGCCTTTGCCGCCCCCCGACAGCGGCGCTCACCCGAGCGCCGCTACGGACCCCCGAGCCACCAGCGGAGGATCCTATCCCCCAAGAAGACCCAACCGGCGGCGGCCAGGGCGATGTACGGTCCGTAGGGCAAGGGGGTGGACCGATCGCGCCGGCCCAGGGCGATCAGGGTGAGCCCGACGATGGACCCGACCAAAGCGCTCGCCAGCAGGCTGAACAGCACACCCGCCCACCCCAGAAAGGCCCCGATGGCCGCCATGAACTTCACGTCCCCCAACCCCATCGCCTCGCGCGGCAGCGTCATCGCGTCCGTGACCGCCTCGAAGCAGGGCACCTCCTCGGTTGAAAACTCGAGTTCCCCGATGACCAGCGTCTCCCGGGTCAACCGAATCGGCACGTTCCAGTAACAGCGATCCACCAACTCGACCTGTTGCGCCTGCAGTATGACCGCGTCCCCTTTACGATAGAACAGCTCGCCGTAGGCAATCGCTTCGCCGGGCAGCACCAGGTACTCTTCGTCAAAATAGACCCGCGTCCCCGGCGGCAGCCTGAGCTTGTGGCGCCCCAGCAGCAGCTTCCCTAGGCGGACGATGCCGTACACGATCCCCGCCCCGACGGCGGCGCCCCAGGCGCACCGCTGCAAGGCCGTTACCGAGGACTCGACCCGGTGCAACTCCGGCACCAGAAAGGACCCCAGCACACCGGCTACCACGCCGCCGATGGTGATTTGATCCGGGATGATGAAATGCTCGGCGTCAATGAACGTGGCGGCGATCAACCCCGCCAGCAACAGACAGTACAGAAGGGCCAGCGGGGCCGACACCCGGCCATAGACCAGCCAACAACCCAGGAAACTCAGGCCCGTCAAGCCCTCGACTGCCACATACCGGACCGGGATCGGCGCGGCGCAGAACGCGCAGCGCCCCCGCAACCAAACCCAGGTCACCAGAGGAATGTTTAGGTACCAGGGAATCGCCTTCCCGCAGGCCGGACAGTGTGAGGGTGGGGAGACGATGCTCTGGCCGCGCGGCCAACGGTGGATGCAGACGTTGAGGAAACTGCCGACGACCGCGCCGAGCACCAAGAAAACCACCGACCACAAATGGAACGGCGCGGCTGCCCAGCGCGCAGCGTCAAACATCGCCACCCCCGCCGTTCGCGTCCATCCCACGCTCGCACCGACTCAGATCCGGGCCCGTGGCCGGCGCAACGAGCCGTGCGCTTTCCATGAATCCCCCATCCCATCCTCGGACACCACTTCGCATGAAAGGTAGGGCGGCCTGTCCCCAGGCCGCCGTCGAGCACAGTACCCGGTGACAGTCTTCGTCCGGCGCGGTGGGGACACCGCGCCCTGCTACCGACTTTCGGGGTAACCGCCAAGTAGGGCTGGACCGCCGGGCCGGCCGGTTGGGCCTGGTGACTTGCCTCGTCCGGCGCGCCCAGCGGTCGCGCCCTACCGGTTCATGGCCCCAATGTGCGCCAACCACCTTGGCGTCAACACTCACCATGCGTTCTGCGAGCCAATCCCACATGCCGCGCTTCTTAGCTCGAAGCGGCGCCCCTTGCCAAGCATCGAATCGCAACCTGGCACCCGCCCGGAGCCCGAGCGACCCAGCAGCGCGGACGGCCACATCCGCTGATCTGATGTAGCTCGAATCGGATCTGGCGCCCCGTGCTCCGACCCGGAAAGGTCTCTCGAACTTGGCCGGTCGCCATCAACACCGGAACCGTGTCCACCCTCGCGAAGCGTATGGAGTGCGCCGATTCATCGGCGCTTTTCACCCGCCAACCGCCGAGTAGCGCCGGATCCCGCGGGCCCACACCCAGCGCGCCAGGCCGTAGGTCAGAACCACCCAGCCGAACTGGACGGCCAAGCCCTGCCACAGCGCGGGCCCGCTGATCCGACCCAGGTAGATGCTCACCGGGAAGTAGAGCTGGTAGGGAAACGGCGTGTAGTTCAGCGCCTGCGCCAGCATCGGCGGCAGGATGTCCAACGGAAACAGATGACCTCCGGCCAGGTACTCGAAGGCGAACAAAATGAAGATGAAGGTCGAAACCTCGAGCACCCAAAACGCCAGCAACGCCATCGTGTACGAGATGAAAAACTGAAGCAGCGCCGTCAGCACCAACGAGCTCAGGAACACTCCGAAGGTCAGCGCGTCGGGCGGCAACACGAAATACTCCCGTTGCACGAAGATGAACAGCGCCACCGGCACCAACGCCACCGCCGTGTAGATCAACCGGCCCGCCCCAAAGAGACATAAGCGGTAGGTCAGATAATCGATCGGTTTGACCAAAAACTGGCTAATCTGGCCGTCCCGGATGTCCGCCGCAATCTGCCAGTCGTCCTCGGCGACCGCCGTGAGCGCGTCCACGACGGTCACCAACAGGTAATAAGACGTCATGGCGCTGAGGGTGTAGCCGGCCACCTCCGCTTGGTCGGGGTTGCTGGCGAAAATCGCCCGCCACAGGTATATCGTCGCCATCAACGGGATCAACCCGAACACGGCTCGAACGAGAAAGTTCGCCCGGTACACCAGGGTGTTTTGGACCCCGATGTTGATGACATGCCAGTACTTCTTCACGCCACCACCGGCCAGCGGAAGGTCGACCGCAACGCCACCCGCCGACCCGTGGCCTGAGCCTCGCGGGCGGCGGTGATGATCTCGAGCACGTGCAGATAAGAGTTCGACACACTGCCGCAGCCGATCACGCCAGTCCGGACCCGGCGCGACAGAGGTTCGGCGCTCCGCGTGGCCCAGGCCCCGGTGGCCAAGGCCGATCCCGCGAGCAATGTCGCTTGTGTGAATTCACGACGGTTGAGTCGGCGTGTTGGTTCTGTCATCGGGCGAGTCATTTGGGGTTGGTGTCAGCGTCGCGTCATTGGCCGGTTCGCCCGGCCCACGGGCTAGCCTTGCCTGGGCACGTCGACAAGGCAACTCTCAAAACCCGATCGTGTAGGTGCCCTCGAGAGCCGTCGCGCACCTCACGATCAACCGCTGCCGCACCGCGTCGTATGCCCACTGCCCCTGCTCCGCAAGCTCCGCATCCCCGCGCCGAACGTAAGTTGGCCGCTGCGGGCACAGCACCCGCAGCAGGTGCGGCTTGGCCACACCGACCAACTCGACCTCGAGAGGCGGGCCTGCGCGGACGGTCACGCGCAGCGCGCCGCTGCCGTCCGGGTGCTCCACGGTGAACTGGCTGGTGCCTCGAGGATAGAGGTTGAGGGTCAGGAGCCCCTCCCAGTCCCGGGCGCCAATGCCTGTGTAGGGGCGGCGGACGTTCATCGGCAGAATCGCCCCGTCCCGCACATAGACCGGGTATTCACCGATGGGGTAATCCCGCGTGAACGCCTGGCCGCCCTCGAGGACTTCCAGGTCGCCAGACCAATAGCGCCAGCGGCCTCGGGGCAAGACGACTTCCCGAGTCGGGCCCTCGCGGTAGATGGGCGCGATCAGCAAATCGTCGCCCAACAAGTACTGGTACTTGCCGGCGCGCAGCGGCCGCATCGGCACCGGCCCACCTCGGTGCGCCTCGACCACGTGACTGTACAGATACGGCACCAGCTCCGAATGCAGCCACTGGTATTGCCGCACCAACTCCAGCTCGACCGGCGAACGCAACCACAAGCGCCGCTCGCCATGACCGCCATGAAGGAACAAACCGCAGAAAGCCGAGAACTGCGCCCAGCGAATGTACAATTCCGCCGGGATCGGCTCGGGCCCGTGGTAACCCGCCACGTCCGACCCGATCACGCTGTAGCCAAGCTTGGCGCTGCGCAAAATACACTGAATCGCCCGCTCCAACCCACGCGTCTCGGCTCCCCAAGTGTGCGTGTTGTCCCCCACCCAATTCACCGGCGACGCATCCACCGGCGCAAACCCCTCCGGATGCGACCACGGCATCGGACTGTCGAGCGACCGGCTCAGCGTAACGAATTCCGGGTTCCGCTCGAGGCCGTGCCGGTATTCGTCGCGATAGTAATGGTCCATGTATCGACGCGTACTCAGGAGCCCACGGGCGGCGCGGTGGTACGGCACGGGCACCGGTCCGAGGCGCGAGTGCAGCAGCGTGGCTGTGCCATCCAACTTCCAACCGGCGACTCCAAGGTCCAACATCGGCTGCTGCAACCCGCGCCACCAGGCCACCGCCGCCGGGCTCGTGTAGTCCAGGAAACCGCCCCGCCCTTTCCACCAGCGGGCCTGGTGCTCGCCCCCAACCAGGTAACCCGCCTGCGCCGCCGCGGCATGCCAATCGGTCGCATCTCGCTGGCTAGTGTCCTTGTTCTGACTGTTCACCATGCAGGTCATCCACAACACCACCCGGATCCCCCGCTGACCCAGGTCCCGAATGAGCTGGGCCAGGTTCGGGAAGGTCGTCGGGTCCGGCACGAAATCGTTGTAGCGGGTTGACCACGGGCTATCGATCAGCACCGCGCCGACGGGGAAATCGTGCTCGAGGTATCCGTTGACCAACTCGAGCGTAAACGCCTCGGTCACGTGGTCGTCTTCCCAAATCCACGGCTCCAGTGCCCAAGCTGGCGTGAGCGGCGAGCGCCCGTGCCGGCTGGCGTTGAATGGCACACCCCAAAACGGCAATGCGAACCCGAAATAGACTAGCAACACCGTGACGACCGCCACCGCCACGGCACTCCAACGCAGACGCTTCAGATAACCTGCACGCATGACCTCGACCGCCGATGAACGATGAATGATGCCCCAGATCCTCTCGTCGCCGCCCCGCCCACGTCAACCCATCCTTCGTGAGCATTCGAGACCGTCCGCAAGTCGGGCGCGCCCCCACCCCGCATCGGCGCGCTGGCGAGCGCCGCCATTCTCTGGACGAATACAAACAGCGGCGAACCCCAGTTCGCCGCTACGCCCAAAGGCGATGTCCGCTCGCCAGCAAGACGCCCAGCAAACCTCCCCTCGGCGCGCAGACCTGGATCCGCGAAGCTCACTGTGGCTCGGGAGACTCTCCTCGCCGAACCCTGCGCGGACAGTCCCCTGCCAATTCCAAATCCTAAATCCTAAATCCTA
>Ga0194125_10004144_pt1 | contig 22858 bp, 18 predicted proteins | sample TA2KigC250mmetaG_FD_148626 | JGI IMG/M metagenome (GOLD analysis project Ga0194125, IMG submission 148626) | Freshwater microbial communities from Lake Tanganyika, Tanzania - TA2015034 Kigoma Deep Cast 250m | ecosystem: Environmental > Aquatic > Freshwater > Lake | place: Tanzania: Lake... | reverse complement strand
AGGTTATGCTTATTCAGACCCAGTTTCTGGCCTTTATGCAGCGCTCGCTATTTTGACCGCTTTAGAATACCGAGATAGAACAGGAAGAGGTCAATATATTGACCTCTCGGAATATGAAGCGATATGTACATTGATGGGCCCCACCCTTTTGAATGTCTCCGTTAATCATCAAAATGTTTCTCCCCAAGGCAATCAATCAGACGATATTTCAGCAGCCCCATATGGATCTTATAAATGCTTAGGTTCGGATAGGTGGTGTATTATTGCTGTATTCAATGAGGTAGAATGGGATAGCCTCTGCACTGTATTAGGTCATCCTGACTGGACAAGAGAGGAAAGGTTTTCTACTCTATCAAAACGAAAAGAGAATGAAGAAGAGTTAGATGAGTTCCTCGAGCAGTGGACTCTTCATCATACTCCAGAAGAGGTGGTCAATCTTCTTCAAAAAGCTGGCATCTCAGCCGGTGTAGTTCAGAATGCTGAGGACCTTGCAAGAGATCCCCATCTGATAGCAAGAGACTATTTTGTTCAATTAGAACACCCAGTTCTGGGTAAAACCCTTTCAGATACGTCCCCCATAAAATTCAGAGAGAGCCTGACTATTGATTGGAAATCTGCTCCAGTGTTAGGTGAGGACAACCGATATGTTTATACGAAATTATTGAGCTTTACGGAAAATGAACTATCTTATTATATTGAGAAGGGGATTATCGGTTAACTCATTTTCTACATTAACATCACCTGGTATAATGATAAGGTGCTGCGGGTAGTTTACTCAGATTTACCATAAAGAAAGGAGCAGAACGTTTATGGATCAATATTTCCCTCCAATAAATATTGGCCATTGGGTTAAGAAGTGGGCCTCTTTGCAACCACAGAAACCAGCCATTATTTTCGAGAATTCTGTCTTCTCTTATCAGCAGCTCAATTCACGGGCCAACCAAGTATCCCATTTGCTCCATGAAATGGGCATAAGAAAAGGAGAAAGGGTGGCAGCACTTCTTTATAATTCAAATGCCTACCTTGAGGTCTATTTCGCCTTAGCCAAATTAGGTGCTATTCTCGTCCCGTTGAATTTCAGGCTAAAAGGAGCGGAATTAGAATTCATCCTGAAGGATAGCGGTTCAGAGACCCTCCTCGTTGGCGAGGAGTTCGTAGATGTTGTAAGGTCCATAAAGTCGAATATTCCCGTAAAGGAAGAAAATTACATCGGAGTTGGAGAAACAATTCCTTCATGGATGATTAACTATGAAAAAACCATTGAGAATAAATCTACACAAGAGCGGCGGGTAGGTGGTGAAATTGGAGGGGAAGATCCCCATATAATTATGTACACCTCTGGAACAACAGGATTTCCTAAGGGGGCGATACTCTCTCATCGAAAGACTTTCTTCAATGCCCTTAACGCAAATATTTATTACGGTCTTATCCCCAATGATATTTTCCTGGTGACCAGACCTCTTTTCCATTCAGGAGGATTATTGGTAGAATCTTCTCCAATGCTATACAAAGGGGGAACCATCATTATAAAGAAAAGATTCAAACCAGTGGAAATTTTGGAAACTATTGAAAAATATAAGGTGACGGTAGTTGAGCCTCCTGCCACCTTATTAAAATTTATTCTCGAGCAATGTGATGTAAAAAAATATGACCTGAGTTCTGTGAAATGTTGGTTCACAGGAGGTGAAAGAGTGTCTCCCTTCCTTTTGAAGGAATGCCAAAAATTTGGAATTATCGTATCACAGATTTTTGGGCAAACGGAAACCTCCACTATTACTTGGCTTCCTATTAGTGAGGCCTCACGAAAATTTGGCTCTGTTGGGGTTCCGGTATTTCATGGAGATATTAAAATCGTGAATGAAGAGGGTGCGGATGTTAAGCCAGGTGAGGTTGGAGAGATTGTTGTCTCTGGCCCTACCTTGATGTCAGGTTATTGGGGAAGGCCTGAGGCGACTGATGAGACGATAAAAGATGGATGGTTACATACGGGGGATTTAGCCAAAGTCGACGAGGAGGGCTTCTTTTATATTACGGATAGAAAGAAGGATGTGATTATCAGTGGAGGGGAGAATATTTATCCTGCAGAAGTTGAAAAAGCCTTTCTTGAAAACCCTAAAATCTCTGATGTAGCCGTCGTTGGAATCCCTGATGAAAGATGGGGTGAAGTGGGGATTGCCTTTATTGTTCTCCAAGAGGGAGAAAAAATGACTGAAGAGGAAGCACTCAGATTCTGCGAAGAGAGGATGGCAAAATTCAAGATTCCGAAGTCAGTCAAGTTCCTAAAAGAGCTACCTCAGACAGCATCCCAAAAAATCATGAGATACAAATTAAGGGAAGAAAATTTGAAGCAGAAGAATGAGAAAGGTTAGCTAAACTTCAATTTGCTCAAAGGCCCTATCTTACGTCCCCTATAAATTTTTTCATACCAAGTTCAACCTTTTTAGTAGCTCATTTTATCCCATATAACCTCACCATTCACGATGGTCATTAATACTTCGATTTCTTTTATCTCATCCACTAAAAGTTGAGTTGGATCGCCACTCAACACTACCAGATCGGCCAGTTTCCCAGGTTTAATGGATCCCATAATTTTCTCCCAAAATATAGCTTCTGCTGCATACTCTGTATACATTTTTAATGCTTCTAAAGGAGTAATCCTTTCTTCTGGAAGAACAATTTCTCCGGCTTCAGTTCTTCGAGAAATGGCAGAATAAATTCCAATCAAAGGGTTTACCGGTACGACAGGGCAATCTGAACTACCCGCAACCTTGACTCCATTTTTTATAAGGGTCGTTAAAGGGTATAAATAGTGCAATTGTTTGTTTGAGACAGTCTTGAGATACCGGTCTCCGCTGTAATAAATAAAAGAAGGCTGAGTGACGACCATTATTCCAAGGGAGGCGATTCGCTTTGATAAGGATAGGGGACATACAGAGCAGTGTTCGATACGATGCCTGTGATCTTGTTTTGGAGACCTCTGTAAAGCAAACTCTATAGCACGACAAGCCGCTTCAATGGTTTCTTCCTTAATGGCATGGAGGACAACTTGTAATCCAGACTGATGAATATTAAGCACCATTTCGTTCAATTCTTCTTGACATGGACTGAGCCTTCCAGTCGTTTCATGTAAAATAATCTTCACTCCTCTGATGCTGAGCTGATTTTTATCCATATAAGTTGAAAAAAGATTCTGTCTGTATTCATCGTAACCTTCTTTACCAAGAGCCATACATACACGGGATTTTATGAGACCACTCTCTTTCCATCGTTGAAAAGTGTTCCATCGATTAATATTATTCCTTGTGGAGGCGTCATGGACCGATGTAACACCTAAAGAACATAATTCTTTATCTGCAAGTTTAACTCCATTTTCCAGATGACCATTATCAATGGGGGGTATTATTTTAGCAAGGTAATCGCCCATTCCATAGAGTAACCCTGTTGGTTCTCCGGTCTCATGATCCCTATCGATAAGAGCATCTATTGGATCGACTGTCTCCTTTGAAATATTTAAAAGTTTTAGAGCTAAGCTATTTAAAACATGTGCCTGTCCCGAACGATGCGTTAATTTGATTGGATGAAGGGAGGTAGCTAAGTCAAGATCCCATCGTGTAGGATGTCTTTTTTCAGTCAGGTAGAATTCATTGTATCCCCCGCCCCTTATCCAAGTTCCTGGTGGCAGGGGTTTGGATACCTCCCTAATTTTTTCTTGCATATCAGAGATAGAACACACATGATTGGGGTGTCCCAGGCTTAGGGTCACAAGTCTTTCAGCAAATCCATGGAAATGAATGTGTGTGTCGATGAAACCTGGCAAGACCGTCTTACCCTCGCAATTTATTATTTTGGTGTTCCTTTGGCGAAGTTCTTTGAGGTTATCGTCTTTGGCCACAGCAAGGATTTTACCATTTTTAATAGCCACCCATTTAGCCCTTGGAAGAGATGGATTCATGGTGATGATATTGGCGTTCATGAGAATGAGATCTGACACTTGACTTTCCTTTCTTTTTCATTTTTTAAGATGATATATTATGAAAGTCAAACAGACGGGAGGGGAAAATTTTGGAGAGAACTATGCGAACAGGAATATTTTTTTATTATCAAACAGGTGAGAGGTTGCGGGATTTTCCTCAATCCCTTAAAGGGATTCTTGAGAAGGATAATGTTTTCTTTTTTGATGCCTATTACCCTTCAAAACCCCCTTCTTCTTTTGATTTAGAATCTATCCCTTTTGAGATGCTTTACCAAGTCCATGCTCCTGAGATGGTTGAAGATGTAAAAAGGACGGGGAATTTCGAAGGAGCATTCCTATCCGCAGCTGCTACCGTGAGAGCGGCAGAGAAGATTTGGATGGGTGAGATAGATAATGCTTTTGTCTTTACTGGTTATGGAGATCATCACGCAGGTAACAATTTTTTCTGGGGAGGCTGTTATTTCAACGGGGCTGCCTTAGCCATCCAAGAACTTCGAAAAAGCTTTGGGGTGAAGCGTTTCACCATCATTGACACTGATGCTCACCACGGCGATGGAACCTGGGAGATATTTGCAGCGGATTCAGATGTCCTCTATGTCTGCTTTTGTCCAGATATTTATTGTGAGGATCATAACAAACTGAATATCCAAGTGCCCAAAAGGGTGAAAGATGAGGAATATTTGAGACTCGTAAAGGAGGTTTTTATCAAACGGGTCAAAATCTTTCAACCTGAGATTCTTTTTTGGAATTGGGGATATGATGGTACTCAGGGAGAGTATGGAGACTTGGGTCTCACTCCTGATTTCCATGTATTATTAGCTAATGAGATAAAAGGTGCAGTAAATGAAATCTGTCAAGGAAGGCTTATTGTTGTGCTCTGTGGAGGAAGTAGAAGGGATCTTGCCTCCTATCTTTGCCCTCGAATCATTAAGGTATTGGCAGGAGAACTAAAATAAAACGTCTCGGAATTTCTACAACTCTTTGATGTTAAAGGTATTTATCTAAGCATTAAATGTCGACTCTTAGATGGAATGATGGAATAGTGGAATATTGGATAATAAAGAGGAAAGGGAAAAACCAAATGAATATGGAAAAGAAATCATCCCCTTAAATCCATTATTCCAACATTCCAGTATTCCACTATTCCAATTGTGAGCGAAGCGAACTAAGTCCATTTCTTCTCCAATTAGGCCAAAGAAAAACACTTTGATCTTTTTTGAATCCTATACCGCCTCCTGTCCGTTTCTGTAGAAAATTTGGTAAACAGTTCTGCCTTATGAAATCATGTCACCTTTTTAATTATCGATAGCCTTTGGTATCCTAAACTTCAAGATAAGCCAGTCTTATATCTCGATCATCGGCTCTTGATTCCCAAAATGGGCAATCTATTTTTTATTTGCTCCATGGTGGTCTTGGGTAAGCCAACTTCGTCGTGGCTACCTCTTTTGGCCACACAAGTTCTACTTGACCACCTGTAGTTTGGGTGGTGAATGCAAAGGGAGGAGGTAAACCCTTAGAATCAAAAATGATTCCTTTGCCATATGGCAGATCAAACTTGGTTGATCTAAGGTAGTCTCTTATTTTCTTCTGTTCTAATGAGCCTGCCCCTTGCACAGCCAACTCAAGCGTCCTCATCCACGTGTAGCCAAGTCCAAAGTACGTTGGGCCTGCAGGTAATTTGAATCGTGCCTTGGCCGCTTCATTGATCTTCTCATTGCCGGGGTAAGGAAGTCTGGAATTCCAAAACATGTCAGAAGTCACATTGTTACCATCCTCACCAAGCTCCTTAATCCATGCCGGTATTGTCGAAGCAAGCTGCTGGTATATAAGTTTTGGGGTATATTTCATGGCTTTGGCAGCGCGCATAATCATCACTGCATCATCAAAAAAGCTCATACAGCTGAGAAGCTCAGCTCCTCTACCTTTTGCCTTACTCACCAAAGGCGTGGCATCGGTAAGTGGAAGATTATAGGTCTCATCCACAACGACTTTAATCCCATGCTCCTCAGCCGACTTGATTACGTTTCCCTTCGCAGAAAGTCCAATTACATTGTTCATTGTTAAGAGAGCCATCGATTTGGGCCATTCTCCTTTGGGAATAAGGTCATCAAGGATCCCCGCCAAAGCTATATAAACCCATTCACTCATTAGCGGTGGGCTGGCAAAGCTATAGGTATATCCCTGCTCAAAAGATTTCATATGCCCTCCCATTCCAACAAAAACCATGCCATATCTTTCTGCTAAGGGCATTACTGCCACATTCGCTGTTCCTGGATAACCTCCAAACAACAAGTCCACCTTATCTATAGTGATTGCCCTCTCATAGTAGGTCACCGCCTTTTCCGGGCTACTTTCATCATCGTAAATGGTCATTTTAACTGGGCGACCTAAGAGCCCTCCCCTCTTGTTGATATCGTCTACCCAAAAATCGTACCCTTCTTTGATCCATTTTGCTGTTTCAGAAAATATCCCGGTCAGAGGTAAGGCCCCACCTATTTTGATAGGAGCACCTGGTTTTGTAACTTGGCTAAAAACAGGTGATGTTACCAAAACGAAAGCTAATAAAATAAAAAGAACGGTTAGAATCCTCTTTCCCATTTTAATTTCCTCCTTTCTTTTAATTGAAACTCCGAGAAGATTGGAGTTTCCAATTGGGATACAATTTAAATTATATCAAAGTTTATCTCCCTCTTCAAGAGTCATTCTGATTGGAGTTTCCTGAATTTTTACGAGGCTGATTATGTAACTGACTGAAATAGTTCAAAGACATTGAAAAGCATAAATGGTCAAGAATGTCATTCCCGTGAAAACGGGAATCCAGAGAATAAATGAAAGATGATCCATTCTCTGTATGAGTAACCTATTGAAAAAACTGGATTCCTGCCTCCGCAGGAATGACGATCCGGGAAGAGCAGGATGGCATAAATTGTTTATTGGTATAACACATTAACTTTTAAATTTAGAAACTCAGGAAACTCCACCCATTTAAAAATTGACAAATGAATCATAAAAAATATTATGATATAATTAATTATTTTATGAAGACAACCTTTCAAGGATGAGGGGGGTCATTCTTTACTATATTATCTTGAGTCATTGGAACGTTTTGAAGAAGGAGGATGAATGAAAAAAAGGTTTAATTTTTTCTTAAAGGTTCTCGGATTATTGGCGACTCTCCCAATCTTTTTTTCCGCCTGCTCTAAGGAGAAATCTGCAAATCCCACTAAAATTGTCTCCTTCCCAGTCATCATTAGCACCGTGACTCAAAAAACGGTTCCAGTACAGCTTCGCACTATTGGAAATGTACAGGCCTATTCTAATGTCATCGTCAAAAGCCAAATAGGAGGTGAGTTAGTTCGCGTCCATTTCATAGAGGGACAAGATGTAAAAAGAGGAGATCTCTTAATCACGATCGATCCACGACCCTATGAGGCAGCACTAAAGCAGGCCCAAGCCAACCTGGAAAGAGACATGGCTCAAGTGAAGCAGGCAGAGGCTAATTTGGCAAAAAGTATTGCTCAGGTGAGGCAGGCTGAAGCTGACCTGGCAAGGGATATTGCCAGGGCGAAAAATGCGGAAGAGGAAGCCCGGCGTTATGAATTTTTGATCGAGAAGGGTGTTGTTGCCAGAGAACAATATGACCGAATTCGAACCAATGCTGACGCCCTTGAAGCAACTGTCCGTGCGGACAGGGCTGCCCTGGAGAATGCGGAGGCAGCAGTACAAGCAAGCCGTGCTGCTTTGGAAAATGCCGGGGCTTCAGTCCATGCCTCAAGGGCTGCTGTGGAAAACGCAAAAATTCAACTCGGATATTGCTTCATTCGTTCTCCCATTGATGGCCGAACCGGAAGTCTCATCGTACAACAGGGAACCATCATCAAAGCCAATGACATCGATATTTTGGTCATCAATCAAATTACTCCGATCTATGTTTCCTTCTCCGTCCCAGAGCAATATTTGTCGGAGATCAAGAAGTATATGGCAAAAGAGAAACTTAAAGTCGAGGCCACTCTCCCAAAGGAGAGAGGACGTCATGAAGAAGGGTTTATCACCTTTATTGACAATACAGTAGACAAAGCGACAGGAACCATCAGGCTCAAAGGAACCTTTGTCAATAAAGAAAGGAATCTCTGGCCTGGGCAATTTGTCAACGTCGTTCTGACACTAACCACCGAGCCCAATGCAGTGGTGGTGCCTTCCCAGGCGATCCAGACTGGTCAGCAAGGTCAGTACGTTTTTGTCGTTAAACCCGACCTCACTGTGGAATCTCGGCCTGTTGTTGTGGGAAGAATCGTTGAGGATGAAACAGTTATTGAGAAGGGACTTGAAGCAGGCGAAAGAGTGGTAACCGATGGCCAACTAAGGCTCTATCCTGGGGCAAGGGTTGAGATCAAAACCTCTGAATTGACAGGAACCCCCAAGGAGAAAGTCCAATGAACATTCCTGAACTTTTTATCCGACGCCCCGTAATGACCACGCTTGTCATGCTGGGCATTCTCCTTTTTGGCATCATGGGCTATCGTCTCCTCCCTGTAAGCGATCTTCCCACTGTTGATTTCCCCACCATTCTGGTCATCGCCGAACTCCCAGGGGCCAGTCCTGAAACAATGGCCTCTGCTGTGGCTATTCCTCTCGAGCGGCAATTCTCGACCATTTCGGGGCTGGATTCGATGAATTCGACGAACACCCAGGGGATGACACGAATCACGTTACAATTCAGTCTTAACCGGAACATTGATGCTGCGGCTCAGGACGTTCAGGCTGCCATCGGCAAGACAGCACGCCAGCTCCCGCCGGACATGCCCAATCCTCCCTCCTATCAGAAAGTCAATCCCGCTGACTTCCCCATTCTCTTTTTAAACCTGAGCTCACCAACCCTTCCTCTTTCTACCGTTAACGAATATGCAGATACCTTTTTGGCCCAACGAATCTCCATGGTCAGTGGCGTGGCTCAGGTTCAGATCTTCGGGGCTCAGAAATATGCTGTTCGCGCCCAACTCGACCCAAAGGCTCTTGCTTCGCGTTCCATCGGAATCGATGAAGTGGCTAATGCAATCGTGAATGGAAATGTAAACCTTCCAACCGGGGTATTATATGGAACCCATCAAGCCTTCACCATCGAGGCGAGCGGCAAACTTAAAAACGCCGAGGCTTATCGTCCCCTTATCGTGGCCTTTCGAAACGGTTCCCCTGTGCGGCTTGGTGAGCTGGGCAGGGTGATCGATGGCGTCGAAAATGACAAGAACGCAAGTTGGTATAATAATGATCGCTCCATAGGCCTTGCCATTTTCCGTCAACCTGGAACCAACACCGTCCAGGTGGTCGATTCGATTAGAGAACTCCTGCCCAGCTTTCGTGCTCAAATGCCTGGTTCGGTGGATCTGAACATTCTCTTTGATCGTTCCGCATCGATCCGTGATTCGGTCAATGACGTCAAGTTTACTCTCTTTCTGGCTCTCTGTCTGGTTGTTCTTGTCATCTTTCTCTTTCTTAGAAACCTCTCCGCCACGATTATTCCCAGTCTGGCCCTGCCCATGTCGATCGTGGGAACATTCGCCGCGATGTATCTCTTGGGTTATAGCGTGGATAATCTCTCCCTAATGGCTTTAACGCTTTCAGTAGGTTTTGTGGTAGATGATGCCATTGTGATGCTGGAGAATATCGTTCGGCACATGGAGATGGGGGAGAAGCCTCTCCAAGCAGCATTCAATGGATCGAGAGAGATTGGCTTTACGATTGTCTCGATGACGCTTTCACTTGTCGCCGTCTTTATACCTGTTCTCTTTATGGGTGGGATCATCGGTCGCTTGCTTCATGAATTTGCAGTGACGATAGGTGTGGCAGTTCTGGTTTCCGGTTTTGTCTCCTTAAGTCTTACACCCATGCTCTGTAGTCGGTTCCTTAGGCCGCCAGGAGAAAGGATGAAAAGCCGTCTCTATTTAACCTCGGAGCGCTTTTTCGAGGGAATGCTCCAAGCCTACCGATGGAGCCTTAGGTTTGTCTTGAACCACCGCCTTGCTACCTTCGTCATCTCCAATCTCATCTTCGCTGTCACGATCCTTCTTTTTATGACCTTTCCCTATGGATTTCTTCCGAGCGAAGACATTGGTCGAATCTTTGGCTTCACCGAAGCTTCGGAGGGAATTTCATTTGAATCGATGAAACAACATCAGATCGCTGTGGCAGAGATCGTCCGGCAGGATCCGAATGTGGATTCCCTCTCATCGACTGCTGGGGCTGGAGGTCCATCGGTGACGGGAAATATCGGCCGCCTCTTGATTACTTTGAAACCTCGGTCTCAGCGCCGGTTGAATGCGGATGAGGTGATTCAAGAATTGCGTCTAAAGCTGGCAAAGGTTCCGGGAATCCAGGTCTTCCTTCAAAACCCTCCTCCCCTTCGAATCGGAGGGATGCTGACAAAGAGCCAGTATCAATTCGCCCTTCAGAGTGCAGAAATTAAGGAACTCTATGAACATGCTCCCATCTTTGAAGCGAAGATGCGAGAATTGCCAGGACTGCAGGATGTGACCAGTGATCTGCAAATCAAGAATCCTCAGGTGAATATCGAAATCGATCGAGATAAGGCTTCTTCTCTTCGCCTGACAGCCAATCAGATCGAGGATGCGCTTTACAGTGCTTATGGAGCGAGACAGATCTCGACTATATATACTCCTATAAACCAGTACAAGGTCATCATCGAATTGGAACCTCAGTATCAGTTGGACCCCTCTGCACTATCTATGCTTTACATTCGATCTTCTACCGGCCAATTGGTTCCTTTGAATACAGTTGCCAATTTAAGTCGTGGTCTGGGACCTTTATCTCTAAACCACATAGGCCAACTCCCTTCGGTGACCATCTCCTTCAATCTGAAGCCAGGTTTTTCTCTGGGAGATGCTGTAACAGCCGTCGAAAAGGTAGCAAAGGAGACGCTCCCTGCAACCATCAGCACCAGTTTTCAGGGAACGGCCCAGGCCTTTAAGACCTCCATGAAAGGGATGGGTCTCCTGTTGATCATGGCGATCGTAGTTATTTACATCGTCCTTGGGATTCTCTACGAAAGTTTCATCCATCCGCTGACCATTCTTTCGGGCCTTCCTTCTGCCGGTTTTGGGGCTTTGTTGACGCTACTGATTTTCAAAATAGACTTAAACCTCTACTCCATGGTTGGCATTATCATGTTGATCGGTATTGTAAAGAAGAATGCGATTATGATGATCGACTTTGCCCTGGAGGCCCAGAGAAAAGAAGGGAAAAAGCCCTCAGAAGCAATCTATGAAGGCTGTCTCATCCGGTTCCGGCCGATTATGATGACCACCATGGCAGCTATCATGGGTACTCTACCGATTGCACTTGGCTTTGGTGCGGGCGCGGAATCACGTCGTCCCCTTGGACTTGCCGTGGTCGGTGGTTTAGTTTTTTCACAGCTCATCACCCTCTATATCACCCCTGTTATCTATATCTATCTGGAATCAGCCCGAGAAAAGGTGAAGGGTTGGTTCCATCGATAAGAAGGCATCTCGCAAGAGATAAGGAGATGGGGAGATTGGGAGACACGGAGAGATTTTATCACCCCATCCCCTCATTTCCCTATCACCCTATCGGTATAAGAGGTTCGTGAGTAGCAGTTGGGAAGAATGGAGAGCTGTAAAGTTATCCCAAAACTCAGAGGAGGAAGGATCCTCAGTCCGGCCCATTTCGGTTGCCTCGAAGGAATCCCCACCCTCAATATCACCAATGGGTGTCTCTTTCAGTGCACCTACTGTTATGCTCGGGGATATAGCCAGGCCCCAAAAGCAGAAGAAGTCTTTCTATATATCAACCTGCCCAATCTATTAGAAGAGGAGCTTTCGAGAAAAAGAATCATTCCACAATGGGTGATTCTCAATACATCATCAGACTGTTTTCAATCTCATCCCGATATCCTTCATGTGACCTATCAAACCATCCAAATCCTTTTAAACTATGGGATTGGGCTCTCCTTTTTAACCAAAGGGGTCATCCCTCAACGATTTTTTGACCTCTTTGTAAAATTTCCGAAAAAGATTCTTGCCCAGATCGGGATCGTCTCACTATCAGAGAGTTACTGGAAGAGGTATGAACCAGGGACACCTTCTCCAGAAGAGAGATTTAGAAATATCGAACGGTTTAAGGATATCGGAATCCTTCCAGAAGTCAGGATCGATCCCATCATCCCCTTTATCACGGATACGGAGGTCGAATTAAAGACCCTTTTCGAACGATTAAGGGGATTGGGTGTGAAGAGGGTAACTCTCAATTATATCCACCTTCGGCCAGCTATTGAGAAACAGTTGATGAAAGAACTTTCACCCCTTCATCAGAAGCTAATTGAATCTTGCTTTAAAACTCAGGATTGGAAGAGAGTCGGCTCTTCAACTAAGACGAAACTCCTTCCAAAACCAATTAGAGAAAAGGGATATGAGAGGATTAGGGAGATTGCTGGAGGATTTGGGATCAGAGTATTGATCTGCCAATGTAAGAACCCTGATCTAAAAGGAGATATTTGTGGCTCTGGAAGGGTAAGAGCTTTCTCATCGAAAAGGTCTCCAACGCAGCTTCCACTATTTAAGTGCTGAAATGTCAAATTCAAAAGTTCCTGCATACTGCAGGCAAGCAAATGCCAAATTAAATCCAAAGCTCAAATGCTGTAACTCAAGGCTTCAGCCTTGATTATGATCAACCCTGAAAGGGTTGAGTTACTCGATTTTTTCTCGATGTAAAACAGGATTTGCGTCGAGGTTAGCTCGTCTCACAGGGTGGGATCTTTTCTACAAGTTTTTTCTTCCCCGCTTTAGTAAGCTCTTCCTTTATAACCCAATCCTCTTTGGCAAATGAATCCCTTCCCTTGATCAGGAGCCAATCCTTTCCAGTTCCTCTCCCTTTCATCAGGACGAGGGAAAAACTACCTTTTAATTTTTTTCCACTTAATGTGAAAGTGAGTTTCCCCTTTTCCATCTCAGTTTCGGGGTCTCCCTCCGGTTTAAACTCACCCGAATCCCAGATGAGGACTGGTCCGGCTCCATAGTGTCCCTGAGGGATGATCCCCTCGAAATCCCCATATTCAAGAGGATGGTCCTCCACCATGACAGCGAGCCGTTTATCCGATGGATTCATGGAAGGTCCCTTAGGGATGGCCCACGATTTAAGGACCCCGGCGATCTCCAATCGGAAATCATAATGGAGACGGGTTGCATGGTGCTCATGAATAACAAATCTCATTACAATAACCTCAACCTATTATATACCAAATGGACAATAAAAGCGTTATCCAAATTCCCCCTCACCCTTCCCTCTCCCCGGGCATGGGGAGAGGGCTTCGTCGTGAGCTCAGCCGAACCGGACGGGGTGAGGGGCAAGGGCAATTAAAATTCCTGCGAAGATTGAAATTCCTCCGAGGATTTTCCAGAGAGTCAGTCCTTCGTTTAAGATAAAATAGGCCAGTATCGTGGATCCTATGGGTTCACCCAAAATAGCGACCGCAATCATGGAGGCGGGAAGGTACTTCAAGGCCCAATTGAAGGTGGTGTGGCCAATCAGTTGGGGGATGAGGGCAAGGAGAAAGAGAAAGAGATAGGTGGACGATGAGTATCCGAAGAAGGATTTTTGAAGGATGATGGATAGGAAGATCAATAACCACCCGGCCGTTGAATAAACCGGAAAGATGTATGAGAGAAGATTCTGATTCCGCCTCATCTTTCTTCCTACCAGAAGGTATCCAGATGCAGCGATAGCACCTAAAAGAGCTAATCCATCTCCAATCAATGCCTCCTTTGATATCGTCATATCTCCATAACTGATCAAACCACTCCCCAAAACCGAAAGGGTAATCCCAAAGATTAAATTTAGCCCAATTCGTTCCTTTAAAAAAAACCAACTTCCAATTCCAACGAAAATAGGATTGGTGGTGACCAAGACTACTGAACTGGCCACCGAAGTATATTTCAGCGAGGCGATCCAGAAAGTAAAATGAAGGCCAAGAAAAAGGCCTGAAAGAGATAACCAACCTATGTCATTTCTGCTCCAGCTCCTCCAAATTTTTCTTTGACAGGCATAGGGAAGCAACATCAGAGAAGCAAGCATCATCCTATAGGTGGCAATAATCAATGCTGGCGCATCACAGAGCTTGATAAAAATTGAAGCAGTGGAGATTGCTATAATCCCAACAGAAAGGAGATAGAGATGAATCATCATGATCAGCTTATCTCAATCCAATGTCCTCTTCAAGGAAATTCATTTGAAAATAAATTTTACATGACGGGTTCGTCACCCCTGCCTACCCTGTCTGCCGACAGGCAGGCGCAGGCAGGCACGAACCATGAAAATCCCCCCCACCCAGACCCTCCCCCTCGAGAGGGGAGGGTGAGGGAGGGGGTGCCAAAGCTATTTTCTACTTAATTTTCAAATCCCCCCTTTAATAAAGAGGGGTTGGGGGGTCATTTAACTGCCGGCGGGCATTTGACAGGGTTTTAAAAAGGTGATACCAATGGATAATCATTTTTTACACTCATTTTGAAAGTGATGATGATAAAAGAGATCGCCCATTGGGGAAGGAATTTTACCCAAGGAGTAACTCAATGGATATTCAAGGAAAAACCGTACTGATATTTGGTGCGGCAGGTGAGGTGGGTTTTGAAGCCTCACGCCTTATCTTAATGGAATCGCCCAAAAAATTGATCGTTGCATCGTCGAGAAGGGAGACCAGTGAAAGAGCATTGGCTGAGCTAAAGTCTCAATTTCCAAAGATGGCTTCTAAGATTCATTCCATTTTTGGAAATATCTTTGTGAGGGCAGAGCTGAAGGATCTTAAAAAAGAGGAGATACTCTCCAATGATACTTATCGAAGTCTGATGACCCAAGATATTTTAAATGATTTGAATGATGAGATCCTCACCTCGAGTTTTATATTCCAGTCATTGAAGCGCCATCGGCCCGACATAATCGTGGATTGTATCAACACGGCGACAGCCTTTGCCTATCAAGATTTATACCAGAGCGCTAAAGAAGTGAATGAGATGCTGAAGTCTTCTCATGATCTTGACCAGATTAAAGATGCCACCGAGAGATTGCTTCTTACTCTCTATATTCCTCAGCTTTTGAGACATATCCAGATTCTCAACGAGTCGATGAGACGTGTGGGTACATCCCTTTATGTAAAAGTAGGGACAACCGGTACAGGAGGGATGGGATTAAATATCCCTTACACCCATGGGGAGGAGAGGCCCTCTCGAATCTTGATGTCGAAATCGGCTTTGGCTGGAGCGCACTCCATGTTGCTCTTTCTAATGGCCAGAACTCCTGGCGGTCCCATCATTAAGGAAATCAAGCCAGCAGCAGTTATTGGTTGGAAAGAAATTGGTTATGGACCGGTCGTAAAGAAGGGAAGTCCCATTCCCCTTTACGACTGCCCGCTCGAATTGGGGTATGAACTGAAAATAGGAAGGGCCTTTGAATTTGCAAAATCAAAAAAGGGGATGCCCTTGGCAGGAAAGATCCTCAAATCGGTATACATTGACACCGGTGAGAATGGGGTCTTCTCATTGGAGGAATTTAAGGCCATCACCACCATTGGTCAGATGGAATTTCTTACTCCAGAGGAGATCGCTCAAAACGTGATCTATGAGATAAAGGGAGGAAATACAGCTAAAGACATTATCGACGCATTGGATGGAGCTATCATGGGTCCTTCCTATAGAGGGGGATTTTTAAGAAAATATGCTATTGAGCAGATGGAAAAGGTTCAATACAAAACGGGCACTGAAGGGGTAGCCTTCGAGATTCTGGGTCCACCCCGACTGTCGAAAATTTTGTTTGAAGCCCATCTCTTGAAGAGGGAATTTAATGCAATCGAAAACTTTTTAAAGACCCATGAGAAAAAGATCTTCCAAGCCTTGTTGAAACGAATCGAAACGGACCAAAAAGAGCGGGCAGGAATGATCTCCATCGGAATCCCAATCCTTCTTCCCGATGGAAAAACCCTCCTTTTTTCATCTCAAAAGAGTCCCGAAAAGAGCTGGGAGAAGGAGAAATGGACCGTAACCCCAGAAGCCATAGATCATTGGGCAGAACAGGCATGGGTGGATTTAAGACCCAAAAATATGAAGCGGTGGCGAAATCGATTTAAGGAAATCCTCAAGCAGGATAAAGAGGCATCAGGAACAGTAAGCTCCCTTTATGATCGAGGGCAGTTCTTCTGGAAGAAGACCGAAAGCGGTGAGATAATCATTGATCCCGGTGAAATCGCTGGTTGGATATTTACCTATGAAAAGAAAGGCAAGAGGATGAAAGATTAGGAGGAATAAGAACTGGAAAAAGGGGACAGGCTACTTTTTTTAAATTGTTACAAAATTATTAAAATCCAAATTGAGCGATTTTTATATAAAAATAAGGCAAGACATTGAAAACAAAAGGTTACATGAATAAGAAATATCACCCAATAAGTGAAATAATCGTCTGTCATTCCTGTGAAAACAGGAATCCAGATCCTTTGTATGGTTCCCTGCTTCCGCAGGGACAAGTCTGGATTCCCGCCTTTGCGGGAATGACAACCTATGCTTACCTTAAGCATAGAATCGCTCAATTTAGATTACAGTTAGGGCCGAGGATTAAGAATTCACTATGCAGAAGGAGGTTCTTCTCACCATTACCGAGGCTTACCGTCATCGATTCCCTGACCTCGCATTTGGAATCGGTACGGTTCAGGAGTGTAACTATTTTGAGAAGAACGAATCCTTTAAACTTCACAAAAGGGACCTCCTCAGAAAGATGCGGAGGAGGGCCAATCTTATTCAAATCGAACAGCGGATCAATCTCTATGATCAATTCTTTAAAGAATGGGGGTACCCTTGCCCCCTTCCAGGCCATTTCAAGCGGACTATTGAAATGGGATTCCCGATTGTCAACCTCTATATCGACACTCATATCATTGCAGAGATGTGTCACGGGATTCTGATGGCCATTCAAGATCTGGATCGTTTTCATGGAGAATGGAGGCTCGACCTCGCCCAGGAGGGAGAAACCTTCCAAGGGGTCTCAGGACGAGTGATTCTCTGCAAGGGGGAGGAGATTGTCCTTCGCGATGAAAAAGAGATCGTCTGCTCCCTCTTTCAAGGCCCTGATTTTAAAACGAGGGTGGAATCAGTGAGCAAGGATATTGTGGTCTATGTCTTCACAGCACCAGGGATTGGGGAGGAGCATGTCTCTAATGGATTACAATTAGCCCTCGAGATTTTAGAAAAATTTGGAAATGGGAGAGATTCTTGGTGGAAAATCTTTAGACCGTGACCATCCCCTCACCCTACCCTCTCCCCTTAGGGGCTGTGTCGTAATTACTATTTTGTCACCCTGAACTTGTTTCAGGGTCTCGTAAGTTCCTGATTTTGTTAGATGCTGAACCAAGTTCAGCATGACATTTTTTCTATTCTCCCTCATTGTGACACAGTCTCTTGGGGGTGAGGGGAAGGGTGAGGGGAAAGAAAGGAGGATTATATGCCTATCGTTCATGTTGACATGGCCCAAGGAAGAACCGCAGAGATGAAAGAAGAACTGATTAAGAAGGTAACCAATGCGGTTGTCGAAGCACTTCATGTTTCAAAAGATAGTGTTCACGTTGTGCTTAATGAATTGCCCAGGGAAAATATTGGGAGTGCAGGCATTCCTCTATCCAAAAAGTAGACTTGGGGTTGGGTAAACCTTTTTTGAAAAAATCAACGAGCCTTCTATAGATAGAAGGCTTGCTCCTTCAGGGGGCGTAACAATCTGATTATACTCATTAAGCTTGACCCTTTGACTGTGCCCAAACCTTTCTCTTTAAAAGAGGGATAAAGGCGTTTTTAGGGGTAAACCCTGCCTGGGGTAAGCAGGCTGAGCATGCTCCGGCCTTTAGGCTGGAGAGCCGAAGGGTTGACAAATCAGGGTTCGATGATTATAAATTTGGAAAAATTTAAAAAGAAGGGAGGTCTAATTTTATGCGGATCAGGCCACTCCATGATCGGCTAATCGTCAAGAGGTTGGAAGAAGAGGAAAAGACGAAAGGGGGGATCATCATCCCTGATACTGCAAAGGAAAAACCTATCGAAGGGAAAGTAATCGCTGCGGGGGCAGGAAAGGTCAAAAAGGATGGGGAAAGAATTCCGATGGAGGTGAAAAAGGGCGATCGGATACTCTTTGCTAAATATGCTGGCACAGAGGTGAAGATCGAAGGAGAAGAGCATTTGATGATGAGAGAGGATGACGTCCTTGCCATTATTGAATGATGAATCGAAAGGAAAGAAAGGAGGATTCTCATGGCAAAAGAATTGAAGTTCGATCAGGAAGCAAGAAATGCAATTCTGGAAGGTATCAATATCCTGGCAGATGCGGTGAAGGTGACCTTGGGGCCAAAAGGTAGAAATGTGGTTTTGGAGAAGTCTTTTGGGTCTCCTGTGGTTACTAAGGATGGAGTGACTGTAGCAAAAGAGATTGACCTCGAAGATCATTTTCAGAACCTGGGCGCTAAAATGGTGAAAGAGGTGGCCAGCAAAACCTCGGATACGGCTGGAGATGGAACGACCACGGCAACCATTCTTGCCCAGGCCATCTATCGGGAAGGCTATAAGATTGTGGCAGCCGGTGCCAATCCCATGGATGTGAAGAGGGGGATTGATTACGCCGTGGAAGAGGTCGTCAATGAGTTAAAAAAACTTTCCAAACCGGTGAAGGAGCAGAAAGAGATTGCCCAAGTAGGGACGATCTCAGCCAATAATGATCGGACCGTTGGTGATATCATCGCCGAGGCGATGAATAAGGTGGGAAAAGAAGGAGTGATCACCGTTGAGGAGGCTAAAGGTATGGAGACCACCCTTGAAGTAGTGGAAGGAATGCAATTTGATCGAGGTTACATCTCTACATACTTTGTCACCGATCCAGAGAAGATGGAGGTTGTGTTAGAGGACCCCTATCTCCTGCTTTTCGAGAAGAAGATCTCCAATATGAAAGAACTCCTTCCCATTTTGGAGCAGGTGGCAAAGACTGGGAGGCCTATACTCATTATTGCAGAAGATGTGGAGGGTGAGGCCCTTGCGACTCTCGTCGTCAACAAGCTCCGTGGCACTTTGAAATGTGCGGCAGTCAAGGCTCCTGGTTTTGGTGATCGAAGAAAGGCGATGTTAGAGGACATCTCAATCCTGACCGGTGGCAAAGCCATCATGGAAGATGTCGGGATCAAACTTGAGAAGATGAGGTTGGACGACTTGGGTAGGGCGAAGAAGGTAGTCATCGATAAAGATAATACCACGATTGTGGAAGGAGCGGGTCAGACCTCTACAATCGAAGGCCGGATCAAGCAGATTCGCGTCCAGATCGAAGAGACCACCTCAGATTACGACAAAGAGAAACTTCAAGAGCGATTGGCAAAGCTTGCAGGGGGAGTAGCTGTCATCAAGGTGGGAGCAGCGACCGAGACCGAAATGAAGGAGAGAAAGGCACGGGTGGAGGATGCCCTGAATGCTACTCGAGCAGCCGTAGAAGAAGGAATTGTCCCTGGCGGAGGGGTAGCCTATGTGCGATGTTTACCTCTCTTGAAGAAAATCAAACTCGAAGGCGATCGACAGACAGGAGTTGAAATTATTCTGAGAGCTCTTGAGGAACCCATTCGTCAGATTGTTCAGAATGCCGGCAAGGAAGGCTCTGTGATAGCAGAAAAGGTTAAAGAGGAGAAGGGGGCTTTTGGATTCGATGCGGATAAAGAAGAATATACTGATATGATTGTGGCCGGTATCATCGATCCAACAAAGGTGGTGAGGTTGGCTCTCCAGAATGCAGCCAGTGTGGGTTCTCTGTTAATTACGACAGAGGCGGTTGTGGCTGAGAAACCCAAAAAGGAACAAGCTGGCCCACCGATGCCTCCGGCTTATTAAAAGGCCCCCTCACCCCCTCCGTTCGGCTGAGCTCACGACGAAGCCCTCTCCCCGCTGGGAGGCTGTGTCACAATGTCATTCTGAGGCGTTAGCCGAAGAATCTCTAATTTATAACACTTGGAATTATTTAGATTCTTCGCTTCGCTCAGAATGACAAACATTGCATTTCCCTCATTGCGACACAGTCTCTGGGGAGAGGGTAAGGTGAGGGGAAATTTCCCAAAGAATAGAATAATGCATTTAAATCTGAATGTCTTCTTGCCTTTTGAGATTTCTATCTTGATTTAACCTTCTTCCTTTTCACCCCTTTTGTAATAGCTCGATACGAGAGGGATCAATCTCTTTATTCTCGAACTAAATTGGTTTTCTCCTTCTTTTTCGAAATATCCTGTCATCGCTTCGAGGAAGACCTGAACCGTCGCCGGTGGACAGTGGAGCTTCACAGGAGGAATCTCTCCCAGTTCATTCTCAATGAGGTTGACCAGGCGTTTGATAATTTCTTCATCGCTTCCAGAAAAAACTTGAGGGATCTCCTTGCCTTTTATTTTCTCTGTAAATATAGAGGCTGAGGCAATGGTCACGGCGCAACCATAGGATAAAAATTTGGCATCTTCAACAACCCCATCTTTTATCCTCAGGAAAAGTTTTGTTGTATCCCCACATATCGGATTATTAATCATCCCTATCCCTTCTGGGTTCTCTATTTCCCCTGTATTTTGAGGGTTGCGGAAATGCTCTTTTATCTTCTCAGAAAGTTCTATCATCTCAATTCTTCGATTTTTTGATTTCTATTTTATAAAACCTGAATAAAAAACTCAAGGTTTAACCTTTTTTGAAACATAAAGGGGAAGCCTTTCTCCGTCTATTTCGATGGTTGTTTTTGAATATGTAAGTTTTTTTATAATCTTGCCATCTTGAAAATGAAGAACGTCGACGCCCCTCCGCTTTTCAGCTTTTCCTTCATAGCCCTTTTCAAGTGAAGGCCATTCGAGTAGCCATCGGAAAAGAACTTTTTGCTCCTTTTCATCAATAAATGTTTCTTCCTCTGTAAATCGAAAGCCTCCATGGTTTGCAAACCAAGGTTCCCATGACTTCCTGAGAGCTTCTTTTCCCTTGGCTTTTCCACCAGTCCAATTTTCAAAAAATACTTCATCATGAAAGAGTTCCATAACCCCTTCGAGATCATAATTGTCCCAAGCAATATTCCATTGTTTTAAAGCATTTTCAATATCTTCTCTTGAAATCGACATAGTCTCCCTCCTTTGGAATTTATCCTAAATGGATTTGTTGTTTAATTCAATTCATGTATAATCAATTGACCGGCGCTAACGGTTTTAAAATATCATGGTAAGTTTTCAAAACCGTTATAGTCCTCCCCTTACCGAAGGATCCACTCTGTCCAGCAAACATTGAGCATGCGACCAATAGCGATGAGGAGGAGAAAGATCACCGACATCAAAACAATAAGGATGCCTGCCGATTATTGGCAATGCATTCCCACAAAAAACACAACGTGCCTTAGAGGGAATATGACCATGATCTTCCGTACGATCAGGGCTTACCAAGGGATTACATAAACCAATGAAGCATCTATCGTGTGCCCAAAGGACTACGGAGCCCTTTTCTTGTGGTGGGTATATTTGCAAGCGTAGGGAAGGTGGTTGATCGTTATATTCACAACCTCCAAAGCAACAACCCAAGCTTCGTGATTCACTCAAATAATTCTCCTTCATATCATTGACGGGATGGGCAAATAGACCATCTCACATCCCAGCCGCCCTGATTGCCTCTTCTCGGGTGATGCCATACAACTTACCTATATCTGTTTCGGGACTGTCCGATTTGTAGAGCTTTATAAATGTCTCTAAGCCTTTGGCCTCGACCAAGTACTTCACCAGGCGGTAGCTTGCAAAGTAATACACCCGACGCTTTGCCGGGTCTGTTGTAACCCAATGTGGAGGCCGCTTCTTTGTTCCCAAATGCTCAACCACGTCGGCTGGAATAACTACTGACCAATCGGAGCCCGCAGGGCTCGCACCGACACCGGCAGGAAGGACTTTCAAAGCAATATATTCCGCGACTCCTTCCCGCAACGTATGGCTATGATAACGCCACATAAACAAATGGACCAGCTCGTGAATGTAGGTGGCATTGAGACCTCTCATCGCCCCGAGATATGCCCTCCGGTGTAGAAAGATAATCCCCTTCGGATCTTGCGGATGATTGTATCCTTTCCACACATGGCAAACGGATGGGAAATCAGAAACATAGATTCGAACCTTCGGGCCCAGAGTAGCCGTATCCAGCTTGACTCCCAACAATTGCTCCACGTGCTGATAGGCATCTTCAGCGACCTTGAGGAATGCCGGATCGACCTTCATTCTGTGTTGATAAATCTCAATGTGCTCGCCGACTGCAAGAAGCTCAGACTCCTTGACGATCTGTTCGTCTCCGATTGAACGCTGCATTTGCCCAATCGCTGGATTGACAGCAGCAAGAACCACTAACAAACTAATTGTTAAAGTGAATTGTCTCGTATGACGCAATAGTTGTGTCCCCATGGTTGCAGTGCCTTGATACTCATTAAGGTCTTCTTTAGGATACAGCAAAACGGTATGATTAACAATAAAAATATAAAAAAGCGTTCGACTGAGCCCTCGGCCTGAGACTTCGGCGTGAGCTCAGTCGAACGCTCGGGCCGAAGGCTCACGCCGAAGTCTCAGCCGAACGAAGGGGTTGAGCGAGGGGGTACCAAAAGATCTCTGGAACTCCGATATAAGGATCAAACGTAGTTATGGTGCCACAAATGAATCAGCTGAAGTTATGTGAATGCATTAAGGGGGCGAGAGTCCGGTATACTTGGTATAAACTGAGGTGCGGGTGACCCCAAGTTCTTTGGAAGTTTTATGGACAGGGACATCCACCAACATAATCACTTCATGAGAAAGAAAAATTCCAAAGTAGGACCCCA
>Ga0194125_10004137_pt1 | contig 22879 bp, 11 predicted proteins | sample TA2KigC250mmetaG_FD_148626 | JGI IMG/M metagenome (GOLD analysis project Ga0194125, IMG submission 148626) | Freshwater microbial communities from Lake Tanganyika, Tanzania - TA2015034 Kigoma Deep Cast 250m | ecosystem: Environmental > Aquatic > Freshwater > Lake | place: Tanzania: Lake... | reverse complement strand
GCCGACTAACCTCATTTTTCACCTCCTAATTAAGTATACCTCAAATAAGCCTAAAAAGCAACCGCCTAATTTAAGGCAATTATAATACGCAAAGTGCGTCTTTGTCAAGGTAAAAGCACTTTCTTATTGACAAAAGAGTTTTTCTTCTATATCATATATTACAATAGTAAAATTGTCGTAATTCATTATAACGCTTATAGAAATGAAAATAAGTAAGGGACTGATTATCTCTATTTTTGTCTTATTATCCGGCAATCCTCTCTATTCCCAGCCTCCGCCTGCGGCAGTAGAGCGGGCCACCTCCGGGATTGACGAGCTGCAGCGGGAGAGAGAAGAAAGGATAAGGGAGCGCGGGGCACAGCCCCGTGAAAAGCCCGCCGTAGTCGAGCCGGAAGAGGCGCCGGTCTCCCCTGAAGAGGAAAAGTTCTTCGTCAAAAAGATCAATCTCGCCGGGATGCAGAGTTTCTCCCCTGAGGATTTCGCCTCGATCGTCCAGAAATATGAAAACCGGGAAGTCGGCTTAAGCGAACTGGAGGTCCTCTCCAAAGAGATCGAAAGAGAGTACCTGCGCCGGGGCGTGATCGCCGCGGTCTTTGTCGTGCCCCAGGAGATAGCCGAAGGCACGGTGACCCTGCAGGTGGTGGAGGCAAAGATGGGCGAGCTGCAGGCCCAGGATGCCCGCTATTTCAGCAAGAAGCGCCTCTATTACTACTGGAAGATCCTGCCGGGCGAGGTCCTGCGTTACGACAAGATCTCGCGCAGCATCCAGATGATGAACAAGAACCCCGACCGCGAGGTAAAGGCTGCGCTGCACGCCGGGAAAAAGCCCGGGACTACCGATATCTACCTTACTCCCGAGACGAGCCTGCCGGCCCACCTTACTTATACCTTTGACCACGAAGGCGTAGTCTCAACCGGAAAGACCCGCCAGGGTTACGGCGCAAGGATGAATAATTTCCTCGGGCTTGACGACACTTTGATGGGCGGCTACAATTCCGGCCGGGCCTTTAACGGGTTTTATCTCTACCACAGCCTTCCGGTCACGCCTTACGGCACGACGCTGCTTTACGGCTACAGCCGCAGTGTCTCCATCCCCGGAAAGGAGTTCTCTGTCTTCGGGATCGAATCTAACGCCAAGAACTCCAGCGTCTCCCTGCACCAGGACCTTTATAAAAAAGACGAATACATCGGAGAGATCTATGTGGGTTTTGACGCCAAGGATAAGGTCACCTGGATCGCCTCGGGCGAGCCGGTATATAATAAGGACAGGTTGCGTATCTTCACCCTCGGCGGAAGCTACGTGCGCCGCGATTTTGGCGCTACGACGACGATCTCCCCGGAAATCGCCCGCGGGGTGAAGGCCTTTGGCGCAAGCAAGATGTACAACCCCTTTGCCTCAAGGGGAGCGCATCCGGACTTTACCAAGGCCACTTTAGGCATTCAGCATAGAAGATCCCTGCCGCTTGGCCTGCAGGCGAACATCAAGGTCAAGGGCCAGTGGGCAAGCGAGAAGCTCACGCCCCAGGAAGAGTTCAGTTTAGGCGGCATTGATTCGGTGCGCGGTTATCCTGCCGGCGATTACCTGGCAGATAGCGCGGTAACCGACAGCGTCGAATTATTGATCCCGGCCTTTTTCGTCCCGTCGAGCTGGCACCTGCCTTACGCGGAAAAATCCCTCAAAGACCAGACTACCGGTGTACTCTTTGTAGATTACGGCTGGGGACAGCGCCGCGGCCCCTTAGAGAGCGAGACTAGCGGCAGGGAAAGAAGCCGGGTGAACATGCTGGCTGCCGGAGCAGGGCTGCGTTTCAGCCTCTATAACCAGGCCCTGGTGCGGCTTGAGTGGGGCTTTCCCCTTGCGGCTAACCGGCCGATCACCGAGGCCGGAAGGTCGCGTTTTCATATTTCTGTAGATTTCCAGGAGCGGCTTCCCGAAGAGATCGAGCGCATCACCAAGCTTAACGAAGAAGAGAATATCAAGCAGTGGGCAAAGAGGCTGCTGGATGAAGAATTGATCCGTCCGGGGAGTGCCGTAAGAAAGAAGCTTTACGGTTATATGGATGAGGCCAGGGCCTGCGAACAGAAGAATCAATTGAAGGAATGCAAAGCGTATTATGAAAAGATAGATTCGATCGGTAAATCCCTGCTTCAACAAGCCGAAGAATATGCCCGCGCCTGCCTTACGCAGCAGAAAGAGCTAAAAACAAAAGAGAAGCTGGCCAAAAAGTTTGAGCAGGAAGGCAGGACCGAAGACGCCAAGAAGCTCTGGCAGCAGATTTCCGACGGGGCTATTCCCAAACCCTTTATCCTGGAATTCTAGTCCGGAATAATCTTTAAATATTTTAGGAGGAATAAATGCAGAAGTCAAAATACATTCTTGGGATAATGCTGACCCTGGGGTTAGTTTTTATTTTGAACGCTGATCTGTCTGCTGAGGAAAAGACTCAGGAGAGCGCCAGCCTGGAGAGTTCTGCGCCGGAGGAGGAGGCAGGCGGGGTCATCTCTGATGAAAAGAAGGATACCGGCGAGGTCAGCCTCGAAGTAGTGGGCAAGGTGATGCCGGATTATAATATGAGCCTGAAGCAGTTATTGCAGGAGGCAGAAAAGAACCTTAAGCGGGTCAACTTAGAGATAGAGAACCAGTCGCGTGAATCCCAGATCCGCGAGTATTTTGAGCAGGGCAATGTCCTATATGCGGCAGGCAAACTCAAAGAGGCGAAAGAGGCATGGAATAAGGCCTTGGAGGTTTCCAAGGACCCCCAGATGCGCAGTTACATCAACCAGGCGCAGAAGAAAGCCGAAGCCGAAGCCAGGCGCCAGGAAGAACTTGCACAACGGGAAGAGGAACGCGCCAAGAAGGTTGCAGAGCAACCCGAAGAGAAGCGCCTTAGCGCAGAAGAAAAAGAAAAGGCCCGCCAGGAAGAATTAGCGCGTAAGGAAGCTTTACGTAAGCAGAAAGAAGAAGCAGCTGCTCAGAAGAAAGCTGAAGCTGAGGCTAAGCGTCAGCAGGAGCTCGCTCAACGGGAAGAGGAGCGCGCAAAGAAGGCTGCAGAGCAACCCGAAGAGAAGCGCCTTAGCGCAGAAGAAAAAGAAAAGGCAAGACAAGAAGAATTAGCCCGCCGGGAAGAAACGCGCAAAGCAAAGGAAGAAGCCGCAGCCCAGAAGAAGGCAGAAGCCGAAGCGAAGCGCCAGGAACTTCTTCAGCAGAGGGAGATAGAGAAACAGGAAAGAGAAGCTGCGGCAGCCGAGAAGAAAGCCGAAGTTGAAGCCAAACGCCAGGAAGAATTGGCCCGCAAGGAAGCGCTGCGCCAGCAGAAGGAAGAGGCAGCAGCGCAAAAGCGCGCTGAGGCCGATGCCAAGCGCCAGGAAGAGATAGCCCGCAAAGAAGCTTTACGCCAGGAAAGAGAAGCAGAAGCTGCTGAGAAAAGAGCCCAGAAAGAGCGCGAGCGCCAGCTCAAACTTCAGCAGAAAGAAGAAGAGCGCCTGCGTAAGGAAGAAATGAAAAAAGCGCTGGAAGAGTCTCCGGCGCAGTAAAGTAATCACTCCACAACAAACACAAGGCTTCTTACCTAAGATCTAAGGTAAGAAGCCTTTTTATTTACAACCGCTTAAACTTAATCTCCCCTTCCTCAAAAATGAAATCCATGTCGAAGCCGAATTGCTCGCCAAGGCTCGGTGCCAGGTAGATCCTGCTGCGGAAGAGCATCTGGAAATAATACTGAATGCGCAGATAGTCTTCCCAGTACGGGATGTCCGCGTAAGGATAGTTCGCGCGCGTAGGGTCTCCAGGCGGAACCGGCCTTGCGGCGATATCAGCGAAGGCGATTGCGGTGGTCGAGCTTAATAGATAATTTCCTGCATCCGCCCCTGAGATGGAAATACCGGTTACGGTGATCGTCTTGCCGGTTCCGACGTTTGTATCGGCAAAGGTAGCGCTAACATAGCTGTCGGTGAGCACGTCGCCGGCGATCCTGTCATCTGATAAAGTGACCGTGGCAGTGGTGGTGCCGTCGTAGACCTTGTTTTCTCCGGTGGCAGTAACGGTAAGAGTTCCAGGAGTAATATCAGCGGTGGCGGTTGCGCTGGTTGAAGTCAGGTTATAATTGCCGCTATCTGCCCCGGAGAGGGAAAGGCCGGAAATATCCACAGTCTTACCTATACCGGCATTCTTATCCGCAAATGTTCCAGTTGCGCCCGCGGTGCTTAAGTTGACCGTATCGCCTGGAACTACGCCTGAAAGCACAGCGCCGGAAATATTAATGACCGCGTTAGTAGTGGCGTCATACACCTTATTGTCCGCAGCAATTCCAGTTACGGCGATATCTTTTGGCGTGATATTGGCGCTAGTGTCAGTGACGCTAGTGAGATTATAGTTATCTTTATCTGCACCGGCCAAGGTGGCGCCGGCTAAAGAGACGGTGATCCCATTACCCACGTTCTTTGAGGCGTAATCGGCAGTGCCGTCTGAGAGCGTGCAATCATCCAGGCCGATCACCCCGCTTAAGAATCTTCCGGTGACATTAGCGCCTGTGCCTGCGTCATAGGGCTTGGTGGCATCCACGGTGAATGAGCCGGTCAGGCTCTTAGGCGTGATATTGGCGGTGGTGGTAGGAACGCCGGCTACCGAGAGCGTGTAGTTATCTTTATCTGCCCCGCCAAGGCTGGAAGAAGCCATCAGGGTCACGGTCTTGCCTGTACCGGCATTCTTATCGCCGAATTCGATCACGGGGATTAGGGTTACCACATCAGGCGCCACTACGCCGTTAAGGGCGAGGGTGCTGGTATTGATGGTGGCGGTTACGCTACCGTCATAGATCTTATTGTTGGCAGTGAAAGACCCGTCTACCGTCAGTTGCTTGGCGGTGATATTGGCGGTGGTGGTATTCACCGAGGAAAGCGTATAGTTATCCTTATCCGCGCCGGCAAGGCTTGCCCCGGTCAGGGTCACGGTAATATTATTGCCCACGTTCTTAGTGGCGTAATCGGCTGTGCCGCCGCTTAAGGTCACCACATCCGGAGAGATCACCCCGGCTAATGTGCGGGCCAGGACATTGGCGGTGGTGCCTGCGTCATAGACCTTGGTGGCATCCACGGTAAATGATCCGGTCAGGGATTTGGCGGTGATATTGGCGGTAGTGGATGCTGTTGTTGAACTAAGTACATACTTACTGGCATCTGCACCACTGAGGGCAAGACCAGAAACCGATACGATCTTTCCGCTGCCTACGTTTTTATCGCTGAATGAAGCAGCGGTGTAGCTGGTAGTAAAAGTAGCATTTTTACCGACTATCCTGTTATCTGACAAGGTGACGGTTGCTGTAGTAAAACCGTCATAAACCTTGTTAATGCCGGTAGCGCTGACTGTCAATCTTACTTTGGCATTGGAATCTATGGTCCAGGTGCCGTTAATAGTAGATCCGGAATTCAAAATATCATATGTAGTAGTGCCGGCCACATCATCATATCTGCCAAACTGAAGATTATTATATATTCCGCTGGAAGGAAGGATCTGGTCCAGGTTTGATTGTATATTCAAGGTGCTGCCAGCTGACCAGGTAACATTCGCAGCGTTTATATCAGCGGCCTGATACGTGGCGCTAGCTCCTAGCATGGTCACTGTATTGGCGCCGGATATAAATTTGCCGCTAGTAACTTTAAACTGTCCCTTAACCTTCAAGTTGTCCTGCAGCGTCCATTCACCACCCGAGCCGGTGAACTGGATGTTGGGGATAGTGCTGCCGCCGGTGGTGATGGTTTTGCCAGCCACAGTACCGTTAAATACCACTGCTCCGGTTGTGCCGGAAATCGGACAGCCGTCTACATTAGTAAAGTTACCGGCAACGTTTAAATTGTAAGTCCCTAAGTTCAATGTATCGGCTTTTACCTGGGTTCCCAGTGCATAGAATCCCGGAGCTCCAACATTGCCCGGATTAGTCTGGTTGTTGTATTCTGTTTGTATCCAGCCTGCGGAACGGTTAGTGTTTGATACCCTGACCTCATCAATGCTTCCGTTAAAGCTGGCGGCAGTAGCCCATGCTCCGTGGCGTCCGATTTCCTAAGGCTTGGTGGAATCGGCGTTACTTCCCGAAGCATCGGGGCCGATAGTCATGTTATTGGTGCCCTGAAGAATGCCATCAACATAAATGTAAAAATTAGTGCCTTGCCGTACCCCTGTTAAATAATGCCAGGCTCCATTGGCAATATTCGTATTGCCCACAGCGCCGTACTCTGCGCCAGAGGTATCAATACTAAAATAGGCAAATCCATTAGTCGTCGCAGCTCCGGCCCACCAGCCTACATGGAGGTGTACAGTGCGGTCAGTAACAGCTGCCCTATTATCAATTATTACTCCTGCTGCAAGGTCAGTGGTTGATACCCATGCTGATTCAGTCCAGTTGCTAAGCCCTGCCGGACCAATATTGATACTACCAATATATTGGTCATTTCCGTTTTCTGCTATAGCGGCGTCGATCTTTCCGGCAGTCGAGGTGGCTCCGACATTGGTCCCGTTAAAAGCATTGGCAGTTGAATCCGGTACATTGGGAGTTAAGCTGTCTAAATGGAACACGGCCTTATAACTATTGCTCCAGACTCCGGCCACATTCTCCTGCGAGGTGGTTACATTGCCATTTCCGTAATATATGTAAAGCAGCGTACCGTTATTTATGGAGGGGGCTTTGACCCAGGCAATAAGCTGTCCGGTCACAGGATCATATTTCTCTATTTCATGCGCCAGCTGGATGCTGTTAGAATCGGTAAAGATGATGTCATAACCAGAAGCATTCGTAACATAGCCGTTATTTGCCACAGTCCTCAGGTCGGGATCTACGACAGAGAATAACATCGGGAAATCTGTTAACGGACCGCCGACTACCTGTCCAGCCTGAACAGTGATTGTTTTGTAATAAGAGTACCCGGGCGCGGTAAAGGTAATATTGCCAAGGACATTCACATTATTGATCATTGTGTATTTGCCCTTACCGGAGAACAGGAGATTAAAATAGTTTAATCCGGCAACCAGTGAGCCATAGGTGTCATTGCCGTAATACTCCACAGTCCCGGAGTCAGTGTCCATATTGGTGATGGTCACCGGAGTTTCACTGCCAAAAAGTTGGAAAGTTCCGTTATTGGCCAGGGTGTTTAAGGTTATACCTTGTCCGGCTATGTTGAATTTGGCGTTTGTATTAATGGTGAGTGTTCCGGTTATAGTCACAGAATTTGTTATTAGGCTTACTGTAGCAGTGGTGTTAGCAATGGTAACGCTGCTGAAGCTGGATGCTCCGCCAGCAATGGTCTGTGCGGCAGTGCCGTTAAAGGTGACTGTTCCGGTTGAGCTGAATGCCCCGGAATTGGCAAAATTACCGCCGACGCTTACAGCATTTGCCCCCATAGCCAGTGTAGTGCCTGTGCCTATGGTGAGGTTAGTGCTTATTGCTATGGCTCCAGCCAGAGTCTTTGTGCCTGACCCTGAGGTGACCAGGTTACCATAGTTTTGAGAACTGTTGAGCAAGGCCACGCTCTGGTTGGTTCCGGAATACTCTATGGTTCCGGTTGCCCCGATTGAGTGAGTGGTGTAATTCGAAGGAATAGTATTGGTTCCGCCTATCTTAAGAGTTCCGCCATTAGAGACGGTAAGCGTGCCACCGGCAGCAGCCCGATCAGCGGTAAGGGTAGACAAATCTAAGGTGCCTGCTGAAATGGTCAAGTTTCCGTTTACCGTGGTGTTTGCGGCAAGAGTAACCGCACCGCCTGATTTATTGACCGTGAGGTTATTCAACACTGTCGCGCCAGCCGGTCTTTCGTTGCCGGTGGTTATATTTGCGTTACCTATATATGTCAGATTCACGGAAGTGCCAAAAGTGGGCGCGACTGAGAAGGTACCGGTATCGCGGGTAATAGTTGCGCCATTACCCAAGGTGAGAGCTGTAGTAAGGGTAAATGTGCCGCTGGAAAGTGTTACCGTGCCATTTACCGTTGTGGTTCCGGTAGCGTGATTTAGGGTGACGCCAGCGCTATCGGTTATAATAAGATTATTGAATATGATGTCTACGTTTCTGTTGATGGTTTGGCCTGTTGAGCCGTTCATGCTGATTGTGCCGGTGGAAGCGGTGAAGGTTCCGCCGTCACCGGTAAAGTTTCCGGTGATTTGCAGTGTGCTGGAACCACCGTCTAGCGTGCCGGCGGTGAAGGTTATGGCTCCGGTAACTTGGTGCGTTAAGCCGGCCCCAAGATTCAGCGTTCCGCCGGTGCCATTAATGGTCAGTGCGCCGCTATTCACATTGCCTGTAAATGTCGCCGTGCCGCCGGTCTTAGTCATATTCAGCGCGCCGGTAGTTGTGAATCCCGCGATGCTTTGAACTGCTGTACCGCTAAGGGTCATGGCATTAGCGCCAAAGTTTAAGGTACCGCCGCCTGTATTGGTAAGGTTCCCCTGGATCGCCAACGCCGCCGTCGCACCTGACGCACCACCGGCCCCGCTAAAAGTAAGGTTATTGTAGGTCACACCGGCAATGGTTTGCGCGGTAGCAGAAGTATATTCAACCGTTCCTGTACCGGCAGTAAAGGTAGCCCCTGTCCCACTCGCATTGCCGCCGATCTTCAGCGTGCTGGACCCGCCATCCAGCGTACCCGCCGTCCTTGTCCACGTGCCGGTAAAGGTATGCGTCAGGCCGGTACCGAGGTTGAGAGTTCCGCCCGTGCCGTTGATGGTCAGCGCCCCGCCGTTCACGGCGCCTGTGAGCGTCGCAACTCCGGCGGTTTTGGTCATCGAGACCGTGCCGGTTGTCGTGAAGCCCCCTATATTCTGCGTCCCAGTGTTGGCAATAGTGACGGCTGAAGCGTTTGCGGTGAGTGTGCCTCCGTTATTAACGAAATTACCGCCGAATGTAAGAGAATAGTTATTGGCCGCGCTGGTGTTTAAGGTCGCGCCGCTATTTATGGTAAGAGGAACGTCTGCATTAAAGACTTTGGCAGCATTGAAGGTAATGGTGCCTGTGTTGGCAATAATCACACCGCCGGTTGCTACAAATGGGGTAATCCATTCAACGCCCGCGGTCCGCGCCGTTGCGGTATTATATTGCAGCGTGGCCGAAGCGCCGTATGTGGGAGCTGCAGAGGCAGTGGCAGTGCCTTCCATGGAGAGAATACCGTTAACCGTCACCCCGGTTGTTGTCTTGGTGCCACCACTGGCAAGAGTAAGTTTGTTATAAGTGAATGCTCCGACGGCTTGGGCCGCCGCATTGTTGTATACCGCGGTGCTTGATGTTCCTGCTGTAAACGTACCGTTTGTGGTCGTGAAAACCGTTCCCGCAAGCCCGAAGTTCACCGTTCCGGCGCCTCCGCTCAAATCAATAACTGCATTTGTCAATCTGCCGATTCTGGCGTTCAAGCTGACAGCGCCATTGAAGTTAATGGTCCCCGTTGTCAAGGTTATCCTTGTGATAAGGCCGGCCGTGTTTGTGGTATTACTCAATGTCGTTGTTCCGCCGATCGTTACCGTGCCCGCGCCAACAGAAAATGTACTTGTTCCCGCAGCAGTCGGTATATTCATTGTGAAAGCGCCTGTGACGGTCAATGAGTTCGTTCCATTGATCGTGAGATTGGAAAAAGTAGCGCCATTATTCATGATGACCGAGTTGCAAACCGCCGCGCTATTAATATTTACAGAAATCCCGGCATTAATCGTAACATCATCAACTGAAGTAGGGACAGCTTGCCCGCCCCAAGTCGCAGTTGATTCCCAGGTTCCACTTACACTCGCTGTACGAGCTGCATCAGTAAACGTGATTTCGGCCTCTAGACTTGAAGATTGGCCCGTGCCTCTAAGCACTATCCTTACGCCCCGATGGGTTTCTTGCGGGGTAAAGCTTGAATCTGAGAAATAGCCGTTTGCATCAGTTGTAACAATGATGAAGATGTCCTCGACCCCATCTTTAAGGAAACTTAAAATAAGCGAGACATTCTCTCCGGCTTGCCATCCATGGCCCATAATGGTTACGGTTTCTCCAGGATAATAGTCCAATTTGTCGGTTGCCAGGGTCGCGGCATAGCCGCTTGAACCGGCGGGATCAAGGATCAATGTGCCCCGGCTCCCGGCCGGCGCGGTAGCATCCACAAATCCGTTAAAATCCAGGCCTTGGGTGCTGGAAACCTGGACAAATCCGCCATTGCCGCCCTCAGGACCGCCTAAGGCGCTGATATGGCCATAGTAGTGCGTAGCTTGGTCTGCCCAAACGATTACCCTGCCGCCGTCTCCCAGCGCGGTTGCGTCAGCATAAATATAGGTATTTCTGTTTACCAGGGTAATAGCGGCATTTTTAGTTGTTCCTTGGCCCTGGAAGCCTCCGCCAATTAGCACTGTTCCTGCTCCATAAGGGCCGGAAACATCGATTATAGAATCTATAAGTAGCACCTGTTTTCCAAGGATTGTAACATAACCAGACTGGACATATATGCCTGCGCCAGCAGTTAGGTAAGCGTCTCCCAAGGCTATAAATTCAACTCTATTTAAGGCAGTGATGTTGCCTTTGAACTCGATTTGATTAGCGTAAAGGGAAAGAGATGCTGCGGATAAAGAAACGCCTTGAGCTGCATAAATATCACCATTTTGAGCTTCAAGGGTAAGATTTGTGTCTTTATTGTAGATTATTGCGCCAAAGCCGGCTTCCGGAGGTCCGCGGACCATGATTGAGGAGCCAATGCCGAAGCTTTCTAGGAGCTCTATCGGTCCACCCATGCGCGTGACCCAGGTTTCATGAGCATCCAGGGCAAGCGGCACATCTAGGGTACCGAATTGCCTGGCAATGACCCTGAGCGAATTAGCCTGGACAATGACTCCCGGAGAGGTATTTATGCCGTTATCTGACCTTAAAGTCAGGCATTGGACATTAAATAGGTCACTTTTAGGCCGTCCCCTTCCAGGGTGATCAGGTCGCCTGCGCGGGCAGCTGAAATAATACTCATATCACCCATGGTTTTATAGATTTCGGTCAGGGGGCTTTGTGTTTTGACTGCGATTCTGTCTGCAATAACGCTTACAATACTCTGTGCAATCAGATTCGCGTTTTGCGCATCCACACTTTGCGGCACTGCCTCATCCTTTTTACCTATATGAATACGGGTTGCGCTGATTGTGCCGTTAATGGAGACATTGCCGTTTGAAACAATGCGCACTTCGCCATCATGATTTTCTAACCTGTCTGCTTTGATGTAACCGTCAAGGTTGATGACTTTTCTAAAGACATCGGTAATGGATTCAGCTTTTAAAAGCACCATCCCGCCATCGGCATTAATGGTACCGGTATTTTTCAATTGATCGGTCACCGGGTTTCCATTGCGGTCAACGATCGTTGAGGCAGTAGGCTGATCAATGGCCAGCGAGATCAGCCTGTTGCCGGAAATATCCAATCTTACCATATCGCCTGCTGCCATGGCTACGGTCCCCACGTAGGAGATGATCGTGCCCTGATTCTCGACAGCGCCGGCGATTAAGACGCCAAAACCGCCCCTGCGGATATTGATGGTGCCGGCGTTCAAGAGAAGGCTATCCAGTTGCTCCCCGGACATTTTTCCGAACACATATTTAGAATCCAGGAAGTCTGAATTGGTGATGTCGCGCGTGGAGGCGATCAGGCCGCCTACATCAATGTTAGCCTTGGGCCCGAAATAAATTCCATTTCTGTTTACCAAAACAAAAATACCGTTACAGGTAAGGTTGCCCAGGATATCGCTGGCCTTATCGCCTAATACGCGGTTAAGGATAGCGTTATTTACATCAGGCAGATTAATAATCACGGATTCATTTTCGCGGATATCAAAGGAGCGGTAATTGATGATCGCGCGGTCAGAGGCATTAATATTTAAGGTAGTATTATCAGGGTAACTGAACTCCGCGGTTCCGGAGACTACTTCTTCGGGTTCAGGCAAGGCAAAGGCGCAAGTTGCAGAAATAAGGAGAAGAGAGAGGAACAGAGCAAAGAATTTCGTAAGCCCTCTGATTATAGGGGGATTAGCGCCAACAAAAAACCCCATTTCCCGCAAGCGGTCATGGGGTGCGTGCTTAACCCATTCTCTGTAGGTTAAAGAACGAGTAGTCAGGATATCTGTAGGCTACATTGAAGAGTTTAGCGCTTCTATCCTTTTGGGGAGTAGATACTTAGCTATAAAAGAGCGCGCCTTGCCTCTTATCAAGGTCAGCGCACTGTAGCATAAAATAGCGGCTTTGTCAACCGCTATTTCGAGCTTCTCCAGGATTCTATTAAACATGGACTCTTTCTTCATTTTTCAGCTTTCTTTGCAAGAATTCGCAGAAAGTCTCTTTCTTAGGGTCCATTTCCCCTATATCAATGCCCAAATGCATCAAACAGCTTACCAGTTCGGAAAGGATCTTGCCCCTGGGAAGGCTATGGCCGTTGTGAAAATAGTAGTTACGGTCCAATTTATCCAGAAATTCGATCTGATGCTGGTCTAAAAAGGTGACCGTAGCTATCTTATTGCTGTGGCCATTGCCGTTTCCATTCCCGTTTCCGTTCTTTCCGCGCTCCTTCATGTCTGCCCTCATTACTCCGTCTCCCTTGTCCGACGAAATTTATGATATACAAGGGATTATTTCAGCCATACAACTTACGTTCACTCGCTGCGCTCGTTCCGTAAGTTGTGGCTTCAATAAAAAAAATCCCACAGCCTTGCGACTATGGGTTTTCGAGTGTCGAAGCTGCTATTTTCGGCAACTGACTGCCATCGCCCATAGGGCCTTAGGCTCTTATAGTTTTGCGCCCCCGCCTTTCAGCGGGTTTGCCTTTTCGCAATAGGTTTGTAAAGAGCAATATTTCTAATAAAAGTATACCACATAAATTGGACATTTCAATATGCAAAAATTTAAATTTTTAAAAAATGGGCCTGGCCTTGAAGCCCTGGTCAGCTTCCTTTGACTCCTAAAAAGAGGTGTGGATATCATGTGTATGAACCCCTATTTTAGCTTACATCCGCATAATTCTAAACAGGTTAGGGTAAGGCTCAAGCGGTGGATTTCTGGTGGAAAAGAGAACCGGGATGCCGGCCTGTTTAAAACCATTCTATTTAATTTAAAGCCCGCTAAATTGGCGCAAAAAGTCCAAAGAATCTTGAGAAATGGCAGCCTAAAAAAGGGAAAAGAGATTGGAATATAATGAAAGCGATGTTTCAGAAAAAGATAATTAGAGATATAGTTTAAAGAAAAAAGATCTATCAAAGCCGTCAATTTTTTAAAAGCTTTTTTAGTTTTATGGATTTAATAAGCAATCATTAAATTAATTTTTTCAAAATTAATTTTTGTGAAAGTTTAATAGGTTTAAAATTTTTAATGAATTTTAATTTAATTGAAATAATTTTAGAAAAATAAGTTTTCAATTGTTTCTTTTGTTTGTTAATTTTTAAGCAACGTTATTTTAACTACAGTCAGTATGGTTTTGCAATCGAACGAGAATTATTCCTGCAAATCACAGAAAGCAGTGTTGCAATTGATTGGATTTTCTTATCTTGATCATTGAGTTCGAAACTTACGTGGAGATATTTTTCCGATTCGTTCAAGATGGGTCCTTTGATTGAGTCAAGAAGCGTTCTTGGTTTTTTGGCTTGATAAAAGGGGTGATTTTGCGCGTATTGTTTGGTCAATAATAAGTGGTGGGAATCGAAGAGGAAAAGCAGAGAAAAGAGCTAGTTTGGACAATATTTAGGCCAAAATCTGCACAATTTACGGGACAATTGTCCAATCTAAGGGACATCCTTCAGCTCAAAGCAGGGACGCCCTTGCCTCTAAAGCTAAGGGTGTCCCTTACCGGGTGAGCAAAACCCTATTTGCGGCTTTGGTTTTAGCGGAGGAGGCTCCAGCAGTTGTTTAATCGCCTGAAACACTATCGCAAACTGCTTATCATATTTCTTTTTTATCTCCTCAATTTTACGCCTCAGACCCCTATTAGTTAAAAGCATCCGCCTAAGAAGAGTGAAAGCGCGCATAATTTGTCTATTTACGGAGATTGCCCGGTCACTATTTAGCACACCAGATAACATGGCTACGCCTTGTTCTGCGAACGCCAAGGGCAGATGAGGAGAAAATTTTAAGAATTTAAGGTGGTCGCAAATTGCGACCAGATCGTTTCTTTCTTTTTTTGTGAGTTGAAACATAAAGTCTGGTATATTCAACTTGAAGTCGTATTTTGCGATATCAAGTTGAGAATCCTTTGTTTTGGTGAGTGGCTTTGGGAAAGGCAAAAACTTAGGAAGATTATAAACATTAAGGCATAGATTTTAATTGACAAATGTATTCAAATGTGATACATCTGTATCATAAAATAATACAAAAATGAAAGAAGCGATACTTTTCTCTAAAACCGTTAGAAATTTACTTACCGTATTCATTACCAACCCTAAAAAGAGATTCTATTTACGGCAGCTCTGCGGCCTCATTAATAGCTCCCCCCGGCCAGTGCAGCTTGCGCTTCGAAAGCTTGAAAGCGCCGGTATCCTGCAATCGCAAAGGGAAGCCAATATAAAATTCTATTCATTAAATAAACAAAGCCCCATTTATCCTGAAATAAAGGGCATCATTCTAAAAACTGAAGCCGTAGGCGAAGTGCTGCGTAGGGGCCTGAAGAGCCAAAAGGATATAAAATGCGCTTTTATCTATGGTTCGACGGCAAAAGATAAGGAGAGAAGCGGCTCTGATATTGATATATGCATTATCGGAAAGGCAGACCTAGATACCTTAAGCTCCGTGACCGCACAACTTGAAGAGAAGCTGAAAAGAGAAATTTCCTTCGTCACCTTCAGCCCGCAAGAGTGGAAAGAAGCGAAAGAAAAGAAAAGGGGGTTTGTAAACGATATGCTAAAAAACAAAAAAATCACTTTAATAGGAAATTTAGATGAAATTTGACGAGCTGCAAAAGAGAAATTTAATAGAAAAATACAGCGTTCCGGCTGAAGAGATTGAAGCTATCCTGGAAGCATCCAGGTCTGACCTTAAGACCTCCCAGAAGCTGCTGAATACCGATATCTGTTGGGCATTTAACATCGCTTATAATTCTATATTAGAGGCAGGAATAGCCCTGATGTATAAAAAAGGCTTTCGGCCAATAGGAGAAGCAAAACACGTCTCAGTAATCTTATTCTTAAGAAAGATACTCGGCAGAGAATATGAAGGGCATTTGAACAGGTTTGATCAGATGCGCCGCAGGCGCAATAAAGCAGTATATGGTGTGTTAAGGGACATCACAGAATATGAGGCAAAAGATTCGGTTAAATTTGCCTTAGAATTTATCGAGGAGATAATTAAATTTATTTGACTTCTTCTTCATGGGTGGCTTTCTGGCCGGCGGTTAAGGTGACAACCTCTTCTTCAATGATGCCTTCTTCATCATAAGGCGAGACTGCTACTTTTCCTTCAAAGACGATGACCACGGTGCGGTACTTGCCGGAGGTATAATATTTCTTGTATTTCTTTTCTTCATCGTAGTTGACAAAATTATCTCCCAGGGCCACCTGCGGCGCCTTAGCTTCTACCTTAGGAGGTTCTACGGGAGGCGGCTCAGGCGGCTCAGGCGGCGTGACGATCGGCTCAAACCAGTTGGTATTGTTGCTGGCCACAGCAAAGCCGAGGGAGTTGCCGTACCAGGTCTTGGCAGTGTGGCTGATCACCAGGAAGATGTAAACGCCGCTGGCATTGTAGGAGTCCTTGACATCTATGTATTCAATGAACCGCCTGCCGGTGGCTGCATCAGCCGCAGTGTAGTTTGCGATGTTCACGGTCCATTGCTGATTGGGGGTGGTGCTTCTTAAGCGTAAGAGGCTGTTTGCGGCTCCTCTCAGGGTGAGGGTGCCGGAGACTGTCTTGGTTGAGCCGGCCTCAAACTGCAGTTCCTTTCCGAGTTCGGTGCAGGTCAGGTTATTAAAGGTAGTCGCGCCATAGAGATGAGAGACCAGGGCCGCATTATCAAAGATGACCGTGCCCCTGTTGTGGTTGAAGAGGTTGCCCGGAGCCCTGAGATCTCCTGCGATATACAGGTTGGCTGAAGGCGCGGTAAAGCTGCCGGCATAAAGCAGGAGGTCGCGGTTAACATCCATATTGCCTGAGCCGCTGGTAAATGTCCCGCCATCCTGAATGAAGCTGGTCAGAGCAAGATCATGGTTCTTGGCGTCAAAGCTGCCGGCGACTAACCTTATGTTTGCGTAGTTGTTGGTGAAATCTGTAGCCAGTTCCACAGTGCCGGCTGCCTTGTTGATGGTGATCGTGCTTAATCCGGCAGTAGCGCTATCCGCGATAGAGCCTGCGCTTAATCTTAGGGTCTGACGAGCAGTGCCGGTGAGATCGAGGTCAGAATAAACGATCGCCCTATTCGCGTCTACCTTAAAGTCGCCCTTTAAGTCGACCTTAAATTGTTTATCTAAGTAAAGCGGGTCACCGAACCAGACGGAGTTATTGCCTGAACCGATGATCTCCAGCAGGTCGGTAACTGTGAGGGTAGGTATAGTGCCGGTAATAGGCACACCCGGATCAGTGAATCCGTAAATATCGTAACCCAGGCCCGGCTGCTGATTCTGTACTTTGAGGCGCCTGATACTGAAATCACCCACGAGGTACAGCTCTGCCCAGTCGACACAGGAGTTAAGCAGGTCTACGTCATTAAAGACTACGCCGGGTGCGTTGATAGTAAAGGTAGCCGGCCTTGTCTGTCCTGACGCTAAATGATCAAAGATAACCTTGCCGGAATTGTGCACGAAGGTGGCCAAAGCCTCCCGCACAAAACTATCGCGGATAGTCAGGATTCCCGATGAGTCAGGAGCGTTGAAAGTCCCGGCCTCAAGCCTTAAGTCTTTGGTGATCAGGACGTTGTTGCTTTCGCAATTGAAGGCGCCTTCATTGATGACACTTCCACTAATGTTCAAGGCGCCACCCGGAGTATAGGTGTAACCGGAAGGCAGCCACAGGCCCATACCGTCATAGGTCTCAAGGTCAAAGCCGGCCTGAGCATTGCTAGTAGCATTAAAGTGCACATAGCCGGCATGCAGCGTATTCAGCATTCCGATTACCGCCCTATCCACGAGGTCGAGGGCGGCATTGGTCATCGGGCCGACTTCTTCGGATTCATGGCGCAGGGTCAGGCGGTTGTTATACATCTTGATTAGCGGCGCCGGATCAGTGATGTTGGTGATGTAATCCTGGGCGATGGTCACAGCATTAGCCTGGTAAGTGTCATTTTGCAGGAATAGCAGCACGCTGTAATCAGGCCCCACCGGTACGCCGATAAAGTGGAAGTGGCCCAGCGCGTCGAAGGTATCGATGAATCCGGAATAGATGATCCGGTTTCCGTCGTTGACATACACCCAGACGCGCACACCCGCGCCCACCGGCGTCTCGGCGTCATCGGCGAATACCTGGCCGTCGATATTGATGCCGAAGATCCAGCGCGGAGGCGAGAATTCATCGGTCTCAAGGTTATCGTTATTGTCGAAGATGTTGCGGATCAGGAAGTGGCGGTCGGTGATGTTGTGGCTCGGGTCACCCAGCACTTCAGAGTTCCTCACATCGCAGTAGAAGATGGTGGTGTCCTGGCTGACGATAAGGTTGAAGCGCTTGGCGCGGTTGACCTCGTCGGGTAGAGCGGGATCATCGCTATTTAAGGATATCTCATGCCCGGCCCAGGATTCATCGTCTACGCCGAGGGTGAGTGTGCCTTCAATGGTCTGGGTTGAGCCGGCCCGGAAGATGAAGGGCTTATCTTGCGTCTGGCAGGTGAAGTCAAAGAAGGTGGTGTCTCCGGTGATGCGGGTGGTATCAACTTCAGCTGTGTCGGGATTATCGATAAAGATGACGTTAGAATTATTATGTACAAAGCCGGATGCGCCAGCCCAGTTTGCCCAGTCTCCGGCTACGTAAATGGTGCTATTCTCCGGGGCATTCAGGGTTCCGGTGATATTGACATTATGAAATACTGGTATTGCGCCGAAGATAGAGGTTGAGCCGGTGAAGGAGACGGTACCGGTCTGGGTGTCTAGCAGGTCATAGTCGTTAGTCAGATCTCCGGTTAACTCCAGAGTGCTTGATCCAAGCTGTAGGAGTGACCCGGCATAGAGGTAGAGATCCCCGTCTACAGTTAAGGTGTTATTAAGTGTCCAGCTTGCACCGCTATTAAAGTTAACTGATGGGGCGGTTAAGGCTGAGGCGCCGTTAGCGGTTATCTGGGCGCTTAAGTTTAGGCGGTTGGCGGCGGATATGTTAATAAATCCGGCATTGACTGCGTCAGCATGCAGAGGCTGGTATATGTTTACGTCATGTCCGATAAACTGGATATAGGAGTTAACAGAAGTTAATGAGGCATTGGTGGTGATATGTTTGCTTAGCAGATTGTTATCGTCTTTAAGATAGATATGGTTCTGGGCTGTGATCGGAGCATTGACTACGATATTGCCGGTGGTTATCTCCAGCCTATCGCTTAACTCCACAGTATCCGCTGCATCGTCGCCGAAGGTAGTGGTGCCGGTGCCGTCTGACTGCGTAAAGCTGGCGGCGCTGATCGTTGAAGCAGCGGTGACGTTCTGGGCGCTGTTGATAGTGATGGAGCCGAGGGCGGGATTATTGCCTACCGCACCGCTGAAGGTGACGTCGCCTGTGCCGGCAGTAAGGGTAAAGTTCTCAACGCCTGCGGTTATACCGTTGGTGGTCCCGATGACGGTGAAGTTCTGGTTATTGGTGGTGATGACCGGCGCCTTGCCTGAGGCGATGGTCAATGCTCCGCCTACCGCCATATTCCCGCCGCCAACTGTCAGGTTGAGGATGTTGGCAGCGTTGTTTAAGATGACATTATTGAAATTATTGTTGTTGGTCTTGATGCTTTGAGCAGCTGTCCCGTCAAAGGTCACAGTGCCGCTGCCGCAGGTGAATGTGCCGGAGTTAGACCAGTTGCCGGCAACGCTCAGAGAAGCTGGAGCAGTAACGCTTCCTGCAGTGATGGTAAAGTTCCCGCCAACAGTAGTAGTACCGCCTAAGGTAGTCGCGCCTGAGGTATTGGTGAAGTTGCCGCCGAGCGTTACCGTGCTTCCGAAGCTCGCCAGTCCGCTTGCGCCGGCAACGATTGTAAGGTTGCTGTTAGAGCCGGTATCAGCTAAGGCGCCTGTTATGGAGATGTTATCGCCTGAGCCTGCGCCTGTAGTTAAGGTAACCGTACCAGTTGAATCCAAATCCACCGCTCCGGTAAAGGTAAGGGAGCCGGTGGTGGAAGTGTAGGTAGTGCCGTTAAGGTCAATATTCGTAGCCGTGTAGCTCTGGCTGCCTATGGTGGCGGCATCGTTCAGCTTTATGGTGTTGCCGGTCACCGTTATGCTCGCAAGCGACCCGTCGTTCATCACATCATTGAAGGTCACATCGCCTGAGCCGGCGTTCACGATCAGGTCATTGTTCCCCTCGTCGCAATATAATTGACCGGTAAAGGAGATGTTATTGTTATCTGCCTTAAAGGTGGTGCTTGTATTTATCCAGTTGGTGCTGGCAACATAAGTCTGGGCGAGGCCCGTATGTATTACGGAACCGCTAAAAATGATAAGGCCGCTATTTATATTAAGGCCTCCAGTAACACCTGAGGCACCGCCAGTTCCTATGCTGCTAAGATGTGTTTGATCAGCACCGTTTATAGTCAAACTTCCGAGCGGCGAGGAGGATCCCACGGGGCCAAAACCGATGATGACTGAAGGACCGTTTATCACTAACGTCTCTATCCCTTCCTGGGAATCCAAGGCTCCGCCAAATCCGATATTGCCGTTGTTTGCCTTGAACTCCGTGTTTTGATTAAGCACGATGGATGATGCCTGATAGATCGCTCCGGCCGGCCCTATGTTATACGTATCTCCTGTAAACGTTATCGAACCGGCGTCACCCGCCCTGTCAGAGGCCGTTACCTCGAATTCATCTTCTATGGCAGCGGTATTGGCAGCGCCTACGTTATTTAAGGATATGTCATTACCGGTAATGTATAGGCTGAAAAGCGAGTCGGTAGCACCTATTGCACCACCGATAGCGACATCGCCTGTGCCTGCTGTGAGCGTGAGGTCGCGCTGGGTATCAAGAGAATCAGAATCAAGCGTGCTGCCGAAAGTGATATCGCCGTCAATCACTCCGCCATCTGTATCCATGACTACATCTGCTTCAAGCACGATGGCATCGTTAAAGGTGATATTGCCGTTTATGTAGAGGTTTCCATAGAGATGTGTGGCGGTATCGCTTGTTACGGTAAGCTGTGTGGGGTTTGCAGAGTCATTGCCTATGGTATAGAGTGTCACCGTATCGCCGTCTATGGCAAGTGTAAATGCGCCTGTAATTAAGTTGTCGGAGTCGAAGGTAATGTCTTTGGCGGTGCCTGCGTCATCCGCCTGTATAGTGAGGCTTGCCCCTAAGATAATATCGTCTATATTCACAAATGAGAGCGCGGTATCCGTATAAAGGTTGCCGTTTAGGGTCAGGTCATCGCCTGAAGTAAGGGTCAGGGTATCTATGTTAACGCTTCCAAGCGATATATCGCCTGTGCCGTTTACAAGAGCTAAGGTGTAGTCGCCGGTAGTCGCTCCGGTAATCGTTGTGTTAAGATCCGTTGCAGTGATCGTGGTGGCGCGGTTCAGGGTGACGGTTCCGCCGATGGTGAGGTTGTTCGTGGAAACGTTTATCGCGCCGTTTGAGTTATCAAAGATTACATTATAGAAGTTCTTGCCAACCCCTGTGCCTCCGGTAACAATGGTTTGGGCGCTTGAGCCGTCAAAGGTGACCGTCCCGCCGCCCGCATTAAATGTGCCGTTATTCGTCCAGTTGCCGCCGACGTTGACGACCGGCGTGCCTGTGGCATTCAACACGCCATTCGCGCCGATAGTGATGCCGCCCGAACCGGCTGTGATGGTATTGTTGCCGGTCGTGAGCGTTCCGTTAACGGTAAGGCCTGTGCAGGAGAGGTTGCCGCCCGGCGTGTAGTTGTAGCTTTGCGGCAGATAGAGCGCCGCTGAGGCGAGGGTGACATCCTGGCCGGAATAGGTATATAGGATATTGCTATCCGACAATGATCCTTTAGCCGCGGCGAGGTCGGCGTTCGTGATAGGCCCTGCATTCTCGTGGCGAACGATAACAGCAGAGTCGCCGTAGAGGTCAAGGCCTGTCAAGCTCGCGCCCGAAGCGATCGTAGCTGTATTACCCTTATACGTGGCATGGTCTCTTGTATACAGGAGAACGTCAGCACCTGCCTCAAGCTGAGAGCCTTCCATGAGGTAATAATACGAGCCGTTCACGCCTGTTAAAACCGACTCAGCCCCTTCGACCTTAACACCGCCAATCGCGAGACCGACACCGACATTCGAGCCAACAGGCGTAGTGTGCGCGCTGGTTGTGTATACCACGCCCGATACAGCGCACGCGTCCGTACCATAACGCCACCGCAGATACGGATATGTGGCCCCTTCCTCTATCGACCATATGTACTGAGGGCCGTCAAAATCCCATCCGACAAAGTTCGATTTGGTCATCATGCCGCTCGTGGAATATCCTGTCCCGTAATTGCTCATGTATTTTCCGGAAACGGAAGTATCCCAATAGGTGCTCGTCACGACCGGAGGCTTTCCGCTTAAGATGCCGCCCACTATCGCCTCCCACGGGTCGCTGGTCCCCTTCTTGCCGGCGACATAACAGTTGGTTATTGTCCCTCTTTCGGCAAAGCCTGTTAAACCTCCTACGGAATAGCTTCCCGTGACCGTCGAGAGAGAATATGAGTTTATTATTATCCCGAATTGCAACTCCCCGGTAAGGCCGCCGACATAATTGCCGCCGCTTACCTTCATTATAGAATAGCAGCTGTCTATCACTGCGTTACCGGAAAGCTGCCCTACAAGCCCCCCCGTCTGGGAACCTCCCGTTACTATTCCGGTCGCGTAGCAATTGGTAATGGTGCTGCCATAGGAACTCAATCCGGCGAGCGCACCGACATATGTATCGCCGCTAACATCGACATTGAGCAATCCGAAATTCCTTATCTGCGCGGCGCTCTCAAGCGCCCCAAAGAGTCCGACGACCCATCCCTGCGCGGCAGCACGCGGAGGGTTGATTATGGTAATGCCCGAGATCGTATGGCTCAGGCCATCAAATCTTCCGGCAAAGGGGGCCCCACCGTAATTGCTCGCATCACCTATGGGCATGAATCCGTAATACTTCCAGACCCCGCCATCCTGGTATGAATTCCAATATCTCGTATTGAGCGGATCGGCAGCCGTCCCGTCCCCGATCCCGTCGATATTGCCTACGAGCGTATAATGGGCGTCGAGATCCAACTGCATCATCTGCAGCTGGTAGATATTGGTGATGTCAGTGCGCCACTCCACCTGCAGGTGCGGATAGCCGGCCATGAGCCAGATGCCGTCTTGATCGGCATAGCCATCCCCGTCGCCGTCTCCTGCGCCCAGGCTGTCAATATCAAAGTCCCAGTTCGTAAAATTGGACTGTTGTTTCATTTGCCAGGTGTGCAATCCTGTTCCGCCTGAACTCGTAGCCTGGCCGGTAACTTCGATATCCCAGAAGGAATTCTCTACGGGGTCACCAGATGCGCTAGAGCCTATGAGTCCGCCAACCGCACCTCCTCCGGATACCGGCCCGGCAACATAAGAATTATAGATATTGCCGCGGCCGCGCAATCCGATAAGGCCGCCTGTCCTGTCCCAGCCACCGCTGCCAATATTAGTAACGCTACCATTAAAATAACAGTTAGAGATAGTTGGCGGGGCTCCGCCAGTCTCTCCGATTAAACCGCCTAACAGACCTTTGCCAGTGATATGAACTGATGAATAAGAGTAAGAAAGTGTGCTACCATCTCCAGCACTACCTACT
>Ga0194125_10004136_pt1 | contig 22879 bp, 12 predicted proteins | sample TA2KigC250mmetaG_FD_148626 | JGI IMG/M metagenome (GOLD analysis project Ga0194125, IMG submission 148626) | Freshwater microbial communities from Lake Tanganyika, Tanzania - TA2015034 Kigoma Deep Cast 250m | ecosystem: Environmental > Aquatic > Freshwater > Lake | place: Tanzania: Lake... | reverse complement strand
AGGTAATTGTATTACTGAAAGATCCAAAGAATTTAGGAAGCGCTTGGCCTACCAAAACGCGTGCTCCTGCACCTGGGTACGTATTAGTTTTTGTAGTAAGTGTAGTATCAGCATACCAAAGAGGATCTCCATTAGCTGGATCCACGCCGGCATATACCCGTTGGAAATAGGTAAGTCTTGCCTGTCCAACACGAATAATGTAACTGCCATTTCCGATATCTTTTCCGTCTGGCAAACTGGTAATTTTATTTCTGTTCGCAGCGTAGTTGAAATCAATTTCCCAGCGTAAATCTTTAGTCTGCACGGGGATTAAATTGACTTCAAACTCAATACCTCTATTTTCCATAGATCCGATATTACGTCTGGCAGAACCAAAGCCAGATGTCAAAGAAAGGGGCACATTCAAAAGCAACCCTTCTGATTTACGTACATAGTAATCGAATGTGATGTTAACGCGACTCTTGAGGATTGAAAGATCGATACCCGCGTCAAAAGGTTTGTTCAACTCCCAAGTAAGATTCGGGTCACCCACATTGGTAGGAGCACTTCCCGGACTCTGGTTGTAGTTGAAGCCAAATCCATAAAGCGGTGGAGAATCGTAGTTGCCAATACCAGCGTTACCATTCACCCCAATTGAAGTACGCAATTTCAATTGATTGATGAACGTGAACTTCTCCATGAACTTCTCGCGCTCTAAGTTCCAAGTGGCACCTAGAGACCAGAAATTACCATAACGGTTGGTGGAACTAAAACGAGAAGATCCATCACGACGGAAACTACCAGAAATTACAAAACGATCTTGGAGGTTCAAGTTTCCGTTGATGAACTTGGAGTCAAAAGTGTAATCACTAATTGTAGCACTAGATAAAACAGGGCTAGCTCCAGATGTAGGATAAACAAGAGTGAGTGAAGGAGGGAATTGGTCAGCGCGTAATGAGCTAAAATAACCAGCTGATTTTTGGCTTTCTAATCCTCCCTGAACAAATAATGACAAATCACCATTGCTTGTTAAATCTTTTGTGTAGTCCAAGGTGTTGGTAAAGGTCCAGTTGAAATAACGTGTGTAGTAAGAAAATGCACGACCGTTAGTGGCCTGTCCGTCACCATGAATTGGGTTGTTATATTGATCTTCCTCAGCTGTGTTATAGTCAACACCGTAATTACTGCGGAATTTCAAGTTGTCAGAAAATTTATACTCCGCATTAGCGGCGCCGCGCAAACTAACCTCTCTCAAAAATCTTCTGTCGATTTCTGATAGGGCAATAGTGTTGTGCAAGCCACCAAGTGTGGAAGAGATTAAGTTATAAGAACCATCCTTATTATAAGGAGTGCGGGTTGGAAGAAGGAAGTAAGCACTAAGGATAGGGTTACCAAATGCACCACCAGCAAGTGGGGCACGCTGACTAACCACACCACCATTCATGTTCACGCCAATGGTTAATTTATCCGTAGTCTTATTGCTAATTTTTACATTGAAAGAATTTCTTTTCAGTTTAGAATTGATTGATGTTCCTTCTTGAAAAAAGTTACCAGCCGAAATAAAGAAACTTGTTTTATCATTTCCGCCATCTAAGCTGATATTGTAAAGACGCTGACCAGCAACTCTGGTTACTGCATTATACCAGTTAAAGTCAACTCCATTTCCAAGACCTAAAGATGCAAGTGTTGAAGCGATAGCGGTAGGTGAAGCGCCTAAGTTAACTAAACCTTCTCTGGAAAGGTCCAAATATTCTTGTGCGTTTAATGGACGGTATAAGCTATTCTCATAGGCAATATCACTCTTACCAGCTTCCATATCCAAACGAACTCTTGTTTTACCACTTCGACCTTTTTTAGTAGTAACGATAATAACTCCGTTGGCGCCACGGCTTCCGTAGATTGAAGTAGCGGCTGCATCTTTTAGAACAGAAACCGATTCAATATCATTAGGGTTTAATGTACTCAAAATGTTAGCTGTGGTTTGCAAACGAGAGATATCACCCGTATTTAAGATGATACCGTCTACAATCCAAAGAGGTTGATTGCTTGCGCTGATGGAACTAAATCCACGAATCACAATTTCTTGTGTTGAGCCGGGTTGTCCGGATGAGGCAACTGATTGCAGCCCTGCTACCTTTCCTTGTAATGCTTTATCTACAGAGGTAAAAGGCGTGTTTTCAATCTCTGCAGCTTTCACTGTTGATACTGAACCAGTCAGTGTAGCTTTTTTTGTAGTTCCATACCCCACTACCACAACATCTTGTAAAGTAGAGATGGAAGCTTTTAATTGTACATTGATTTCAGTTTTGTTGCCAATCTGAACTTCTTGATTTGCGAAGTTCAAAGAGGAAAACACAAGTGTGGTGGTAGAACCGGGTACTGAAATGCTATAAATTCCGTCTGCATCAGTAATGGCACCCGCTTTGGCTCCTTTGATAACAACAGAAGCGTTAGGAACTGGGTTGCTGGTTTCGTCGGTTACACGTCCTTTGATTATTTTGTTCTGAGCGGACACCTGGAAACTCACCAATAATCCGCATAGGAATGCAATCAGGCACTTTCTCATTAGATTAGTTTTTTGAGAGACGAAAGGTAATTAAAATCTTGCATGTCAACGCATCCGAAACCCCGCCAAGCCATAATTTTGTTAAGTGGCCAGGTTTGTTTATTCTGTTGGTCCGGATGGCCTACTTTTGAGTAAAATTAGCTTATCACATGAAAATCAGCGTCTTTACAATTATTTTGGCCCTTTCAGCCAATTTTTTGTTCGCCCAAGGATACGTAAGCGATTCATTATCAACTGATAAGAAAGTTAAGGTGGGAAAACTGGAAAATGGACTAACCTACTACATTCGGGCTAATAAAAAACCTGAAAAAAAGGTGGAGCTCCGCCTGGTGGTCAATGTGGGGTCAATTGTGGAGGATAATGATCAACAAGGGCTGGCGCATATGGCGGAACATATGGCCTTCAATGGCACTAAGAACTTTAAGAAAAATGACATTGTTTCCTACCTGCAAAGTATTGGAGTTGAGTTTGGTGGAGATCTGAACGCCTACACCGGTTTTGACGAAACCGTATACATTCTTCCAATTCCAACGGATCAACCTGGCAATTTGGGCAAGGGTTTTCAAATCTTGGAGGATTGGGCCCATCAGGTTACTTATTTGGACGAGGATATCGACAGTGAGCGCGGCATCATATTAGAGGAGAGCCGTTTAGGAAAAAGTGCGGACGAACGCATGTTTAAAAAAGTATATCCTGAACTTTTCAAAGGATCCAAATATGCCAGTCGTTTACCCATTGGTGTGGATAGCATCATCAAAAATTTTCCGACCGATGCTATTCGTCGTTTCTATAGAGATTGGTACCGTCCAAATTTAATGGCTGTTGTGGTGGTAGGAGATATCGGTTCGGAGGAAGCACTACGCTATGTTCAAAAACATTTTTCAGGTCTTAAAAATCCTGCACAACCACGTGTGCGTGATTATGCGGGTGTACCTGCATACACTTCATCCAACGCAATGGTTGTATCAGATAAGGAGGCAACCGGTTTTGAATTCAGCGTCAATTTTCCTGCACGAGCCATTAAACCCTCAGCTACATTGGGAGAATATCGCGCTGACCTAATTCGTAATCTATATGTTTCCTTGCTAAACAATCGGTTTCGTGAGTTGACACAAAAAGCAGATCCTCCGTTTATTTTTGCAAGTGCAGGCTTTCAAAGCTATGCTCGCTTTCATGAATCTTTCAGCGTTACCGGCTCAACGGGTACACAGGATGTACAAAAGGGATTACAAGCTGCTATGACCGAAGTGGAGCGAGTAAAGAGATTTGGTTTCACCGCTGTTGAATTGGAACGGGCTAAGAAAAATATGCTGTCGGCGTATGAACGCCAGTGGAATAATCGGGATAAAACAGAGTCAGCCGTTTTTGCAGATGAGTACATCAGAAACTTTACGGAGCAGGAACCCATTCCCGGCATCGATGCAGAATTTACCTATGTAAAAGAAATGCTGCCGGGTATTCAATTAGCTGAAGTGAACGCGCTTACCGATTCATACCGCAACGAAAAAAACACGTTTGCTTACATCACAGGGCTGGAGAATGAGGAGAAGTACAAACTTCCTGCGGTAGCAACTATTAGTTCGGTATTACAAGCCGTAGAAAAAGATGCTTCCATAAAGGCTTATGAGGAAAAAGTGATTGCTGCTAACTTACTGACTGCAACTCCACAAGCAGGAAAGGTTACACGCACTACTCGTAATGCGCAATTGGGAACAACTGAACTTTCATTATCCAATGGCATTACTGTTACCTTGAAATCCACCGATTTTAAAAATGATCAAATTTTATTTTCTACTACGCGCTATGGCGGACTTACTGCTTACCCACTTGAAGACAAATACAGTGCTGAAAATGCAACAGCCATAGTGAGTAGTATGGGATTTGGTGCCTTTTCTCCTACGGACATGCGTAAGGCAATGGCTGGAAAAAGTATTGCGGTAAATCCGGTAATTGATCCGTATACAGCCGGGTTTAGTGGTAACAGTAGTAAAAAAGATTTGGAAACCTTTTTCCAACTTTTTCATTTATCGGTCACGGAGCCCAGACAGGATAGTGTGCTGTACAAATCTTTCTTGCAACGCAGCAAAGCACAAGTGGCTATGTTGAGTGCTAATCCGCAAATTGCATTTATCGATACGCTCTATCAGGTGCTATATGAAAATAACCCGTTGGCACCCACAGCGGTTCCTCGTGCGGCTAATTATGATAAAATAAACCTGAATCGTGCGGTTGCTATTTATAAAGAACAATTAGGAGATGCTGCAGGTATGCATATAACTATGGTTGGAAGTTTTAATGAGGATACAGTGGTTGCATTGCTAGAAAAATATGTAGCCAGTTTACCGGCATCAAAATCCCGTAACTACGTTGATAACAAAGTGCGTCCTTTCAAAGGACAAAATGATTTTCAATTTAAAAAAGGGAAAGATGATAAGAGCTTGATCGTGGGTGTTTTTCATGGCGAAGTCCCCTATAATGCTACTACGGCACTTCAATTAGAGGGGCTGAGTGAAGTGATGAATATTTCTATCATTGAGGAAATGCGTGAAAAGATTCAAGGAATTTATGGTGGCGGTACGCAAGTACAATTAGCAAAACTTCCCATTGGTAATTTTCAGTTCATCCTACAATTACCTTGTGGGCCCGCCAAGGTGGACACCTTGGTTACCACATTCCGTAGTCAATTGCAAGACCTGGCAAAAAATGGAGTGGATACCAGTTATATCTCTAAAGTAAAAAAGACATGGATAGAAAAATATCGAGTGGACAGTAAGAAAAACGAATACTGGTTGTCTGCTTTGCAAAAAATAAAGCTGGAAGAACGTAGTGCCGATCAATTATTGAACGCAGAAAAATATTATAACGCATTCAATGCTGCGGATGTAAAGAAAGCAGCCAATCTTTTATTAAATGCAAAGGGTAAAATGATTGCGGTGCAAATGCCGGCTGAATTGAAAACGGAAACAAAACCCGAACCCAAAGGTTTCTAAATAATAAGGCGACCCAATCGATCAGTGCTAGTTAAATCAGTAAAGCTGACAAAAAAGTATCCGCCCGCCTATTAATTATGTAATCTTGCAGTCTATGCGATCTGCTATGCCACTAACACCTGCATTGCGTCAACAGTTTTTGTTGCGTCCTGATATTACTTATTTGAATTTCGGTTCATTTGGCGCTTGTCCTCACCCTGTTTTTGAACAGTACCAGCGCTATCAATTAGAATTAGAACAAGAACCTGTTCAATTTATGGTGGAAACGGGTCCTCGGTATCTGACTGCATCACGTAAGGCTCTGGCTTCTTACATCAACGTGGATCCCGACGATTTGGTGTATGTGGTAAATCCTTCTCACGCTGTAAATATTGTTGCAAAAAGTTTGGCTTTACAAGTTGGAGACCAAGTGCTCTCTACGTCTCTGGAGTATGGTGCATGCAATAGAACCTGGGAGTTTTATTGTAGTAAGACGGGAGCTTACTATGTAAAGCAACCCATACAACTACCTTTGGTTTCTGCTGAAAATTTTGTAGAGCAGTTTTTTAAAGGAGTTACTTCAAGAACCAAACTAATTTTTTTAAGTCACATAACCAGCAGTACGGCCCTACGCCTTCCTGTAGAATTAATTGTACAAGAAGCGCAAAAAAGAGGATTGCTCACTTTTGTTGATGGCGCACATGCGCCAGGTCAACTCTCGCTTGATCTCAAAGGGCTTGGTGTGGATTTTTATACCGGAGCTTGCCATAAGTGGATGATGACGCCTAAGGGCAGTAGTTTTCTATATGCCAAAAAGGAAAGACAACCCCTATTGGAGCCATTGGTGGTAAGTTGGGGCTATAATAGCGATCATCCCTCTCACTCTGCCTTTTTGGATTATCATCAAACACAGGGTACCAGAGATTTTTCTGCCTTTTTATGTATCCCTGCGGCATTGGCATTCATGGAAGCGAATCGTTGGGACCAAGTATCGGCTGCTTGCAGAGCACTTGTTTTTGAAAATGCGCCTCGATTCTGTGAATTATTAAACACAAGCCCACTAGCTCCACTAAACGATCAATTTATTCTTCAGCTGTGTAGTTTCAAATTGCCAACAGCGGATGCAGAGCGAATTAAAGCTATCTTATTTAATCAATTTCATATTGAAATACCCGTGATGCGGCACGGGGCAGACGTTTATTTGCGTTATTCCATTCAGGCATTTAATGCACAGGAAGACCTTGATAAACTATACCTGGCATTGACAGCCATTAGGGATCAATTTTAAGGAAGGTCGGTTGATTTTAGTATAGAAGATTTTCTGGATCTCCGATATTGCCTGAATGGTGTCCGGTTTCGCAAGTTATTTTATGAAAAAGAAAACTTTTATCTACGTCTCCCGGGTTAACTAATTGCCAACCATTACCGGGGCTACTTAAAAGTCCTGTTAGTATAAGTAGCATTAAAATACTTGAAGCTGCTTTAATGCCAGCTCTTGATTTTTCAATAACCATTTGGATGTTTTCTTTTGAGTTTTTGATAATCCAGAAAATATATAAGTCTGACGGTTGCCTCTTTTCCTTGGTATGTGGTGAGGACCTGCTTCAAGTTTTTACCGTAGGTCTGAAACCGACTACCATCGATACTGTAATCTAATGGCATCCAGTTTTTCCAGCCAATGATCAATCGACTACCATACATGAAGTCCCAGGTGTAAAATATATCAAGATTATAGGCATTATAATTATTATCAACACCCGCTATGAAGGGACGATCAACCCAATTGCCTTTGGCGTCAACGTTAAAGAATTTTTCATAGCTGACCTTACTCCAATAGTGACGAGTCCGTAATGTTAAAAACATCCGCGGGGTAAAGTTTAAAAGACCCGTCAACATTGTTGTCTGTTGAAAAATATTACGCCATCCTATGATAGGTTCGCCATTTGCTTCTCGCCGGAATGCAAAACCTACATTTCCACTATCTTGGCTGCCTTCACTGCTCAGGGTTAAGCTCAGCCAGTCATTAAATCGATATCGAAATATAAATTCGTACCGGACATACCCTGCATTGCTGAAGGCAGGAGTTGTGCCATATCCTCCTTCTGCACTTACATAAAATCTTTTTCGGCTATCTGAACTTCCAACAAAACCAAAATAATGCCAAGGCATAGATCGTACAAACCGCCCTGGCGTGCGTAATTCAAAAAAGTCGTTTTGCCAAGTGGGCTTAGCTTCATAGATGAAGGTGATATCCCAAAAATTCTTCAGGTAGTAAAAGGCGCTCGCTCCAATTGAAATCTCTCGCCATGTATAAGGTTTGTATAGATATGAATTGGTTGCTTTGAGGGAATAGCGATAACTCAGCAATTTTTTTGTGGGTGTAAATTGATTGTAGCTGACGTTGATCATAGTATTGATCTCGTTTGGAGCCCGAAGAAAACCAAGGTCATTTGGGTCATAACGGTCGGACTCAACACTTTCTGATAAACTGAATTGTAACTTACCGCTTACCTTTCTAAAACTTAACCGGGTGGTAAAGCCATCGTAAGGATCCTGACTTTTGACTGTACTGTATCTAGCAGTTCCTGCGAGTGCATATCGATTATTCTGATCAAAAAAGGCAAAGTCCAACGCGGATACATTGGCATCACGTGCAATCCCACTTCTTACTACGTTGGTATTGGTAAATGTTATGGACGAACGTCCCTTCAAAGCCTGATCCAGTACTAAAAGGTTGTAATTAGTTAAAGGCTCTGTTTCTATATTCTCTCTTTTTCCGGTTGCCATATTTTCAATGGTTGCAGACATAGGAGCGCTTACCGCATTAAAAACCGCAATGCCTAAATTCTTTTTATTTCGGCCAGAAAATTTTGACGCATTTATTAATTGCGTTATCCCCGGGTTATTGATGATCTTAAGATTAGAATCGTTGGCTACACGATTTTTAACACCCCAGTATCCCCAAGGGGTGAGTCCAATTCTTCTGCTATAGAAAAGGCCAGCTTTATTAAATAATTCTGTTCCTTCTGTAAAAAAGGGTCTATTTTCCTGAAAGCGCACTTCAAAAGGAGAGAGATTAAGAATCACATTATCTGAGATCACTTGGCCAAAATCCGGCACCAATGTTGCGTCCAACGTAAAACTTTCGTTCACCCCCCATTTTAAATCCATACCTCCATTCCGCAGAAATTCTTTTACCACTCCTTTGTTGGTGGGGATATTTCTAAAACCGGCAGTGAGGTAAGGTAATACAGAGAGACGGAGTGGCGCTTCAATACCACTGATGCCTGTTAGATCTCCAAATTGGTTCACAAAACCGGCTTCGTTTGGGTTAATGGAATTCCAAAAACTGCTTTCATTAAGTCTTCTGCTGAATCGTTGAAAATTGATCCCCCAGGATTGTTCCACCGCTTTGGAAAAGCGTAATGAAATATATGGGACACGCATTTCTACTGTCCAGCCAGTTGTGGTAAGCTGAACATTACTCTCCCACACAGCATCCCAGCTATAATCACTGGGTGGTCCAAATTGATTTTGAATTGAAGGAGAAAGCCTTCCATCAGATTGAACATTTCGGCTGGTTACGGCAAATTGAAAACCATTTTGATTATCATTATAGGTGTCAATATACGCAGCAAAATAATCAACATCTTGTCGTTGCTCACCATCTCTGGCTGTTAACTGCTTTCGAATAAAAGCCGGATCATCCTCTAAATTTGCCGCTAAATAAAGTGCCACATCATCATAAAGTATCCAAACTTTTGTAGTGAGCATCGATGGCTTTCCAAAGTCTGGCGAATTGATGATAAAATCAGTCAGGGGGGTGGCAAGTTGCCAAACCGAGTCAGTTATCTTGCCATCAATCTTTGGAGCTTGCGTTGTACGAACGGCCGTCGCTTTGCGAAGAATAATCTCTTGTTGAGCGTTTATAACCGCTGAACTCAAGAGTAAAAGAAAAAAGAAAAGAATGAGTTTTTGCATATGAAAACAAAACTCCCTTAATTTAATGGGTTGAGCAAAATAAAATGATAAACGGTAATTGGCCTAAGTGTGGTATAACAAAAAGTTAATTCAAGCATTTTTGCCTGTTGAATGTATACCTTTAGCAACAAATAAGGCCCTTATTATGGAACTTCCCAAGTTCAAGAAAAGCAAATCCACACAGTCCACTACCATTGGAAATAATACGATACAGTCTTTTCATGCAGAATTAAAGCAACGAATTTCAAACTATTTTGAATCTCGTCAATTGAAAAGTACCGGTAACTGGAAGCTTTATAGTAAGGCAATTATTCTACTCTGCGCCTATTTTGCCGTGTACATTCATTTAGTTTTTTTTACACCACCTGTGTTTTGGGCAATTATTGAGTGTTTAATACTAAGGGGGCTAACTGCTGCAGTGGGGTTTAATATCATGCACGATGGCATTCACGGTTCCTTTAGCAGTAGGGCTTGGGTTGATAAAATGGCCGGACTTGCGTTGAATATGCTTGGCGCCAATAATTTCATGTGGAAAACCAAACATAACATTATCCATCACGCCTACACGAATATTGTTGGTGTTGATGATGATATTGGGGCCTTAATCTCTCATGTAACACACTTAAGGGTATTAAGCAGGTAGTAAACTATAGTAGAAACTAAATATGGCAATTACCACTATCATTAAAAATGCATCCATTATCAATGAGGGGAGAATTACCCGTGCAGACGTATTGATTGAAGGAAATATCATCAAGCAGATCGGTGCTGGACTCTCTGCTGTAAATGTTGCTGTTATAGATGGTGCTGGTAAATATATCATTCCGGGCATTATTGACGGACAAGTTCATTTTCGTGAACCAGGGCTAACGCATAAAGGAGATTTCCACAGTGAGAGCCGAGCCGCAGTAGCTGGAGGGGTTACTTCTTTTATAGATATGCCCAATACCGTTCCTAACGTATTAAACCTTGCCATCTTAGAGGAGAAAAATAAATTGGCTTCCCAGAGATCTTTAGCTAACTATGGTTTTTTCTTAGGCGTAAATGGAGATAATGTAGAGGAAATACTTAAGCTTGACACCTCTAAATTATTAGCGGTTTCTGATGATGGCCTTTATTTCACAAAAAAAGGTAATCTTCTTGCTGACAATCCTGGAACATTAGAGCGACTACTCTCGAGTTGTAAGTCCATTGTTGCCATTCACTCAGAAAAAGAGCAAATTGTGGAAGCTAATGAAAAAGTGTTTCTGGAAAAATACGGCGAAAATATCCCAGCCGCGCTGCATCCCAGGATCAGAAGTGAAAAAGCATGTTATGAATCTACCAAAGATGCAATTGCTATTGCAAATAAATATAATGCAAAACTGCATATTCTGCACTTGACTACGGAGGCAGAAACACATCTATTTAGGAACGATATACCCTTAGCGGAAAAAAATATTACAACCGAGGTTTCTGTTCATCATCTATGGTTTTCTGATCAGGATTATGCCCGTTTAGGCACGTTGATCAAATGGAATCCTGCTATTAAAACAGAAAAAGATAAAAACGGATTGTTGCAAGCGCTTGTGGATGACCGTATTGATATTGTTACCACCGACCATGCGCCTCACACCTTGAAAGAAAAGCAACTTCCTTATTTTCAATCTATGTCCGGAGCGCCTATTATTCAGTTTTCCCTGAATATTATGCTTGATTTTTATAAGCGAGGGCTTTTGTCGTTAGAAAAGATAGTGCAGAAAATGTGCCATAATCCTGCCATACTTTATGGAATTCAAAAAAGGGGATTTATTCGGGAAGGATATTTTGCCGACTTAGCCATTGTTGATCTTGATACCGAGTTGACCGTAACTAAAGAAGGTATCTTGTCTAAATGCGGCTGGTCTCCACTTGAGGGAACTACCTTCCGGTCCAAAGTAACTCACACTTTTGTGAATGGACATTTGGTTTATAACAACGGGCAATTTGATGAAAGTAAAAAAGGCCAGCCTTTACTGAAGGGGGGTCCTTCTGGTCGGGCTGATTGACAAAAGGCAAAAGAGAGTCAGGCAGTCTTTTTAGTTGTGCAGCTGTTTTGAACTTGGAATGCGAAGCAACAGAAGTCCCTGACTTTTAATTTGGAACCCGTGTATGGAATTTTACTAGCCTTTCTGGTGTATAGGAAGGATCAATTACTTAACAAGTGGTTTTATATTGGCTTTTGTTTGATAATGGCAGCCCTTCTTGTGCATTTGTTGCTAACTCAGCAAAGGAGAGTAAAGTTTGAATCCAAACCCACGCTTTAAAATTCAATAATAAACCCAATAGTGGGGATCGGTGTTCCCTCGTCATTTGATAAAATAAAGGGTATGGCATTACTTCCATTGAGCTGTATGGGTTGTCCGTCTCTGGATAAAAAAGCTGTATTGGCTTGGTTCCTTTGAAAGGTGTACTGCGGAAAAGCCGGACTTTTTGCAACATACCAGTTGGTTACATCCAGAAATAGATTTAAGGTAAGCTGACGGAAATTCCATTTTTTATCGACGCGCAGGTCACTCGAATGAAAAGCTGCCAATCGTTGGCTATTTAGACGGGTGTAATCCAATAGGCCTGTTCCCAATGTCAAATAATTTAATTGGGAAGCTGTCAAGTCAAATGGGGTAAAGGGCGCACCACCTTGTAGACGGAATTTTAAGCCAATTTCCCAGTTTCGCTTTAGTTTGTATCCTCCCAAAAATGAAACCAAGTGTCTATTATCCCAGGCGCTGGCAATCAGTTTTCCTGCCAGTCCGCTATATTGACTGTAAAAAAGGGTGTAAGAAAATGTTGTGAAAAATCGTTTGGTAAGTTTTTGTTGGAGAAACAGTTCAATTCCTGCAGCATTTCCTTTTCCAATTGTAGTAACATCTTCATTGCCTAGAACTGTAAAGTCTCCACCAAGATTAGCCAATGAAATTCCATCTCTGATAGAGATGGGTACGTTTGAATATTTTTTATAAAAACCTTCAAAAGTCAGTCGCGTGGTAGGAACAGGCAGATACTCCAAGCCAACTACATAGTGTAAACTTTGTGTGTAGTCTGCATCCTTATTGGTGAATTTTCCAGTATTGTCTGTGTGACTTAAAATTGTGTAGGGGGCAATTTTAAAATAATTGCCTATTGAGGCATTAAGTGTCCAACGATCAGTCAATGTATAAGAGGCATTGAACCTTGCTGATAATGTTTTTAGCGGGTTGTTGCCTGTTTTTGTAAAACTGTTCATATCTGTTCGTAAGCCAGCACTGAGACCCAGCCTGTTTGAAAGGGCTCTTTTACTTAGCTGCAAAAATGCACCAGTTCTCCAAAAGTTAATTCCACTCGCATATTTAACAATTACGGCAGGCTGCACTACTGCGCCATTTACATCTCTAAACTCCTGTCTAATTCGCTGGAAAGCATCGTTATTACTTTTGACATATTGGGCAACCAGGCCATAAGAGATTTTTAAGTTGTTATAGCTTCTGTTTACATCAATTCGAAGTTTATTTTCGATTTCCTGTGAAAAAATGCCGGTTCTACGCTTTAATTCATTGCCGATTTGATTGTCGTCAAATTTTTCAATGCTATTATCTAACATACTTCTGCTTACAGCAAGATTCCAATAGCCACGTGTAATTTGTTTGCGGAGGCTGGCTCCAACTGTATAGTTCCACTGATTTATAGAGGGGGTGGCGTCTAATACATAAAGTTTTTCAGGTGTAGCCTCTCTTGGTTTGCCAAAACTGAAGTCATCAATTGCGCCTAAACCAAGAAAAGTCAAGGTTAGTTTTTTATTTATCCGGTGTGTTATTTTATTTTGAAAATCCCAATAATTGGGACGGATAGGCAAGTCAATTGCTTTAAAGAGTACTTGCAAATAGGAGCGTCGGGCGGAGGCTAAGAAGGTAGTCTTAGCAGACAGCGGACCTTCTATCGTGGTGGCTAATTCAGTGGCACTTAGTCGAACATTTCCTTGAACACGATTGGGGTTACCGTTTCGCTGTTTGAATTGAAATACGGATGAAAGGGCATTGTCATATCGGGCATCAAATGAAGAAGTAGAGAGTTTTACTTCTTCTATAAAACTTACATTTAAAATTCCTGTAGGACCTCCGCCACTTCCTTGTGTGGCAAAGTGATTAATCACTGGTATTTCGATTCCATCCAAATAATATACATTTTCATTTGGGGCGCCTCCACGAATAATAATATCATTCCTGTATCCTCCCACACTACCGCTTGTTCCACCCACTCCGGGAAGTGCTTGTATTACTCGCGAGATATCAAAGTTTCCTCCAGGGTTGCTTCGTATTTCCTCTGCAGTCAATTTCTGCACACTTAGTGGGGTTTCCAAGCTGGCAGCGACCGCCGTTTTTCTATTCTTGATTTGTATTTCTGCTAACGTTTTGCTTTGAGTTTCCAATTGGGTAGAGAGATTTACTTCATTTCCAGAAGTAAGTACAAGATTGTATAAAGTGAAGGGTGCGTATTCAACTGCTGTAATCTTCAGGGTATACGTTTTTGGCGGTATTCCTGTAATTCTAAACCGGCCTAATGAGTCTGATATGGTTCTCAAAGGGGTTCCTTCAATGCTAATGGTGGCGCCTGAAATAGCTGTCAGTAGATTTTTATCTGTTACGGAACCAGAAATTGTACCCAGTCCCTGTGAAAGGGTAGAGAGGCTAATCCAAATCAATGGCAGGAGTGTCAGTATCTTTTTCATACAGAATTATAGGGTAATAACAAACAAAGGAATGGATGGTTTGAAGTATCTTCCCACTCATAATTATTTTTATGAAGCGCACAGCCTTTACACTACTTATTGGTCTATTTCTATTTACCGGTGTTGCTGCCCCAAAAAAACCACTGGATCATACAGCCATCATTGCTGATGGCTTGTCCAGTGTGGTCCATCCCGCCTGATGCAAAACCAATGTTAAGAGTTGCTGTTAGTCTTTAATTACTTTTTGTGTATACCAAATATTGCCTTTTAGTTTTACCAGATAAACTCCTTTCGGGAGGTTGCTTATTGAGATCTTCAGGTTTTTTTCACTACTTTTTCCTGACATCAATGTCCTGCCTAAGCAATCAATAAAATTGTATTGTAAAATACCTTGGTCATCCAGGTTATAACCTGTAATATTTAATTCATTTGTAGCGGGATTTGGATAAATAATTATATTAATGTCTGATGTTCCGGTTGTTGATTGTGATGCAAAGCGAAGGACTCGAGAAGAGAATTTGTGTTCTCCGACCCACAGATGATTATTTTCATAAAGGAGGGCGCCTGGCATAAAAAGGCGATTGATTCCAATAGCAGGATTATTTGAACTTGAATTTGAATTATTGCCCAACACCACGATGCTATCAGTATCTGGTGCGTCATTAATATCTTTCCAAAGCAAAACATCATTAAAACTTGAGTTGGCAATAGCAAGTGAGCCGTTGAAGGTAATTGTTTCTGAAGGCAGATTCAGAAACCCGATACCGCTTATCGTTTTCCATGGTGTGGTATTTCCTATGGCGAGGGCGGCTACCTTATAAATATAAATTGCTCCCGGAGATTGTTGTGTAACACAAAAATAAGTTCCGTCTGAGGATAGGCGATTAAGTTGAACATTCCCTAAATTAAGGGTATAAACAGGATTTACAGAATTATTAGCAGGAATACCATTCCATATATAAACGTTCCCGCTTCTATCCGAAAGGTAAAAAAACCGATTGTCTAGTGCTATTCCTTTAAGGTCATTAAGAGTAGCAGAGCCGATATTTCCATTAAAGATTTGTGAGGGATTTGCAGAAAGGTTCATGGCATTATTCCACACACATACCCTATTTTTCCCTGCTGCTACAAATGTATTGTTGTAAAGGGCATTATCCCAAGGAGCAAGGTCATAACTTTGTGTTGAAATTACCTGACTAGCCATTTGCCCCGAACTAGTAGGAAATGTGTTGTAAATATAAATTCTCTTATCATAATCCGAAGTGATAATCAGCCTTGTGCCGTCTGTTGAAAAGGAGGGATTTTGTATATAGCCAATGGAATCAAGGGTGTTATTATTATAATTGGATATTCCAAGCGCAAATACCGGATTAGGATTTAAACTATCAGGAGGAGAATTATACACAAGTACACTGTTGCCGTTGTAATTGCATACATATATCCTTCCATTTGCCCCGACTACATCCACTCCATCCCCATTATCGTAACAGGATGGCGCGGCCGATAAATTTGGGTTGGAGCCTGAATTGGTTGGCATCGTATTCCAGGTATAAATATGGCTAAGACCTGAAGCAATTAACTGCCCGCTAGTAAGTTTCGTGCCTTTAATCCATTCATTTCTGTAAAAGTTATAAGGTTGATTGGTGATCGATGGATAACTGTTCCAAAAAAATGTACCGGGGTTACCATTCACCTGAGCGTTATGGTCTCCCACAAAAAAATAGGTTGCTCCATCCGTAGAGATGTTCCTGGGCGTTCCGAAGTTTGCGTTAGTTATCGTATAGTCAGGCTGTTGGTTATCAGATACCGGAAACGAGTTCCAGAAAAGGATGGTTCTTCCCATTGTGGCAACAGCAGCCACCCGTGTTCCGTCAGTCCACACTCCCCAGGGCCATGCCCATTTTAGGGGAATATTTGTTGGGGAAATGGTTGGAAGATGAATAGAAATATTAGCATACTGCCCGTTGGATGTCGGAAAACTATTCCATAGCAGGACGCGGTCATTGCCTGTATCAGCAACCACAAGCTTTCCGTTGGCTGCCACTGATACATTCCCGGGCCAATTCATTTGATTTTTATTTGTTCCCGGATTGTTCGCTGTAAAATTGGGTTGTCCCAAAACTATATCTGGGGAAGTATTCCATACAGTTGGTGCATTGTTCCAAATCAAAATGCGATTATTAAAACGATCACACATTAATAGATTTGTGCCATTTGACGCCAGTCCGTTTGGATGATTAAAAAGCAGCGCACCACCCGTATTATTAAAATCAACACCGGATACCATAAGGTCAGCATTTTGACCTGTTGTGAACCATGTTTGTCCGTGAATCACAATTGGAGAAAGGAAAATAAGATTTAGTAAAAAATTCCTCATTGTTTTAATATTTGATATTACAGTTGCTCTTAACGTTCTGGGTATTGCCGAAGTGGGGGCATTTGAAAACCGTCACTATAAATATAGCACAAAAGCTGATAGAAGCACATCAGTTGTTATACTTCCATCAGCCCCCATTTTGGCAAACCCATGTTAGCTGTTCGTTGTTCTTCTCGTCAACTTGTTTTTAAGTTTTGCTTATCATTAATTTTTTTAACCATTTTGTTCTTAGAAAGGGAATAAGTAAAACTGTTGTCAAATATAATAAGGCAATTACAAATGGAAGAATCGTAAATCTGTATGCCGGAATAGCAAAATATATTAAGGTCACAATAACAGTCCGAAAAGTAGCGTGTATCCCCAATAACAAGCTTCCCAAAGCCCATGTCATTACATAAAAGTCCAAACAGTGTATGTCGTCAAACCAAAGTGTACTAATTGCTAGATAGTGTTTCTGTTCCTAAATCTAATAACTTTTCCTGTAAAAATAGCTGTCTTCGTTTTTTTATTGATGCTTTTTTGATACGCTCTCTTTCTTTTAATATTTCTTCTTCCCGGCCGTAATACACATCAGCAGGCGGCACATTATTCAAGGACTCATGATACCGTTCATTGTTATAGTATTCAACGAACTCGGCAATGGCTTCATTTAACTGCTCCGGATGGTAATAATTGTCAAGTTTCACCACATTTTTCATTGAGCGATGGTATCTCTCGATTTTGCCCTGGGTTTGTGGATGGCCGACCCTTCCGTGAATGGGCTTGATTTTATGTGCTGATAAATAATTTTTTAGTTCATCAGACACATAGCATGAACCATTATCACTGAGCAACACAGGCTTTTGACCTCTCCTGAATCCGGCCTTTTTTACGGCATGATGAACCGTGGTGCGGACATCCTCTGCCTTCATGGTTTCACATAGCTGCCAATGCACGATGTATCGACTGTAATCGTCCAGTATAGTGCTCAGGTAATACCAGCCCCAACCAAGGATTTTGAAGTATGTAAAATCTGTCTGCCACATCTCGTGCACCAACATGGTCTTCTTTTCAAACTCGTTTCCGGCAGCCATCAGGATGTGAGCCGGTGATGTAATCAGCCCATTAGCCTTTAAAATCCTGTACACGCTGGATTCCGAGATAAAGACCTTTCGCTCATCGCTTAGCTTACAGGATAACTCCCTGGGCGACAAGTCCGTATACTCCAAGGCTATAGAAACCACCAGGTTCTTTTCCTCCTGCGGTATGCTATTCCACTGGCGTCTGTTACCCGGATTTTTGCTCTCCAGGCCTGCAAGACCGCTCTCAGTATATGCCTTGTACCATTTGTAAAACGTAGCCTTTGGAACCCCCAGTTGTTGTAAAGTGCGGTTAACCCCAAGATCCGAACGTTCCACTAGCAGGATTATTTCTTGCTTTTCCGATGCTGATACTCTCATGTGCTTCCGGTAGTTTTCGCTTAATCCAGCATGTCCAAGCTTTTTTTTACAATGGTATACCTGAGCATCAGATCGGCCACCATCTCCTTGAGCTTTTGGTTTTCCTTGCGTAAGTCAGCTACCTCATCAGGGGTTGCCTCCCGGGCTGTATCCCCGGCCAGCCTCTTCTTACCGGCTTCCATGAACTCCTTGTTCCATTTGTAGAACATAGCCTGGGAAATGGCATGTTTGCGGCATAGCTCAGCTACGGAATGTTCACCCCTCTGGGCTTCCATTACAATCATGATCTTCTGCTCGGAAGAAAATACCCTGCGGGTTCTGCGACGAATGTCTTTAATGAAGTTTTCGGTGGACTGTTTTGGCTTCATTTCCATTGTTTTAATTTTAATGTTAAATAATGGAAACGCTCTCTTAAAATTAGTACCTTTTAGTCCACTTTATGCTGACGATTTACAATGCAAGAATATTTGTATTCATCGCCTTTGGGATACTTGTCCTGACAAAACTGGCGCCTGTGATATTAACCGGTTTCGGATTTATTGATCTGCTTGGCGCTTTATGGACATGGACGGCCTTGAAAAAAGATTAGATGAGCAGCCTTGCATTGAAATGCCGGTCTGAATTTTCCGTCTGCGAATTTTAATTATATTTCCATTTTAAATAATCAACATGCTCAAAGCAACAATATCTTTGATTATCCTTCTCAATGCTTCTTTATTCACAAACTCACAGACAGTAAAAGACAGCACCAGCCTCAACAGCTATTTCAAGTCTGTGAAATGGCGTTGTATCGGGCCATTTCGTGGTGGGCGGTCTAATTGTGCCACGGGTGTTATTGGCAATCCTTTAGTTTATTACCAGGGAAGCACCGGCGGCGGACTTTGGAAAACGGAAGATGCGGGACTTACATGGAAGAATGTGTCGGATGGATTCTTTAAAACAGGTTCGGTTGGGGCAGTTACTGTGGCAGAAAGTGATCCCAATATAATTTTTGTTGGTATGGGTGAACATGCAATTCGGGGTGTGATGACAAGCAGTGGTGATGGGGTTTATAAATCAACCGATGCAGGAAAGACATGGAAAAAAATGGGGCTTGATCTTACACGTCATATTGCCCGTATCATCATTCATCCAAAAAACCCCGACATAGTGTATGTAGCGGCACAGGGGGCTTTGTACGGGCCAGCCAAGGAAAGGGGAGTTTTTAAATCAGTTGATGGCGGGGTGACATGGAAAAATGTTTTGTTTGTAGACAATAAAACCGGGTGCAGTGAAATATCAATGGATAAAAACAACCCGATGATAATGTATGCTGCTATGTGGGAACATGGAAGATTGCCATGGAAAGTTATCAGTGGCGGGCCGGGGAGTGGTTTGTACAAATCAACTGACGGCGGCGAACATTGGGAGAAAATGAAAGGGGGACTGCCTGAAAAGATGGGCAAAATGTCCATAACAGTTTGCCCTTCCAATTCAGAAAAAGTGTATGCACTGATAGAAAGTGATTCGGAAACAGAAGATGGCGGCCTCTATATGTCCTCCAATGCAGGTGCAACATGGAGCCAGGTATCCAACGATAATCATATCATTCAGCGGGCATGGTATTATATTGAACTTTTTGTGGATCTAAAAAACGAAAACACTTTATATGTGCTTAGCGCTCCGATGATGAAATCCATTGACGGGGGAAAAACATGGGAAGATGTTTCCAACACACATGGCGACTATCATAATCTCTGGATCAATCCGGATAATTCAAATAACATGATCGTTTCGGATGACGGCGGCTCGGCTATCACATTCAATGGAGGCAAAACATGGAGCAGCCAGAACAATCAGCCTACAGCACAGTTCTATCGTATTAATGTGGACAATCTTTTTCCTTATAATATTTATGGCGGCCAGCAGGACAACAGTTCTGTAAAGATAGCCAGCCGTGCACTCGGCAGCGGCGGCATTAATAATACCAATTGGTCGGCATCAGCAGGAGGCGAAAGTGCTTTCCTTGCATTTGATCCCGATAACCCGCAATTAGTATTGGGTGGTAGTTACCAGGGCACCATTGAGGTGATGGATACAAAAGCCAAAGCAAGCACCAACATCATGGCAGCGCCGATCCAATACCTGACTCGTGATGCAAAAGATATGAAGTACCGGTTCAACTGGAATGCGCCAATTATCTGGAGCAAACATGAGCCGAATGTTTTTTATCATGGCTCGCAGTATTTATTGCGTACAGATGATATGGGCAAAACATGGAAAGAAGTTTCTCCCGATTTAACCCGGAATGATAAAGAAAAGCAGGGCAAGCCCGGCGTACCTTTCACTAATGAAGCAGTGGGTGCAGAAAATTATTGTGTGCTTTCTTATATAGCCGAATCACCTTCTGAAAAAGGAGTTATTTATACAGGGAGTGATGATGGGTTGGTCTATATTACAAAAGACAATGGCGCCCATTGGCAGAATATTACCCCGCCTGGTTTGCAGGAGTGCCTGATCAATGCAATTGAAGTTTCTCCGTCTGATAAAGCCACTGTTTATATTGCTACCACAAGATATAAGTTCAATGACTTTACACCCGGATTATATAGGTCAACCGATTATGGTAAAACATGGATGAACATCAGCAACGGGATTTCTGTCGGGGCCTTCACAAGGGTTGTGCGGGAAGATCCGGTGAGAAGGGATTTGTTATTTGCCGGAACGGAAACAGGAATTTATATTTCATGGAATGGCGGAAAGAACTGGGAACCTTTTCAGCTCAATATGCCTGTATGTCCCATCACCGATTTGAAAATTCATAGAAATAATCTTATTGCTTCCACTTCAGGCCGTTCTTTCTGGGTGTTGGATGATCTGAATTTAATACGTCAGTATAAAAAAGATTCTTCTTTTACATTGTTCAATCCATTGCCGGCTTATATCGTAAACGGCAGCAGTGAACTGGATGAAAGCAATCCTGATTTCACCGGATTAAATTCAGTTCGTGGGGTTAATCCTTCAACAGGGGTGGTATTTTATTATCAACTTCCCGCTGTAAAAGATTCTGATGAATTGATCATGGAAATTAAAGATGCTGCAGGTAATCCTGTAAGAATATTCAGTTCAAAAAAAGACAGCACTTATAAAAAATATGATGGCGGCCCTCCGGCCGAACCGGTTTTATCCAAATCAAAAGGGCTGAACCGCTTCGTTTGGGATATGCGTTATCAAATCATGCCGGGTGTCCCGGATGTTTATATTGAAAGCAGTTACAGTGGGCACAAGGCCATTCCGGGAAAATATTCAGTAAGCCTGAAATGGGCAGATAAAAAAGTTGCTGCAGAAGCAGAAGTTCTTGCCAATCCATTATACTCCACTGACGCCGTAACTTATAAAGAGTATAACAGCATTATGACAAATATGGAGCATGAGCTGACCATGATGCATAAAATGGTGAATACGCTGAATGCGAAGAGAGAACAGTTGGAATCATTGCTTCCAACGTTGAACGATGCCAGGTTTGCTTCTTTGAAAAAAGAAGGAGATTCATTGGCCAAAAAAATGAAAGCCTGGGATGAGGATATGATCCAGCGCAAAACAAAAGTGTATGATGATGCGGATAATTTTCCTGCAAAATTCACGGCCAACTATCTATTCCTGATAAATCAGACAGAAAGTGAGCTGCCAAGAGTGAATCAGCCTTCACTTGACAGGATGAAAGAACTGAATGCGGAATGGGCCATTCTGAAAAAAAGGGGATTGGAATTACTGGAAAAAGACATACCGGCGCTGAATAAAAAATTCTGGGAGGCCGGGGTAGGGGCCATCTGGAAGTATTAAGCCAGTAATATTCAGCATTAGTTCCGCTTATATCAAAAGGCGCTCAATTATCTCAGTTTAACTGTTGATTCCTGTCATTGGTTATGGAATTTCTTTCAATCAACTTCGCCAGGAGAAGATGATATGAAAGTGAAGACCGGATCATATATTGTTTCAGGTTTGGTATTTGTTTTTTTTCTTTTTTTCTCCTGTCAGCCCGAAGAAAAAAAGGTTGCCCTCCTTTAATGAATTAAAAATTCTTATCATCGGCTTTTTGGTCGGTAGGGTTGCAGCTAACGGTTTGCAGATTGGCGATGTGGCGGGATTAGAAGCACTAAACTGTAAAACTACCACTAAAGTTTTTTAGTAGCACAAATGTTCAAATTACCGCTGAACCCGACATATCCGCCAATGTGCGGTTATGGGCTGGGTTTTATTTATTTAACTTCCGCTATGTCCTACATATTTTGCGTCTCCAAATGCTAAAATTGGCAGAAAAATAATACCAAGTAGAATTAATCCAACGGTAAAACCAGCACCTTTCCCAAAAGATAAAGAGAGTTTGTGATAAACCATAATTAATATTACAATGTTAACGATTGGAATCAACATAAGTAATAGCCACCACCAAGGTTTACCAACAATTTCTAAAAGCACGACAAGGTTGTAAATTGGTACAATTGCTGCCCAACCAGGTTTTCCTGCTTTAGTATAGATTGTCCACATTGAGGCAATCATTAAGACAATGATTGCTAAATAAATCACGATAATTATTCCCATTTTTTTAAATTTTAAATTTTTCTTACTCATAAGGCTTTTCAGAATACGCCCCGTTTTTTAGCGTGGGTTCTGGTCTCCACTTTTAAAGTTAAATAATACTCTTTTTTTGTCACATTGGGTGGTCAGCCCGTTGGCTTTAGTAGACCGTCTTGGTTTTAAACTTGCCCATAACGGATTCGAGCTTGCCGCAGTTTTGGAGCGGTTCGCCTGAGGCACGAAGGCGGATAAAGCTACAAAACAAGGTTGACACCCGCTGCAACCGCTTCA
>Ga0194125_10004134_pt1 | contig 22885 bp, 16 predicted proteins | sample TA2KigC250mmetaG_FD_148626 | JGI IMG/M metagenome (GOLD analysis project Ga0194125, IMG submission 148626) | Freshwater microbial communities from Lake Tanganyika, Tanzania - TA2015034 Kigoma Deep Cast 250m | ecosystem: Environmental > Aquatic > Freshwater > Lake | place: Tanzania: Lake... | reverse complement strand
TGAGCGCCGACCACCTTGGCGTCAACGCTCCTCATGAACCGCCAGCTAGAGGTAGGGCCGGACCGCCGGGCCGGCCGTTCGGGCCCGGTGACCTGGCTTGTTCGGCGCGCCCAGCGGTCGCGCCCTGCTATGGCACCCGGGTCGCCAACGGAGAGCGGGCGTCTCGCCCGCTGCCCTGCGGCCACCTCAGTCCGCCACGGATGGCGGCGCGCAGGGGACTGCGCGCCCTGCTATGGCGATTTGTAGTCCATCGCAGTGGCTCATGAGGAAGCGCCGCCGCGCATTTGTCGGCTTGTCACGCCGGCTCGGGCGTGGGAAGAAGCACCCATGAGTATGGACCCCTTGCCGGTGGTTCGGCGACCGTTGGCGGCGATCAAGAAGCCGGGGCGTGCTGTACCCCTGAATAGGTTGCCAAGGGCTTTCGCCCAGCCTGAGCCACCCAGAGGCGAGACGTGAGTGACTGCATGGGGTTGGAACCGTTGATCGAGCAGGCACGCCGGTGTGGGTTCTTCCGCAGTGCGCTCGAGGAACTCGCGCAGGCGCTGCCACCGGAGGATGCCGAGTTAGACCAGGCCATTGCGCAGGCTGTCGCCACTCGCGACGAGCGGGCCTTCCGAAGCCTGTATTTCGCCGCGCTCGGGGCCGGGCGCAAGGTGGACGGGCGCCACCTGGCCGAAGGCAGCGCGCTGTTCGTCGGGCCGCGGGAGCTGCCCGCTTCGGCGCGCGCCTGCACGGGCGAGGTGGCGCGCGCCTTGCTGGCGGCCGTGCAGGGAAGTCGGATGGACGCCGGACGCGACGCCACAGCGCTGCTGCTGGCGCGGATTTGGTGCGATGAGCGCGGCGCGGCCACCCCGGCTGGATTCTGGGCCACGGCCCGCACCCTGGCCCGGCGCACCCCTCGGAACTCCCAGGCGCAGGCCACGCTGGCGGTGCTGGCCCACCTCGGCAAGGACGAAGGGTTGACTTCAGTCTTGGCCGCCAACAAGACGTCGCCCCCCGCCGCCTGGGTGGCGTCGACCCTGGACGCCTTCCGCGGCCTGTACCGGAGTTCGCCGTGGGCCGCCGTGCCCGAGCACCGCCCGCCCACGGCGCTGTCCGGATACACCGTCCGGCGAGCGGTTCCCCGACTGAGCCGGAATGCTCCGTGTCCCTGCGGCAGCGGCAAGAAGTACAAGAAGTGTTGCTTCGACAAGGACCAGGAACGGTTGCTGCAATCCTCGGCCGTCGAGGGGATGACCCTCGAGGAATGGCGCAACCAGCCGGAGAAGGCGTTGACCCTCGAGCGACTCCGCGGGATGCCGTCCTATGAACTCGGGCGGCTCGATCCTACGAAGGTGCCCCCCGCGCTCCAGGAACATCTGTTGGACCGTCTCTTCGATTACAAGGAGCTCGCGGCGGTCCTCCGGTGCCTCGAGAGCGGAGCCTACGGCGAGGGCTTCGAGTTCTACTGGGATTGGGCCCTCGAAGTGGCCGGCACCGACCGGGAACTCGGGGTCATCCGGCGGTTGTTGGCGCTGCGACCGGACCTGGACCAGGCCCGCTTGCCGCTCAACATCCGCTTGCTGCTCGCGGACGAGCAAGGGGCCGCGCAGCTCGACTTGGTCGAAGCCGCCGTCGGCGCCGGGCTGCGGGCCGACGACGACACCGACCAACTGACCATGCTGGCCCACGCCCTCCTCGAGAGTCGCGCCCCTGCGTTGGGCGTCTTGGTCGCCCGCAGCCTGTTGCCGATGCTCGGTTACTGGGAGGGCGACCTGTTGCTCGATGCGTTACTGCAAGCCCGGGACAAGCTCGAGCTGAGCAGCGACGATCCCTTCGAGAGCATCTTCAGGGAGCGCTTCCTCGAGCGCCCGGAGGAGCCGCGCGAATCGGAGGCGTTGGCGGAAGCGCGGCGCAACCTCGAAGTTCAGAGCGATCAAGTCAATCGCCTGCGCGCGGAGCTCCGGGGCATGTACCGGGAGATGGAGAAACGCCGCCGGCGCGCCCCCGCGGCGCTCACTGAACCCAAGCCAACGGCGCCGGACGACAGCGCTATGACCGACCTGCGGAGCAAGGTGACCTCGCTCCAGGCCTTGCTCAAGGAACGCCATTCCGAGCGGAACCAACTTCGGCGCGACCTCGATGCGGCGCGGGAGCAACTCGCCACTGCCGCGGAGCGCACAGCCCCAGAGGAGCCGAAGCCGGAGGCTGCCCACCAGGAAGACGAGTTGTTGCTCGCCGAGCCCGCGCTCGGCAAACAGCCGGTGCGCATGCCCGTGTTCCCCGACAGGTTCCTCCAAACCACAGCCAGCCTGCCCCGAGCGGTCGTGCGCGCCGCGTTGGTGCTGACGGCCCGCTTGGCCGGCGGCGAACCGGCCGCGTTTGTCGGCCTCCGCCCACTGCGAGCCTGGCCCGAGGTGTATCGGCAGCGGGTAGGCAGCGATTATCGGCTGCTCTTCCGGTTTGCCGCCGACCGTCTCGAGGTGCTCGACCTGATCAACCGCCGCGATCTCGACCGCACCATCAAGAGCCGGGGCTGAGCCCAGGGGCCGCGGCCGAAAGCGAGATTCCCCCCCGCTCCCCCTCGGCACGCGAGGGGCGGAAGGGTTGGGCGGCACTGATCCAACAGGTTTACGGTGTCGCCGCTCGGATCAGACCTCGGAATCGACAGGCGTTTCGGAGGCTTTTCAACCGGGCGCGAGTGCGGTTAGACTCCCGCCATGAAGACACCGATGCGGTTGCCCTGTTGCCGAACGGCCCTTGTGGGTGCGTTGACGCTTCTGACTGGCTGGCCTGCGACGGAGGCTGCCGCAGCCGAGCGGCCGAATATCCTCCTGATCTTCAGCGACGATCATTCGTGTCAGAGCCTGGGCGCGTACCGGACTTGGCTGACGGATTTCATCCGGCAACAGCAGCTCACGCCGAACTTGGACCGGTTGGCTGCGCAGGGGGTGGTGTTCGAGCGGAGTTTCTGCGCGAACTCGATTTGTTCGCCGAGCCGCGCCGCCGTCCTCAGCGGTGCCCATGCCCACATCAACGGCGTGACGCGGTTAGGCGGTCGGATCCGGGAAGGGGTATGGACCTTCCCACCCGCCTTGCAGGCGATCGGCTACCAGACCGCCGTGATCGGCAAGTGGCACATGGCCCAAGACCCGGCCGGGTTCGATTTCTGGCGCGTGTTGCCCGGCCAAGGCCATTACTGGCGCCCTGAGTTTCGCGGACCGAGCGGTTTCCGCGAGGAAGTGGCCGGGTACGCCACGGACGCGATCACGGACAAGTCGTTGGTCTGGCTCAAGCAGCGCGACCCCAACAAGCCGTTCCTGCTGCTCTGCCATCACAAGGCCCCCCACCGGCCTTGGAACCCACCGGCACGCTACTACCGGTTGCTGGCCGACGTGACGGTCCCCGAACCGGCGACCTTGTTCGACGACTACGCCGGGCGCACTTCGTCAGCGCGGAACCAGAAAATGGAGATCGGGCGGGACATGACCCTCGCCTCCGATCTCAAGGTGCTCCCGCCGGGGAAATACCCGCCGCGCCTAACCCCGGAAGGCGAGGCGGAATGGGAGGCGGCCTTTCGCGGGCGGAACGAAGCGTTTGCCCAAGCCAACCTGGCCGGTCGCGACCTCACGCGCTGGAAGTACCAGGAATACATGAAGGATTACTTACGGTGCATCAAAGCCGTCGACGACGGCGTGGGGCGCCTGCTCGAGTACCTGGAACAGGAGGGGCTGGACCGCCAGACGATCGTGATCTACAGCTCGGACCAGAGCTTCTTCAACGGCGAACATGGCTGGTTCGACAAGCGCTGGATCTACGAGGAATCGCTCACGATGCCACTGATCGTTCGCTGGCCCGGGGTCGCTCAGCCAGGCCGTCGCGTGGGGGCGCTGGTGCAAAACATCGACTACGCGCCGACCTTCCTCGAGATGGCGGGGAGCCGCGCCCCGTCGACCGTTCAGGGCCGCTCGCTGGTGCCCTGGCTGCGCGGTCAAAGCCCGGAGGATTGGCGCCGCAGCATCTACTACCACTACTACGATCCTGGCCACGGCGTGCAAAGGCACTACGGCCTGCGGACCGAGCGTTACACCCTCGCCCACTTTTATCCGGTCAAGGAATGGGAGCTGTTCGATCTGGAACGCGACCCGCAACAGATGCGCAGCGTGTACGAAGACCCGGGTTATGCCCAGACCGTGGCTGAGCTTAAGACCGAGTTGGCCCGGTTGCGCCAGCATTACGGAGACTCGGATGAGCGCGATCAACCATGAATACCCCATCCTGTTGGATATCGACTGGTCTGCGAGGTAGGGCGGCCGGTCCCCAGGCTGCTGGCGGCGCGACGGCCTCAGCGCGTCCGACGCGGTGGCGCAGCCGTCGGCGGTTAGCCGCGCTGCTCCTCGGTCTGGCGGCGTCGATGTCCTTGGGCGCGGCTCAACTGAACATCGTCTTCCTGATGGCCGACGATCTGGGCTGGCGCGATTTGGGTTGCTACGGCAGCTCGTTTTATGACACGCCCAACCTCGACCGCTTGGCGAGTGAAGGGGCGCGGTTGACCCAAGCCTACGCCGCCTGCCCGGTCTGCAGCCCCACGCGCGCGGCGTTGCTCACCGGCCGGTACCCCCAGCGCACCGGTGTGACCGATTACATCGGTGCCGCGCAACCCGACAAATGGCCGCGCCCGACCCGGCTGTTGCCGGCGCCGTATGCCGATCGACTGGCGCTCGCCGAGGAGACCGTGGCCGAAGCGTTCAAGGAACACGGTTACACCACGTTCTTCGCCGGCAAGTGGCACCTGGGCCCCGAGGGTTTTTGGCCCGAGAACCAAGGGTTCGACATCAACCAAGGCGGCGTTGACCGCGGCGGGCCGTATGGGGGCAACCGGTACTTCTCGCCCTACGGCAATCCCCGGCTGACGGACGGGCCGGCGGGGGAACATTTACCGGACCGGCTAGCGACGGAGACGGCGAAGTTCATCGCGGCCAATAGAGACCGGCCGTTTCTGGCCTGGGTCCCGTTTTACTCGGTGCACACGCCGTTGATGGCGCGCGAGGATTTGCGTCTGAAATATGAGGCGCGGGCCAAGGGCATCGTAACCAACACGACCGCCTGGGGGCGGGAAGGCGAACGCCAGGTGCGCCTGGTGCAAAACCACGCGGTCTACGCCGGCATGGTCGAGGCCATGGACCAAGCCGTGGGCAAGATCCTCAGAGCCCTGGACGAGCAGGGTGTGGCCGGCCGCACCTTGGTGATGTTCACCTCGGACAACGGCGGGCTCTCGACGTCCGAGGGGCACCCCACGTCGAACCTCCCCTTGCGCGCGGGCAAAGGCTGGCTCTACGAAGGCGGCATTCGCGAGCCCTGGGTGGTGCGCTGGCCCGGTGTGGTGCGACCCGGCACCGTCTGCGACGCGATGGTGACGAGCCCGGACGTGTTCCCCACGCTGCTCGAGGCGGCCGGGCTGCCGGCGCGCCCGCGAACGCACCTGGACGGCGTGAGCTTCGTGGCGGCGCTCAAGGGCCAGGCCCAAACGCGCGGCCCGATCTTCTGGCATTACCCCCACTACGGCAACCAGGGAGGGTCTCCGGGCGGCGCGGTGCGTGACGGCGACTGGAAACTGATCGAGCGCTACGAGGACGGATCGCTCGAGCTGTATGACTTGCGCACTGACCTGGGCGAACGCACCGACCTCGCAGCGGCGGAGCAGGACCGCGTGCGGACCTTACACGCCAAACTCAGGGCCTGGCGGACCGAGGTCGGCGCCAAGATGCCCGTGCAGAATCCGCGCCTGCCGAGGCGCTAAGCCTGAGGCGGTGGGCGCGCAGTCCTCTGCGCGCTGTAAACCACTGTGGACATAGGAAGCCGCGGCGCGCAGAGGACTGCGCGCCCTACTGCCGGCTTGTCGTCCATCTCAGTGCCTCATGAGCAACTGTCGCTCTATTTTGTGCACGGTACTTGCCCTACGGCCGGCCCGCCACGCGTGGTCGGCGGGTCGGCGGCGGCTGCGATCTCGCCGGTTGACCGCTTCCCCTGTCCGCGTTAATGTCTGACAACGATGACAAAGGTCCGAGAATTCCTCCGTGCGTTCCCGCGGTTCAAACGCCAAGCCGAAGCCGGCAAGACGGTCCGGGTTGTGGATCGGCAGGGGCGGCGCTTTGCGTTCGTGGCGGAACGCCCGGCTGCGTTCCTTGGCGCAGGCAAACACCTGGCCAAAGGCAAGCCCCTGCCGCCGGAACGTATCCCGGCAGACGAGTGGAAAGGAAAGGAGTGATGCACTACTTGCTGGACACAGCGACTTGGGCGAACAGCGTGACCCAGCCCGGCGTGCTGCCGGAGCGGATCCTGCGGCTGCTCAGGCGCGACGAAGTCAAGGGGCTGTCCAGCGTGAGTCTGCTCGAATGTGCCATCCACCATCGGCGGGGGCGGCTCCAGTTCCAGGGCACGCTCGACGATTTCTTCAGCGTCGGGCTGGCGGATGATATCACCCTCTTGGACGTCACGCCGGCAGTTGCGGTCGAATCCAACAACTTGCCGCAAGGCTTTCCCGGCGACCCGTTCGACCGGACCATTGCGGCCACGGCGCGGGTTCTGAACCTGACCCTCATCACGACCGACCCCGCCCTGCGCGACGCTCGGTTCTGCAAGGTGGAGTTCTATCCATTCCGCCCTTCCCGGGCGATCTGAGGGCCGCCGGGTTCTGGTTTACCGCTTGGCTTGGGCAACCGCCTCGCGAGGCCCCGGGCGAGCGTCAGGAAGCCAGCCAACGCCAGGAGTAGCGCCAGCGGCCGCGGTTCAACAGGAGGGTGTCGCGGCCATCGGTGACCACATGACTGCTGCCCGAGCCGGTGTCCAGGACGTCTTCGCCCGGCCCGCCGTCGAGCCAATCGTTGCCGGCGTGGCCACGGAGGACGTCGTTGCCCGGGCCCCCGAAGAGCTTGTCGTTGCCGCGCTGGCGGCCGTAGAGGAAGGTGGCGCCGATGAGCGTGTCGTCGCCCTCGTCGCCGTAGAACTCCGCGTTCCAGTGTTGGCCGGCGCCGTCGTCGCCCATGACGATGGTGTCGTTGCCCTTGCCGCCGTGGACGACGATGGTCTCGAGCAGGTCGCCCGGGGTGTAGTCCAGGAGGACGATCTGGCCGTTGACGCGGAGGCGGAGGCCGTCTTTATGTTTGCAGAAAGGCGGCATGAGCGCGCAGTTCGGGTCAAGATCGTCGATGATGGACCACTCGACGTTAATTTGGTCGTCGCCGTCGGTACCCCAAATCTCGACGCCATCCTGGCCCGTCCCGCCGATGAAGGTGTCGAAGCCGGGGCTGACCAGGTTGAAGTCGTTGCCACCTTCGCCGTAGAGCACGTCATCGCCGCCGCCGCCCTTGAGGGTGTCGTCGCCTTCGCCGCCATAGAGTTCCGCTGGCAACCGGATGTCGTCGCTCACGGAGACAACGTCGGCGCCCTCTTGACCGAAGATCAGGAGTCGGCCGGTGGGCTGGAAGACACCTTGGGAACCGCCGTTGAGAACGACCTGGACACCGCTGCGGTCGAGTGAGGATCGGACTTCGATCTGGTCGGACTGGTCAGAGCCGAAGACATAGAGGTTGGCGCCGTCGGTCAAGACGCCATGCGGACGGGGTAAGACCGGGATCAGGGTTCGGCCGGCGATCGGTTGGCCGACGCCGTTGATGGTGGCAGCGCCGCGGAACTGGACCTCGGTGCCAACGCCGGTTGCGGGCACGAGCGTGTAATGAAGGGTGCGAGCTTGCAGGTTGCTAAAGGGTCCCCAGCGGATGGTTTGGGCAGCCGCGTCATAGACACCGCCTGCGCTGACTGCGTCGGGGCCCCATCCGGCAGGCACCCATTCCTCGACCGTGTAGGTGACCTGCGCTAGACCGGAGGCTAACAGCACGAAGTTGGTCACGCCGAAGGCGGTGTTGGGCCCGACCCAGGGCGGGACCACACGAAAGACCGAGTGAGCGGCCGCCTGCTGGACCGTGAACTCGACCGCGACTCCGAACCTGGCCGCGGCGGTGGTTGGATAGAAGATGTACCCGGGCAGATCGGGCACGATCACCGAGCCGGGCGGGACGGCATGCAACTCGAATTCGCCGTGCAAATCCGTGCCGGTCAGAGCGGCGGCGCGCCCCGAGTGGTTGGCCCGGTTGCCATAGCCTCGTCGAAGCGGTAGTAGGCGATCAGCCCCGACTCGTTACCGATGAGTTCACGGTCTTTGAACTCGCGCAGTTGGGCCTCGGTGCGAACGCCCTCCCAGAAGCGGACTTCGTCGATCTGGCCGCGCAGGAAGTCGCTGGTTTGGGTCGGGCCGTCCCAGTCTTGGCCCAAGACCCAAGGTTTACCGGCTGCGCTATTGCCCAGGACCGCCTCGAGGGTCTGCTCGCCCAACCGTTCGCCATTGCGGAAGAGCGCTACCCGCGAGCTTGTGGCGGAGGTTTTGGCCACCGTCATGGCCAGATGCTGCCAGCCGGTGGGTTTGCCGGGCACGGTGTAGACCTTGTCCCTGACTTGGGCGATCAAGCCGCCACTCCAATACCCGAGCAGGAAGACGTTCACGCCGTTGCTCTCGTGCTTACCCACAAAGCATTGGCCGTCATGGGTCGCCAGCGGGTTCACCCACAGCTCGACCGTGAAACTCCCGCCAGCGGTCACGTTGGGCAAGTCAACGTAGTCGTCGCTCCCGTCCAACCCGAGCGCGGTCGAGGGGCCTGTCGCGCGGCTGTCCGACCGTGCGCCGGGCACCCACTTCGGCCCGCCCACGAGCCCAGCCGAGGCCGTCGTCGCGGCGCCGCTGATGGCGATGCCAGGGAGACCGGTGCTGGCCCCAGTCACTTTGCCCGTCATCGTGAGCGGCGTGGCGGCATAGGGCCGGAACAGATAGGCCGCGCCGGAGTCCTCGCCCGCGCCGTCCCGGCGGTTGGCGCCCGCTACCAGCGTGTCGCCAGCGAGGGCAACCGCGAGGCCGAACTGGTCGCCCGCCTCCGGGGCATCGACGCGCACTTCCATGACCTGGCCCCACTGACCGGCACCGCCCAGGTTGCGCTCGAAGATATACACTGCGCCGCCCGCGACGCCTCCGTCAGTTTGGAACGGACTGCCCACGGCCAGCGCGGTCCCGCTGAGACTGACCGCCGCACCCAACGCATCACCGCGCCCAGCGTCGTTGGCCGTGAGCTTCTTCTCCGGCAACCATGGGCTCGGTCCGCCCGGGCTCGACTTGAAGACATAGACCGCCCCCGCGTCGGGCTGCGCCGAATCGTCCCCCATGGCCCCCACCGCGAGCGTATCCCCGGCGAGCGCGACCGAACACCCGAACTGCGCCCCCAGGGCCGCGTCGCTCCCCGTCAGGCGGGAGAGTTGACCCCATTGGTTCGCCCCAGATTGGTTGCGCCCGAACAGGTAAACGGCGCCGGACTCGAAGCCTAGGTTGCGGGCATTCACCGCCCCCACCACCGCCGTGTCTCCGCTCGAGGCGACCGCGCGGCCGAGTTGATCGCCCGCGGCCCCCTCGTTGGCGCGAAGGACTGCGAGCGGATTTGCAGCGGTAGCAGTGGCGACCGCAGCAGTCGTGGCCACGGCCGTGCGGATGAGCCATAGAAACCCTCGAGCCGCAAGGTCAAGGGCTGGACGGAGGCGACTGGAGTAACAGATCACCATACCGAGTGGAGTGTGGGTAGCTCGCGCGGTCCGATCGAAATGGCGGCGAACGCCAGTTCGCCCTATGCGGGGCGGGCGGGTGCAGTTGCGGTGGCGGGACGGACATGAGCGCGCGCTGGCTGCGGCTGGGGTTGGGCATGGCCCCGGGAGCCGGGTCGAGGCCGAGTTCACTGAGGCGGGTGGCGAGCCTCGGATTGCTGGGGGCGGCGGTTTGAGTGCGCGGGCTGGCAGCGGAGGTTTGGCGCACGTCTACGCGCAACGTTTCCACACCCACACCACCTTCGTGGTCGGTCACCGTCAGCAGGACGGTGTAGGTGCCCGGACGAGCGTAGGCGTGTGTGGGGGTTAAGTTGCCCGTCGCGGCGGTGCCATCTCCAAAGTCCCAGACGATCGTGTGCGTGTCGTTGCCCAGGTCGCTGTACGCCCCACTGAAACTGACGCTCTGCCCTACCCGCACGGTTTGGTCCGGGCCGGCCTCGACCAGGGGCGAGAGGTTCCGCACCTGGACGGTGAAGGTCACGGGGAGCGAGGCGCCGCCATCTTCGTCTTTAGCCTGCAGGCTCACGGTATAAAGGCCCTGAGCGGCGTAGTAGCCGTACACTCGGATCTTCCCGCGCGGCAACCCCAGGTCGGCCACGCGCACCACCTGCGTCCCGCGACCGTCCCCCCCAGTCCACCGCCTCACTGGAACCTCCGCGCTTCGCTCAGGCTTTCCCCCCCACGGTCCCGGTTCCCCCCGGAGGCTCAACCCATGCCGTCGTTACGCCGATCGCCGGGCCGGCCCAACCGCCGCCGACCGGCGCTCCAAGGCCTGCCCCGCTTCTTTAACAAGGGAATCTTCAACCAACCATACGTCATCCTGTCAACAAACATGTTTACGTACAGTAAAGTTAATTCTAATACTAATCTAGCCCCCTGGGCCCCGCAGCCGGCTCGGCACGGATTCCGGGCTCGGTTTCGGCTCGGGCCTGGCCAGAAGGAGAGGAGCGGGGCGGGGCTCGCGGCGGCAGATGAACCCGGCCGGGAGCGAATTCGCGGGCTTGGTCGCGCCCGCGGCAAGAACAGGATGCGCGTTGGGCGGTGGGGCAGGCGGTGCAGGTGAGTGCGGTGCCCGCTGCACCACGCTAACAACTCGGGTTGAGGAACCGCTCCACTCGATTCGGTCGGTGTGAACAGGCCCGTCGGTTGGCCGGTCCGATCCGTCACCCGCGGCGCCGTCGCGCGGGCCGGAGTTCGTCAGCTCCGTTGGCTTGCCCTTGGGAACAGCCGGACGAGCACTAGGAGGAGCGTGACAAACACCAAGACCAACACGCTCCAAAAGACCGGCCCGGCTCGGCCCGGCTCGCCAAACTGCTCGCGCCAGGAAGCCCGCTTGAGCCGCTGTTCGTTGCCCAGGCTAGCCACCGCTTTCTCCGCCGCCAACAACCGGCTGGCCATCAAACCCAAGTCGTAACGGGGAGAACCCACCTCGGCATGGCCGTAGTACAGATGAAGCTCGGTCACCGCTTCGCACTTGAAGATCAACCGCGTCACGGGGTAGCTGAGCTCGAAATCGCTCAGGATCAACGCCGGGTTGTCCCCGTTCTCCGTCTCCAGAATCAGCGTGTCCGTCTCCGGCGGGACCCCGAGTACGAGGCTGAGCGGTTCCGCCGACCGGTCCGGCGTGCCCACCCACGACGCCACCCCCAGCGTCCGGCGGAACTTCACACCCCGATCGTCCGGCACTTCCTCCCACAGCGTCAAGGCCCGCTCGAACAGGGCCGTGCCCGCCCGGGCCGTCAGACGTGCGATCGGCAAGCGCCCCGCCGCTAACTCGAGCCGCCAACGCGACACGCTCGGACGGTTCGGATCGGCTTCCGCTCGGACGCGGACCGGAACCCGGCGCAGGACCGACGTGCGATCGAGCAGGTAGGGGGCTTGGTTCGTGCCGCGCATGAGACGCAAGTCGGCCAGACTCCGTTGCGCGCGGGCGAGCACCTCGACATCCAAGTCCAGCCGCTGCACCCCCGGCCGTTGGATCCAGACCGGTTTCCGAAACCGCCACGCAGCCGTGTCCAACGGCGCGGCGAGCTCCGCCACCGCCGGCAGGACCGGCGCCGGCCGGTAGCCGGGATTCTCGGTGAGCGGCCCCGGCTGCAGCGGCGACACCGGCACCGCCTTCAAGCTCGCTCCCAGCGCCGCCAAATCGTACTCCGGCGCAGCGCACTGCGCATGGCCCACCATCAGATGGTACGAGCCCGGTTGCGCCGCCCGAAACAGCAGATAGACCGGCCGGTGCGTCGCCCGCAGCTCGAGGTTCGGGAGCGGCGGGCTGTCCTGGTTGTGCACCAGGACCACCAAGTCGCGCGTCTCGACAAACGACTCGAGCCGCACCGTTGCGTTCGACGAGACCGCGTGGCCCTCGACCGCCAAACGATACACCGTGCCCTGGGCCAACGGCTTCTCGGTCGTCACGCCGTCCTCCACCCGCCGGCTCAGCACGGTGATCTCGCGCGTGAATAAAGGCTCGGCCGTCCACACCTCGACCGTGGCCAACCGCAGGTGCGCCGCCGGCAACCGCGCCACCAACCGCGTCTGACCCGCCACCTCGACCCGCTCCGCCACCGCGATCGCCACCGGATCCAACGGCTCTTCCACCGCCGCAGGGTGCAGCTCCGTGCCGGTTATCGGAATGGCCTCCGACCGCTGATCCTCGACCGTCAGCCGCAACCAGCCCCAGCTCCCGCGCGGCAACGCCAAATAAAGCTGCCGCGCCCCGTCCCCCTGCTGGAAGATGGGGAGTCCCCGCGCCAGCGTCTGCCACACCGTTCCGGCGACCGAGCCCTCGACCTGCACCGCCTTGATGAACTGCCGCGCCGGTGTGCTCAAGCGCAACCCGTCCAGCAACTGGCCGGTGCCGGTCTCGATCGTGATGACCGTCGCGTTCGTCGCCAACGTCACCTGGAACGAACGGGGAAGCAGAAACGCCCGCACCGGCGGTTGCGACCGTTCGAGCGCGTACGGCAGTTCGTTGCCCGCATCGTCGAAAAGCCGCAAGTCCTCGAGCCCGGCTCGCGCGGCCCCTAGGGTCTCGACCGGCAGGCTCAGTCGGATCAACCCGGGCTCCTCGACCGCCAACAGTTGGCTAAACCGCCAGGCAGCGGGCAGCTCCGCCGCCCACCCCGCCGGCCCTACCGACCCATACCCTAAGCCCGCGGCGACCAACGCCACACTCAACGCCCAACGCAGCCCCGGCCTTGCGACAGCCCCAGCGACCCGACTTCCATGTTGCCTTAGCCAGGTTTTCATTCCGCATCCTTGGCCGGCGCGGCGGCGCCACCGGCGGGCTCGGCCGTCGTCGATTCCCGGTTCGTTCCGGCGAAGAAGCGTTGGTACAAGACCGACGCCAAGATCGAGACCAGCGCCACGCCGAAGAACGCCCCGATCCGGTACAGCGCCTGGAGCCGAACGAGGTCTTGGAAAAACAACTTCAGCACCGCCACACTCAACAACGCCAGCGCCGCATACCGCACCGCCCGCTGCCGCCGCCACACCCCCACCGCCAACAGCACCAGCGCAAAAACCGCCCACGCAATCGAGTAGGTCATGTCCCGGGCGAAGTTGCCCGTAAACTCGAGGCGCAGCACCGAATCGGTAGCGAAGTAATCGGCAATCTCCAGGTTCACCAGGAAGAAAGCCAGAACCGTCCCCAGCGTGTACAACACCGGCGGCACCTTCACGCCCGCCCACCGGTCTCGAGGCGCCGCCAACAACCGCGCCCCCACAAACAGACTCGCGGTCACCAGGCCGTACGTGTAGAGGAGCCAGTTGAAGATGGGCGTGGCACTCCGCGGATAATACTCGAACACCGCCGGGTTCAGCCCCAGCCGAACGAACGCCGCCACCAACAGCAGCGCCACACCAAACACCGGCGAAGGATCCTCGAGCGGCAACCGCGCCACCGCCAACATCAAGATCACAAACGGCAAGATCGACCCCAGCGCCGGCACTTGCGCCAACACCTCCGCCCGCCCCCCAGCCGGCCGCATCCACGATGGCAACGCCGCGCCCAGCCCTCCAGCCGCCTCTCCCTCCCGGCCTTCCGCCCGCGCGAGAATCCGGCCGCCGGCCCACAAGCCCGCCCCGAAGAAGAATAACGCACACCCCCCAGCCACCAGCAGCAACTCGGGCCATGCCCCCAGCTCGCGGGGTGCCTGAAACAGCCAAACCACACCGATGCCCGCGGTCAACAGCACCGCCCCAGTCACCGCCACCAGGGCGCCCGTGAGCAAGGCCAACGCCACCACCACCCCGTTAATCAGCATCACCACCGGCCAGTAAAGCGCACTCACCTCGACCGCCTTGAACAGCGGCAGGCTCGCTAGCAACAGCGCCAACAACGGAAAGAGGTGCCCCCACCATACCGGCGCCACCCCCGGACGCCACCGCTCCAGCACCACAGGAAACACCGCATGCAACACCGCCAAACCCACACACCCGCCCAGCGCCCAGTACAACAGGCCCGTCGTCAGGTGCCCCGTCGTCCAAGCCGCCAATACCACAAAAGTCCCAGTCCCCGCCGCCACGTGCGCCAGCCGCATTTGATGGCGCAAGAGCACCGCCGCCAACAGCGGTAGATCGGCCACCAGCAAAAACCCGAAGACCAACCCCGGCCGCGCCCCAAGTTCGGCAAAGCGCAGCAGCCATAGCACAAAGCCAAACGTCACCAACGGCAACGCCACCGCCGGACCGCTCAGCCAATAACCAGAACCCGGCGACCCGACCCGATACCGCTCCGCCACGGCGAACGCCCCCAGAAACAATAGGTTGAACGTGAGGAAGATCCCCAGGGCAATCCCCGCCTTCTCCACCGCGAAAAACGAGGCCGCCCAACCAACCTGCGTCAGGACCGTCCCCAACGCGCCCAGCCCGACCAGGAAATACCAACGCCGCCGCAACGCCACCGCCGCTAAACCCAGATCGAGGATCGCGACGTACCCAAAAAGGCCCAGCGGATTATCGACCCCGGTCGACAACAGCGGCGGCGTGAGAAACCCGCCCACCAAGCCCAGCACCGCCACCACCAACGCACTCAGGCGCACGGCAATCGTGAACGCGGTCACCGTCACCAAAACCATCAGCGCGAACGTCGTGGGCAAATCGGTGAACTCATAATAAGAACGGCAGGCGAAAGTCACCGCGTAGAGAATCACCACTCCCGTCGCGCACAAAGTCTGCGAGGTCACCTCGTAGGCCTTCCGCTTCAAGAACACCCCGCCCACCAATAAACCCACACCCGCCAGAAAACCGCTCGCTACCCGCAGTTGCGGCGAAATCAGATTGTTCTCGAACGAGTACTTCACGAAAAACGCCACCGCCAAAAACAACGCAAACCCGCCCACCCACGCAAAGAGCTTCACCCCCATGAACCGCTCCCAGTCAATGGCCGGCCTCGGCAAACCCGCGGAGAGGACCGCCAGCAAACTCGCGCCCATACCCACCGGCGCCGGGGGCACAAGTGGCGGAGGACCGCCACCCGCGGCGGTCCCGCCCACGGCAGTCGCGGTCGGCGGCACCGCGCCTGACGCTGCCGCCAAAACCTGCGCAGCCTCTGCAGCGGCACGCTCGCGGACGGCGCTGGCCGCGCCGGACGCTGGCGCTGGGCTAACCGGGGCGCCCCCCGGTTCGCTCGCCCGTATCGGCGCCGCGCTCACCACTGCTTCCGGTGGTGGTGGCGGCGCCGCTGCTGGCTGCGGTTGTTCCGAACCGCTGACCGGCTCGCCTCCCCGCTTCCCCCTCCCTAACTCAGCCGCCAGTCGCGAAACCTCGCGCCGCAAGAAGCCAAGGTCCGCCTCAGCCCGGCCCGCCCAGGCGTTGGCTCGTGCGGCTAGAATCAGACAGACGATCGGCAGGCCGACCAACCACAGAATCGCCAATACAATCAGTGGAGCGGCATCCATGCTCAGGGGTCCAAGGTAAGCACGACCCGTCGGCGGTAGGGCGCGCAGTCCCCTGCGCGCCGCACACCGGTGCGACCGTCGGAGGCCGAGGCGCGCACTGGACTGCGCGCCCTGCCGGCAAGCTGTGCTCGATGCCAGGGCCTCATGAACCACCAGCGGGTTGTTGTTGCGTCAGGCAATGCAGCGTGCCAAAGCCCAACACCAAGTCCACGGCGTGAATCCCCACCACCGGCCGATCGCGGAACAACTCCCCCAGTGTCCCCAGGGCAACGCGATCGTTCGGGTCGTTGAACGTGGGCACCAGCACCCCCTCATTGGCAATGTAGAAGTTCGCGTAACTCGCCGGCAACCGGTACCCATCGAAGTGCAGCGGAGCCGGCATGGGCAACGGCACCACCTCAGGCCGACAGCCGTCCTCGAGCCGCACGTCCTGGATCCGCTCCCAGTTCTCCGCGAGCGGGCGATAGTTGGCGTCGCGCCGATTCCGCTCGCGGACCAACACGACCGTGCGGCGATCGACAAACCGGCAGATGTCATCGATGTGGCCATGCGTGTCGTCGCCCACCGGGCCCGCCGCCAGCCAACCGAAACGGGTGACCCCTAGATAACGCTCGAGCGCCCGTTCGATCTCGCGTCGGCCCAGGCCGGGATTCCGCACCTGCACCTTCGGATCCAAATAACATTCCTCTGTCGTCAGCAAGGTGCCACACCCGTTCACCTCGATCCCCCCACCCTCGATCACGAACGGCCGACCCGCGTGCTCCGCCCGAAACAACTCCTTGCGCAGCAACCGCGCCGCGGTCTCCGGTACCCGCCGGTCCTTCTGCCAATCCCGGTACTTCGCCCAGGCATTGAAGTGGAAATGGACAATCGCCGTCTCGCACTGTCGCCCCACTCGACGCCGCACAAACACCGGTCCGCTGTCGCGCGTCCATCCCCGATTCGTGGGATGCACGATGAACTCGACCTCGCCAACCTCCGCGCCCGCCCGGCTCAGGTATCGCCGTGCCAGAGCCGCCTCCGCCCGGTTGTTCACCAACAACCGCACCCGTTCCCGTTCGCCGCGGACGATCTTACGGACGATCTCGCCGTACACCCATCGGATGGTGTCCAGTTTGTCCGGCCAATCCGTTGGGTTATGCGGCCAGCCCAGCCAAGTCGCCTCGTGCTGTTCCCACTCGGCCGGCATCGCATACCCCAGCTCCGCCGGAGTCGGAGTCGCCTCTGCGGTCACCATCGCCGTCGCCTTCGCCTTCCTGCCGCTTGCCATATCCTGGCCGTCAACAATAGGGCTTGGCCCCAGGTTGTCCATCGCAACGCGGTCCGACGCCGAGCGCCCGCGCCGTGCCCCCCACCGGCCGGCACGAACCAACCGAAGATGTCCTGTCAACGACTTTATGTCCGGAGATTTGCTTTATGAACCGGCCGTACCGCCGGCTTTCCGGTCGGCCCGACGCCGGTTGGAAGACCGGCGGTACAGGTTCATGGTTCATGGCCCAACGCGCATCCATTCCGTTGGATGTCAATGCCCATGGTGTCAACGACTTTATGTCCGGAGATTTGCTTCATGAACCAGCCGTACCGCCGACTTTCCAGTCGGCCATGCGCTCAAGGCCCCTCCGCGGTCGGGGTGGAGGAAAGGGGGGCGGGGCGGGGTGGAGGGTCGCCGGGGGTGGTTGGGTGGTTTGGCGGTCCGGTCGATGGTCGATGGCCTCAAGCCACAAGCCAACGGGCGATATTCTGGCCGCGGATCTTGGCCTTGGCTTCTTCCGGTGCGGCCAGCACCTCGAGCTTGAGTAGGGCGGGATCGGGGTAACTGAAGGGCATGCCGCTGCCGAAGACCAAACGCTCTGGACCCAAGTTCGCCATGAGCTGGCCGAGTTCGTTGTTCAGCAGGGCGGTCAGCCGGGAAAGTTCGATGAGATAATTGGCGGGCAACCCGTTGTCCTTGCGCCCCAGTTGCATGCTCGCGTAGTTAAGGCCGTTCAAGAGAAGGAACCGCGCCCGGGGACAGGCCTTTATCAGCGTCGCCAACTCGTCCAGGGGCACGTCCGGCACGTCCACCAGCCAACTGCGCTGCCGGTGGTCTTCGACCCGGGCCGGGATCGAGACAATCCACCCACGTTCCGTGGCCGCGTGGACCAACTCGAGGCAGCAAGGGTCCGCAAGCTGGTAGTTGTGCCACTTGGGATAGAGCCGCAAGCCGCGCATGCCGAAGTCCTCGTGGCAGATCTTCAGGTCGTCCTCCCAACCGGAATAGAACGGGTTCAGGACGGCGAAGGGCACCAACCGGTCCCGGTGCGGCGTCACCTCGGCCGCGAGCTCTTCGTTGGCGGCTTGGACGTTGCGATACGCGATGGCACTGGCGCTCGATACGATCGCCCGGTCGATGCGTTTAACGTCCATGAGCTGGAGCAGGGTCGGCGCGGTGTTCGGCCGCAACCGGCGGAAAGCGAATGGGCCAAGGTAGGCGTTGGCGTCGACGATCATGATGGCAGAGCGGCGAGGGAAGGCAGGAGCCTAGCCATGTTGCCGCCGAGGATCTTGGCCTTGTCGGCCGCGCTCAAGTTCGCCCCGCGGATTCGGCCCATGCCGGCCGTCATCGAGTTGTCGCAGCCGAAGAGCAGCCGATGCACACCCAGGACTTGCGCCGCGAACTCGAGCACGCCGGCATCGGTGACGCTGCCACTGGTGTCGAGGAATACGCCCGGAGCGCGGCGCAGGGCTTTGATCGTCCACTCCCAATCTCCGCCGCCGCAAATATGAGCGCAGATGAGCTTGGCTTCCGGGTAACGGCGCGAGAGCTCGGCCAGGTGGCTGCCGTCCGAGATGTGGGGTTGGCCCTCGAGCGGATAATGGGCATGGCCGGCGTGCTGAAGGATCGGCACGTTGAGCTGAATGGCCAGCTCGACGATGGGGAACACGATGGGTTCCGTGCAGGTGTGTTCGTTGTAGAGCTTGATGCCGATAAAACCGCGCTGCTCGACGCAACGCCGGATCTCGTCCAAGGCCTCCTGGGAGTGGCCTGGGTTAACGTAGCAGTAACCCCGCACCCGACCCGGGAACCGCCGGATGCCGTCGGACACCCACTGGTTACATTCGCGAAAGCCCTCGACGGTGGCTGGCCGGCGCGGCGTCAGGATCGAACAGCAGAGCTGCTCGATCCGCAACCGGTCTGCCGCGTCGATGAGTTTGCGATCGTCCGCTTCCCATGTCGACCGGCTGCGGTGGTTCAGGTGCGCGTGACAATCGATGACCCGAATCGGATGGGACGAGGTGGCTGCCGGGAGGCCAATCGTCTCAGCCGCAGTGACGCGGCGGCCGGAGTGGACGGCCGCGGTCCCCAGCGCGAGGGCGGTGGCGGCGGAGTACCGGAGGAAGGTGCGGCGACTCAGCTCGCCGGCAGTACGCTCGGTGTTCCCGGGGTCGAGGCGGGGCGGTGTAAGTGTCGGCGCCAGGGCCGAGTCAGGGCGCCACTCGAGGTTCGAGGCCATAAGCGTTGTCGCGCACGTAGGTGTTGGCGCCGGCGCCATAGGTTCTCTCACCCACCCGCACCGCAGTCGGTTCGTCGGTCGCGCCCGACGCGGAGGCCGAGCTCAGGCAAGACAGGACGATGGCCTGGCTACGTGAGTTCATCCGCGGGGGAGTATCCCGCGCGGTGTCCCGTGCAGCCAGCGTTTTCTAGGCCGGGGCGCCAGTCCCGCTGGGCGGACGTGACCGTCGGCGCTCCGCCTTGCTCAGGATTCGAGTGGGGTGGAGGTTCTGGCGACGGACCGACGCGTGAATCACCACAAGGGACGATTCCGTGGCGGTCGGGCGCGCCGTACTGTCGGCCGGGTTGTGCTTTGTGTTGCTGGAGACGGACGGCGTTAGGTAGGTTGCGCCCATGCGAATCTTGTCTGGGATCCAGCCCTCGGGGGCGCTGCACCTGGGGAATTACTTCGGGATGATGAAGCCGGCCCTCGAGCTCCAGGAACAGGGCGAGGCCTACTACTTTATCGCGAACTACCACTCGATGACCTCGCTCGTGGATCCCGCCCAGCGCCGCCAGAACACCCTCGGGGTGGCCCTGGATTTCCTCGCCTGCGGTTTGGACCCGCAGCGGACGGTGTTTTTTCGGCAATCGGACGTGCCGGAGGTGACGGAGTTGACGTGGCTGCTGAGCACGGTCACTCCGATGGGGCTGCTGGAGCGGTGCCATAGTTATAAGGACAAGCTCGCCAAGGGCCTCTCGCCCAATCATGGCCTCTTCGCCTACCCCGTGCTCATGGCGGCCGACATCTTGATCTACGACTCGAACGTAGTGCCCGTCGGGCGCGACCAAAAGCAGCACGTCGAGGTCACACGCGACATCGCCATCAAGTTCAACGAGCTTTACGGGGAGACGTTCGTCATTCCCGAACCGCAAATCCGCGAGGACGTCGCCGTGGTCCCCGGCACGGACGGCCAGAAGATGAGCAAGAGCTACGGCAACACGATCGAGTTGTTTGGCGAGGAGAAGGCCACCCGCAGGAAGATCATGTCGATCGTGATGGACAGCCGCAGGCCGCAGGAACCCAAGCCCGACGCGGACCAGAATCTGGCCATTCAACTCCTTCGCTTGGTCGCCCCGCCCGACACGGCCCGCGATTACGAGGCGCGGTTGCGCGCCGGGGGTTTGGGCTACGGAGACCTGAAGAAGGCACTCTTCGAGCATTACTGGGCGCACTTCGCCACCGCCCGTCAACGCCGGTCAGAGCTGGCCACCCACCTGGACCATGTCGAACACGTTCTGCGCGACGGAGCGGCGCGCGCGCGTGCGGTGGCGCTGGTCGTCTTGGCGCGAGCGAAAGTGGCTGCTGGGCTGGAGTGATCCCGCGCTCCGCCTCGCTAAGGATTCGGGGCCAGGTGGACGTGCGAGGTCAGGCTTGTTTGCGGCTCGCAAGACCGGTATCCTCACGCCGATTTGTATCGCCTATGCGCCGCCAACTCGATCGCCTGCCCAAGCCATTCACACCCGCTGGGTCACCGTCGCCTCGGGCCGGTCGGGGAACTCACCCCACGGCGCTGGGGCGACTGCTCCTGTCGTTGTTCCTTGTGGGAAGCGGGCTGGGGGTCGTGGCCAGCTCGGGGCCCCCAGCCGGCCTGGATCCGAGCTTCGACATGGGCGCCGGGCCTGACGACCTGGTCGAGAAGATCGTGGTCCTGCCCGATGGCCGGATTCTGTTGGGGGGTTACTTCAGACAGTTCAACGGCGTGGTGCGCCCGGGGATTGTCCGGTTGTTGGCGGATGGGCGGGTAGACACGAGCTTTGACCCCGGCCCCGGCCCCGACGCCGGCATTTACGACATCGCCTTCCAATCGAATGGGAAGCTCATCGTTGTGGGGGACTTTACGAGCTTTGCGGGTCAACCGCGGAGTCACATCGCCCGACTCGAAACCAACGGCGCGTTGGATTTGAGTTTCGATGCCGGGCCGGGGGTGTCGTCCTGGGATTATCCGGTGGTGATTTCGACGGCGGTGCAGAGCGACGACAAGATCGTCATCGGTGGCTTTTTCACCTCGGTGGGGATCTCGCCGTTGTCGTACGTGGCGCGGTTACTCAAGGATGGAGCGGTGGACGGGAGCTTCAAGCTGCGGTTACCGGAGGGGAGTTTTGACGGGGTGATGTCGGTGATCAAGCTGCCGGGCGACAGTTTCTACATCGCAGGCCAGTTCACCACGGTCAACAACACTGCTCGCACGGCCATCGCCCGGCTGCAGCCGGACGGTTCGCTGGATGGCGGCTTTGTGCCGAACCTGGCGGCGCCGCGCACGCTGGTGAGCGCCGCGGTCCAAGCGGACGGCAAGGTCGTGATCGCCGGCCGTTTCTCGAGCGTCGACGGGCAATCGCGCACGAACGTGGCGCGGTTGCAGGCCGACGGCAAACTCGACGCGACCTTCCAACCGGGCAGCGGCCTGGACGACCAAGCCACGGCCGTGGTCCTGCAGCCGGACGGCAAGGCGATCATGGGCGGGTTTTTCACGACCTACAACGGCGTGGCCCGAAGCCGGATCGCCCGCCTCAATCTGGACGGCAGCCTCGACACGTCGTTCGACCCAGGCACAGGCATCTCCGGTGGGGCCGACCCTGGCGTGCTCGCTTTGGCCGTGCAACCGGACGGCAAGGTGCTCGTGGCGGGCGATTTCACGCACTACAACGGGACCGAGCGCAAGGGCCTGCTGCGCCTGCGCGGCTCTCCGCCGGTCATCCCGGCTAAGCCCTTCCGGCTCGAGGTGGGCGGCCGGCGCCCAGACGGCAAGTTCGAGTTGCGGGTGGCGGGCGAAGCGGGTCGGCTTTACACCGTCGAGGGTTCGGCCAACTTGAGGGACTGGGGGACGGTGGGGCAAGTGACAGGTGGCGCACAGCCGGTGGTCTTTGTGGACGACACAGCGGCGGGCTTGCCGCAGCGCTCGTACCGGGCCTGGACACCGTAGGGCGCCCCATCGGTTGGGCCTACTGATGAGAGGTCGGGATAGACGACACATTGCAGGTAGGGCGAGCAGTCCTCTGCGCGCCGTAAACCACTGTGGACACAGGAAGCCGCGGCGCGCAGAGGACTGCGCGCCCTACCGCCGAGTTGTAGTCCATCTCAGTGACTCGTCCGTATGATCATCAAGTGTACTGCACCCATTCGGATCTGTGACTTGGGGGGCTGGACCGACACCTGGTTCGCCGGCACGGGCAAAGTGTTGAACATTGCCGTCTTTCCGCCGGTCGAGGTCACGGTGGTCACCCGGCCCAAGCGCGCCGGGGAACCGCAGATTCGCATTCACGCAGAGAACTACCAAGACGTCTACGACCTGAGCAGCGACGCGAAGTCTTGGACGAAGCACCCGCTGATCGAGGCGGGTTTCAAGCTGTTCCAGCTCCCGCCGGCCCTACACCTGGATGTCACGATCTATTCCGCGGCGCCCGCCGGCGCGTCGACTGGCACCTCGGCGTCCGTGTCGGTGGCGATCCTCGGGGCGCTGGACCTGCTGGGGCGCCGGTCGCTGACCAGTCACGAGTTGGCGGCCAAGGCCCATTACATCGAGTCGCACCTGCTCAAGCTGCAGTCGGGCATTCAGGACCAACTCTGCGCCGCGTACGGCGGGATCAATTACCTCGAGATGACGCAGTACCCGGAGGCCTCGGTGTCACCGATCGATCTGCCCGAGGAACTGGCCTGGGAACTCGAGTCCCGTTTGCTCCTGATCTACCTGGGCAAACCCCATTCTTCGTCCGCCGTCCACGAAAGCGTCATCCGCCGCCTGGAGAAGTCGCCCAAATTCCGGCGCTACTTGGA
>Ga0194125_10004133_pt1 | contig 22889 bp, 17 predicted proteins | sample TA2KigC250mmetaG_FD_148626 | JGI IMG/M metagenome (GOLD analysis project Ga0194125, IMG submission 148626) | Freshwater microbial communities from Lake Tanganyika, Tanzania - TA2015034 Kigoma Deep Cast 250m | ecosystem: Environmental > Aquatic > Freshwater > Lake | place: Tanzania: Lake... | reverse complement strand
TATTTCTCCGCGACCGCTTTAGTGCGTTCTTCGCTTGTACCCATCACAGCCACCAACGTTGCATCCTTTGCGGGAATTATCCCTTCGGGGATAGTTCTTCGATTAGCTATGCCACTGGCGCCAATTACTCCCCATCCGATTGACATTTTGCTTCCCTCCTTTCGCGTCTTTCGCGTTCTTTCGTGACTTTCGTGGTCAAATTTCGTATTGCGTGATGCGTGAAACGTGAAGATTAATTCTCTGGCTTTCACATATCAGATATGTTTAGAGAAAATCGTGTAGGGCATTGCCTACCCTACTCACTGGTTAAGTTTCCATCCACCGTAGATTAACCAGGTGGCACTATCCTCTCGCCTAAATGTCTGCAATCTTATTGACGTAAGGCATTCACGAACGTATCTGCCGCCCATTGATTGATACTCTTGCCACTGACTTCAGCAGCCGTGGCAATCGCTACGTGAACTTCTGGTGGAATGCGTAACCTCAGATTTCCAGAATAAGGCTTTTGAGGAGGACGATTCAGTTTTTCACAAGTTTCAAGATAATCATCAACCGCTTCTTCAAAAGCGGCGCGGAGCTCTGCGACTGATTCGCCGTGAAAACCTACGACATCATTGATACCTGCAATATGACCAATAAAGCAACCATCGTCGTCACTATAGTCAATTTGAGTAGCGTATCCTCTATAAGTCATTGTGTTCATGGCTTTATTCCTGCCTGTTATAGAAAATGTCGGGTATCACTTACCTGGTATGGCTTTGCCTCTTTCTGAGGATGGGGGCGATGAAAAGTCATTAGGAGAAATCGTTTTCAGGTAAGCAAACCGTATATATAGCACGAATGAAGTAGTTTACTTCGTAAACTACTGAGCAAAGCGAAGTGGTTCCGAGAATCGGAACTACTGAACGAAGTGAACAGAATTGACGGATTATTATAAGATTAGGTAATTTTGATTATTAAATTTAATATTTACAACAGTATGCTTGTGCCTTGTGTCTTGTGTCTTGTGTCTTGTGCCTTTTAGACACCAGACAGTTGTCTCATCCAGTAAATCATAGTCATCTTCGTTTCCATGGTGATTCCTCCTGCAAGGCGCTATCGCCTATAATTGAACTTGCCGTGTGTGAATCACGGCTGGTATCAACTGCTTCTGCCACCCTTGATTGACTACCACCATCTTGGCTGCATATCCCGTCCATCCACTTCTTTGTTCCAAATACTCCAACGAGCAATCCAGCTACTGAAAACTGGGCGTCCAGGCGCGGCCAGTCCAAAGCCAGCCCCTGAGAGAGTACACGAATCTCTGAAAGCTCCTCATCGGACGCTTCATGCAATCCCTGTGCGAGTTCAGGCGGAAAAATGAACTTGCACTGGTTGACCAACTCAACGACGATTCGCCTTGAGGCAGAATCGTAGTAAGCCGACTTAGCCCGTGGAGAACTTTTTAGCCTCTGCTTTCCGAGCTTCCGCGCAACTCTGTACTGCTGTTCAAAGTCCTTATCGCTCTTATGTCTATTAGCCATGTATTTCTCTCCACCTTCCAAGCAGATAATCTTGATGCTTCTGCGCGATTCTCACAGCCTTTCTTGTGTCTTTCTTTGACAGACCAATGACTTCCCGAATGCTGACAGGTGAGACCTCGCTGCCCAGATTTATAACGACCTCTTTGCCAGCCTTATGTGCATGCACATGTTCAGGTTCATGGTCGTTGGTGTAGACCATAAACTCGAATCCATCTTCTCTCAGTACAGTTGGCATAAGGCGCCTAACGAAGCGCGAGATGAGCGGAACCAAGGGGCATCTCGCGCCTTATTATGATAACAAAATATACTATCATGTGCAACTGTTTTTGTTAATGCTGATTGGCTACTCGCAAGCCCATGATTTTCAACACTTTTAAGGTAAGTTTTGCAGACCTGGATGTTCACATACTTCTTGCCAATTCATGATAGACCACCTTTAAAATATTATAGCATAACGGGCGTGCTAAGCCGCCGGCGATAGTAGGTGGGCGGTGCCCACCCTACTAACTACTAACTACTAACTGCAACGGCTGGTTAGGTTTCCATCCGCCGTAGATTAACCAGATGACACTATCCTCTTGTTTCCAAAGGTTCTCCATCCTCCGTCGGTAGTTCCATAGCAGGCACGGTAATAACTCCAACCCTCTTTACTCCTACTTCCGCTGCTTGCACCGCCATGTTCGTACCTCCTTTCAAGCAGAGTAGATCGTAGCCCAAATTTCTAATTTGGCAATTATCAAAACCAAGATAGAATCTTAGGCTACTTTCTGAAATCTCTATAGCATAAGCAGATTGTAGCCCAAATTTCTAATTTGGCAATTATCAAAACCAAAATAGAATCTTGGGCTACTTTCCGAAATCTCTAGCATTATCAGTAGGTCAGAATGGGCGTCGTTAGCGAAGCGAAGCAATCTCTCACCCAATGAGATTGCTTCGTCACTTCGTTCCTCGCAATGACAAAGAAGCACTGTGACAGGGAAAGTGTTTATTGTGCTCTACTGATACTGAATACTGATTACCGATTCAAAGCTATCGCGCCAGTCGGGGATTTGGGAAACTTCGTAATCAGCCCGACGCTGTATTGCAGCACCAAAGCTGCATCCATCGCGCTAACCGTTCCATTTCCTGTTACATCTGCTCTTTCAAGCGTCAAATATGGATAATTCGGGTCATTTAGATTAAGAATCCCAACAACCACCTTAAAGATAAGCGAGGCGTCATAAGCAGTGATGTTTCCATCGCCGCTTACATCTCCGTAAAGCACGGAGACAACTGTATCAGTATAGCTGAATACCCCTCCTCCAGAAGTCCCAGCATAGATAGTTGGTGGGTTGGATGGGTTGATGGAGAGAGACCGGACATGGAGAGACGTCAACCCCTGATTAATCTGTATCCAATTGTCTCCGCCATCCACGCTCCTGAATACTCCTCCCCTAGTTCCAGCATAGATGGTTGATGGATTAGATGGGTTGATTGCAAGAGCATATATATCGCCGCCATACAAGCCGTTGTTCTTGGGCGTCCACTCGTCTATCCCAGCGATGGCGTTCCATGTTAAGCCAACGGCCGCCAGCCAGACAACAGCGCAAACACTTAGGAGCCATAAGCTCAATTTTTTCCACGATTTCATCGTGCATTCCTCCTTCCAAGCTATCCAAGAAATCCGTTTTCTCGGAGAAAACGGGTTTCTTGGGCGTTTATTCAGAATTTTTTCTTCCAGAAATTCCTCACGTGTAGTTAAGCAAAACTGGCATCACGGGGGAGTGTTCCCCTTCACTTCGTTCAAGGGTCAGTAGTCCCCCTTATCAAAGGGGGGTAGGGGGTTGTTACTTCGTAAACTACCCGCTACTAAAGATAATCTCCGTAGAGTCATCCCTCAGTGGTGACATGGCGGGAGTGAGTTACCCTTCACGCAGTGAAGGGTAACGAACGCGAAGCCAGAGCCACGCCGCTACCCCCAAAATTTCTCATGGGGAATTTCTGTTTTCCTTCTATTTCTATTGAACTAATTTCTGAGATATGATAAAATCATACCATAACAAAATAAAAAAATCCAGAAAAATATCCAGTTTCGAGAATTTTCTCACCATAAGACGAAGTCGTTGGTGAGCGAGGCGAAGTAGTTTACGAAGTAACAACCCCCTAACCCCCTTTATTAAGGGGGACTACTGAACGAAGTGAACATATCTCGCTGTAAATGAGCGAGTCGCCGCATCAACTCAAAATCAGGCGTTTAACTTTCATTGATGAGCAAAAAAGAACATTTTAAAAATATCAACAAAATTACAGCCATCCTCATTTTCATCTATTATCTTGGCACTAACTCAATACAGGCCAAGCCCGCCGCGCCTTTAGTTTTGGACAAATGGGTTGAATTGGCGTTGCAGAAGTTGGAAACCGATGGTATCACGGGCGGTATTCATAGTAGTAGTGGCCCGTTCACACGCTATCAAATAGCTCAGATAATTGCAAAAGCCCAGTCGCGTATAACTGATGGGCGTATTAAACCCAGTCCTACCGATATTCAATTGTTAGCGAAATTGACGGCAGAATTTTCCGATGAGCTTTTGGAAATTCAAGGAAAAGCTGTCGAGCAGGGCTTGCGTTTTGTAGCAACGCCGCAGTTTCGTCATTTTCCGAAGTATCAGCATAAAATTAGTCCTGCTTTTGAAACTGCCATCGGATATTCGTCGGGCAAAAACTTTTTTTTATACGAGGAAATTGAAGTTAGCGAAATTGGCGATAAATACCTCCAAGAGGGCAACACTGCCTCAAAACGGCTCAATCCCTGGCGGGCTAATTATGTCGCCGATTTTACGAGGGTTTATCTCAGTTTTTCCATATCGAAGATTGATGTCGAAATTGGCAGAGATAAGATTTTTTGGGGGCCGGGGTATCGTGGAGTGTTGGGCATTTCGGACAATTCTCCGCCGTTTGATCTAATTTTGCTGAGTGGCGAATTTGGTCCGGTGAAGGGATACAGCTTCGCCGCGGTGTTGGATAAAATGTGGGCGGATAAGCACAAATATTTAGCGAACCGATATTTGTCCGGGCATCGGCTCGACTGGCAGGTGAATGATAGATTAGAATTGGGACTTTCCGAAATCATCCTCTACGGCGGCGATGCGCGTGGCATCGAATGGCAGTATATAAACCCTATCCTGCCATACTACGCCAGCCAGTATAACGCGAAGCTTGATGATAGTACATTGTTCGATAACAATACCATGTTCGTTGGCGATTTCGCATTCAAGCCTTTGGATGGCGTGCGGATATACGGCGAAGGATTGATTGACGATTTTCAGTATACAAACCATGACCCGAATGCAATCGGTTTGTTAGCAGGATTTTACATCAGCAATCTGTTAAAATCCCCCAATCTCGGCATCCGCGCTGAGTATGCCAGAATCAACCGCTGGGCTTATACTCATTTAGTCACAGAAAATCAATACACACATTTTGGCTCGATTATCGGCCATTGGCTGGGGCCTGATGCCGATGACTTGTATTTAGAGTTAAGCCATTTCCTTAATGTAGACACTAACATTCAATTGAATTATGAGTTTCAGCGCAAGGGCGAAGCAACCGTCGAAGACCGATACAGAGGCGAGGATTACAAACGGATAAATTTCCCTTCGGGCGTCGTTGAGAGGCAACATAAAATCGGCATTCAAGTAACCTACGAGCCAATCTCAGGTTGGCAACTTGACGCAGGTTGCAGATATTTATTACTACGGAATGAAAGTAATATGGCGGGCAAGGATCAAAATCACGGAGAATTTAGGCTTGCAATGAAGCATCGGTTTAGGGTAAAATAATCCCAAAATTAGGCACTTTTAATTTTTTACAATTCTGTATTCCGTAATGTCTATTTCATTCTTTTTATAACGCAGAAGTATTTTTTCTTCTTCAAATGCAATGAAAATATCAATTGTGTTTCTATCAAAAGAGTTTTTATCGTCAATAATTTCTTTAATTTTACTGAATGGCAGCATGACAATTTTACCTCTCGGCATAAGCAAATAACCATTTTCATCTTGTAATGCCTGCTTAAACACATCTCGAAATGTAACCTGCCAACCTTTAGCTTTTTTGCTACCAGGAGAATGAATACCTTACTGTTATTAATGATTGCTTTGTATGCGCTAAACTCCTGAATTTTATAGCCATTTTTAGTAATGATTTTCTGCAAGTCATCCAGCATGACTTCTTGTTGTTCCTGTGTCTCTATCAGCTTTTCGATTAATCCTTTCCGTTTGAGAAAGAAATCAAGCTCTTCGATTAATACATCAACGATAACTTTTTGGAACGGATTAAGTTTTTCAGGCTGGCCTTGTGCGACAACATGATACTTGTTTGCCTTAAAGAGTTTTTGCAGATACAACTCAATCGTATGTCTTATAACGTTATCGTTAAAATCAGACTGAGCAGCAGGTCTCCCATCACTGATAACTAACACCATATCCCAATTTTTTATTTTCTCTTCCGGTGCATTTGAATGTGTTTTCAGACGGTTGTAAATATTTTTAGCTTCACCGATATAGACCTTACGGGCCTTTGTTTCAAACAGAATATAAACACATGGAAATTCTATCCTGCCAAGCTCATCATTGAATGTCTCTAATGATTGAATTGAATGTGAAAACTGCCAAGAACGGATAAGTTTCAGAGTTCTTGCTCTCGTAATCCCATCTCCGTTGACAGGGTCTTCATAGTAACCGGTTTTATTGTTTGCCATATCCGTTTTTCTGCAATGTAATGATAGTTTCCCGCAATTTATAACTTCTTATCTGACCTGACCTTCGTTCTCTTGCTTTTTCTATTTTTTCAATAGTCAATCCCAAATCCTGACCAATTTTAGCAAGTAACAAATCCGTCGGCACATATACATCGGCAATCAGACTGTCACCTACTACTAAAATAAATCGTGCTTTTAGATCCATCACGTTGACAACATTTTCCATTACTTTATACATATCGTCAAAATATTTATGTACGATAAAGGGCATGTCTGTTCGGCGATAAGTTCCCCTTCGGTGAATATTTATTTTAATATTATCAATCCATTCATTTGTATATACAGGCTTGAATGTTTTAATCAACCCTTTTGAAACATTATCACAAACTACCATTTCATCTTTCAATTTTTTCAATTTCTTCTGATTGTCGGCAAAATTAAGCCACCCTGACTCAATTTTGTAATTAATCACATAATCTAAACCGTTCATATAAGGCGGAGACGTAACGATTAAATCAAAACGGTTCTGATGCTGAAAAGTCATTGCATTGTTTAAAAAAATTTCGCTTGGACAATCAAGTTTACCTGAATACTCATTCTGAATGAGTTCTAAGTCAGCGGCAATCTGATGAACTTTCTGCTTCATAAGAGCATAAGGGGCTGTAGCTTCAACTTTTTTCTCTTTTGCATAACCCAAACACGGACTTCGTTTTAAATTGCTACAATCAATTAAAATTGATGAAAATGCTAACTTTAATAAATTCTTAATTTTTTCATTTTTAACTGTATTAATTCCGCCTTTAAGGATTTCCAAACTTCTTAATACATCAGGATTGAAATGCTTTTGGGATTTCAAAAACGCGGGAGCTTTTGCTATGATGCTTTTTGGTAATTGATTATAAATTTTCAATAATTCATCCGGTGGTACATCCCAGCTATGGAGTTTTGCTGTTGCAATAAAATGTAAAAGCGGGTTTAATTCTGTTCCATAAGATGAATAACCGTTTAATTTGGCTTGTACTTGTACTGTTCCGCAACCTGAAAAGGGGTCTAATATCACAGGATTATTATATTCATTCGCATACTGGTCGAATATTGACTGTACAAATGATGCTGAGAAGCCTTGTACATACGGTGCCCAACGATGAATCTGTTCATTCATGTTAGGAGTAAATTGGATAGACTGCCTGCTATTAAAAATTTTTATTTTCAATTCTTCAAGATAAGGCAAGGCATCTATATCACAATTTCCCTGTTGTTTTGGAGAATTGACGATATTCTTTTGTCTTGCTGTTAAATGTTTTGGTTTATCAGGGATAAATAGTGTTTGCATAGTTATCTTTAAACAAGTAGACTTTTTCCGTATAAGCATCTTTCAGAAAATATTTTGCACTTTTCTTTAGCTAACGGATTTTAGGCTAACGGATAAAAAAGGAAAAATCTGTTAGCGATAGATCCGTTAGCAAAAACTCTGTGGAAATCCGTGTGGCTCAAAAGTTAAAAGAATTTTTTGAAACTTGCTTATAATTTATTGGTATATCTTCCCTCTGAATCTATGATTCAGGAGAGGAGGATGTCACGTCATCGTTCTAATTCGTTCAGGCGTTCAAGCATCAAGGATTGGGCTCTTGCCCACGTAAGCTTTTGCCAACGTTTCTTCAGTGGCAAAAGCCGCTGTTCAATAGCGGCAGAAGTTTCCTTCTTAACACAAAACATAATTATCTATAGAAATAGTTCCTAACTTAGGAAAAAGAGAGAAATTCGAAAAAAAGTAAGGAGGTAATCCAATGAATTCGCTCACCTATCTTCAAGAAAAATATATATTGTATTTAAAAGATAGGTCAATCCACACCCTTATTTTGGCCTTTACCATTGGTGTTGCTTTGTTTGAACTCGGCGCGATTATCCTCATAAATCGTTTGAATCAAATCGAGTCCAAAGCATACGCCTTATGCGAAAAAAAGTTCAATACTCAAGGTTATGATACTGCGGTAAAATACCTGAAAGGGTTCGTGAAGAAATTTCCGAAAAGTGAGAAAATCATGGATGCGATGTATTCTCTTGCTATTTCTCACCAAAAACGGGAGGATTTTTCCGCTGAAGCGAAGGTTTGGCAACAAATCATCCAGTCCAATAACCTAAACGAACCAGAGCGTGTTCAAGAAGCATATTACAATTTTGGTATCTGTCAAGAAAAATTGGGTAATATTAATTTTGCCCTTAAAAGTTATGAAGCTGCAGCTAACGGACCAAACACATCCATCACAGGCAAGGCATTATTTAGCCTGAGCCGTTTATATGAACAACAGGATTTGGATTCTAATGCGGCACTTGTATATCGCCTCATCATGACGAAAATTCCCAATAAAGAGATGGGGCAAAAAGCGGCTGATAAGATAGAGGAGTTGGATTTGAAGCATCTGCTGTCAGAGTGTAAAACTACTTATCGCGTGAAACGAGGCGATACCCTCTATTCCATAGCGAAGAATTTTGATACAACAGCGTCCTTGATTATGAAAGCAAATAGACTGAATAATACTTCCCTTCAAATCGGGATGCATTTAAAAGTGCCATAGATGCAATTAACATATTGGAAAGTTTTATCTTCCATAGTGTTTCTTATGATGGAACTTTTCTTTTCAAAAGAAAAGTTTGGAAGGAAAATTTAGCAAATTCATTTAGTTGTTTGCCTTGTGCTCGTCTGTTTGTGAGGACTGGTTTACTTCGTAAACACAGCGTTGTACTCATCAGTGATTCTATTAAATGCGGTATTGACGAGCACAAGGCACAAAACAAGCTGATTTCGAGTTCAGTATTGCTGAGTCCAACGCCAACGAAAAAAGAAGAAAAGAATTAAAACGGAATAATAGATGAAGTTGCTATCTATAATAGAGCATTAAGCGAGGACGAGATTACTGAAGATATGATGAATGGTGTTAGGGCTGTTGCAGAAAATAAAACCTTCCACTTTTTATCCGCTCATTCACGCGAATATTCACGAAGAAAAAATATTCGCGTAAATTCGCGCCGATTAGCGGATAGATTTCGACAGGCTCAAGAAGGCGGATTTTGAAATTGGAATGGTTATTAAGTTGGAAACGCCTTTAATAATTTCAAAACACCTTCAATACCGTATCAACAATATCCTGCGTTTGCGGAAGAATATAGTTCTCCAGATGAAAGGCGAATGGAACGGGTGCCCATTTGGCATGAACTCTTTTGATTGGCGCGGAAAGAAAATCGAATCCTCTGTCTGCTACCAATGCCGCTATTTCAGAAGAAACACTACATGGAGCATAGGTTTCCTGAACAATAACCAGCTTACCCGTTTTTTTAACTGAATTAAGAACGGCCTCTGAATCTATCGGTAAAGTCGTCCGGAGGTCGACTACTTCAACATCAACCTTTTGTTTGCTCAATTCCTCCGCTGCCTCAAGCGACTTGTGAACCATATAGGAATAAGTTACGATAGTTACATCTTTTCCAGGGCGTTTGATGTCAGCTCTTCCGATAGGCACAGTATAATCCTCTTCGGGCACTTTTCCAACGGTACCGTAAAGTCGTTTGTGTTCCCAAAAGAGGACCGGGTTATCGTCGCGGATAGCCGATTTTAACAGCCCTTTGGCGTCGTAAGGAGTTGAGGGCAAGACAACTTTCAAACCTGGAACCGCGGAAAACCATGCTTCCAACATTTGCGAGTGTTGCGCCGCTAATGATACATAACCGCCCGTATTGGCGCGTATCACCATCGGAACCTTGCCCTTGCCGCCGAACATATATCGAATCTTAGCGGCTTGATTGACAATCTGGTCGCAGGCGACGGTGGTAAAATCGGAAAACATAATGACAACAACCGGACGCAATCCCGTCAAAGCCGCGCCTACACCAGCGCCAGTGTAACCTGATTCTGAGATGGGCATGTCGAAAATCCTGTCATATACATTCTCGTAAGATTTATCATCTTCTATCGGCGTGCCAAATTCCTTGTATCCCTCTTTAAGGCAAAGTCCCATCATAATGACGCGTTTATCGCGTTCCATCTCTTCCACCATTGCCTCTTTCAATGCCTGTGAATATGATATTTGTCTCATTTTATACTGTTCCACTGATGTTTGCGTTGGCCTCATCCAGATGATATATTTGTCCCTTGTGCTCGTCAACGCTTCTATTCATAGGGGCTTTGATGAGTACAAGGGACAAAACATAGTGAGACTCAACTCATTACTGGACGAGCACAAGGCAAACGTCACTCCTTTCTCCTTTTGCTTTTCGAGGTTTTAGCGTCTATGCGTAAACATCGCTTGTCGCTTCTTGCACAGCCAAAAATGGACTCTGTTGAGCAAATTCGTCAGCGGCGTTAATTTTGTTTGCTATATCCGCGTCGATTTGCTTCAATTGCTCCGCCGTCGCCGCGCCGGTGGAAAGCAGGTGATTGGCATAGATTTTTATCGGGTCGCGGCTTCTCCAGGCTTCTGTCTCTTCTACATCTCTGCTTGTATCCAATCCCCCCCCGCAATGGATGTACCATCGGTAAGTTTTACATTCGATAAGCGTCGGCCCATCTCCGCTTCTCGCATGTTCAGCCGCTTCACTGACAGTATCATAAACGGCGATGACATCATTGCCATCGACAATTTTCCCCGGAATATCGAAGCCTGCTGCCCGGTCAGCAATGTTCACGTTTTTGGTCACCTCGGCTAATCTGGTGCTGACGGCATACATATTGTTTTCACAGAGGTAGATGACCGGCAAATCAAACGCCGCCGCGATATTGATAGATTCCAGAAATGTGCCTTGATTAGCCCCGCCGTCGCCAAAAAAGGACAAAGCAACCTGTGACGTTCCGCGAACCTTCGCGGACAAGGCCGCGCCTGTCGCTATTGGCATACCAGCGCCGACAATGCCATTTGCCCCCAGAATGCCCAGTTCAATATCGGCGATGTGCATTGAGCCGCCCTTACCTTTGCAATAGCCATCGGCTTTGCCATAGACCTCCGCCAGCATTTTCTCCAATCGACCGCCTTTGGAGATAATGTGTCCATGGCCACGGTGCGTGCTGGTAATGTAATCATCCGGTCGCAACGCCGAACATGCTCCCGCCGCGACCGCTTCCATACCGATGTAGAGATGGCAAGCGCCTCGCAATTCTCCTTTGCAAAGCAATTGCCCAATGTGACTATCAAACTGCCTAATTGTTGACATTTTTCTGTAAACCTCAAGTTCTATCTCTTTCGGAATCATCCTATTTTGTCTCCTTTACGATTGCTCTGCCTTTGTTAAGGGGGAAAGAAAAGTTTGGTAAATATAGCCGCTGATTATCAGACAACGCTGATTAAGTTTATCTGAATAGTGAAACGTTGATTACCTAAATAAAGTAAATTCTAAAACTCACGTTTCACGTTTCACGCATCGATTTGTTTGGATTGAAAAATGGTTTAATTTACCAAAGTCAAGAGAGAATATACTCTCACAAATATCCCATTGCCGAAAGTTGCGCATTGAAATCAAGCGGTACATCAGCCAGGGGCTTGTTCACATCTGGTGCCGCGTAGCGCAACATATTCAAAAGCAGCCGCTCGAACACCGGGTGTTTGCCAAGGTTTTCGCGGAGGCGCAACGTGTTCAGGAAGAAGCGCCCCGCCCCCAGGTTATAAACCGACACCAGCAGCCCTGAAGAGTACCCAAGCGCCGTATTGATGGCTCCAGCAACTGCTTCTGCAGGCGGTTCCTGTCCGGACCAGACAATATCCGGTATAATCTCTCGATAGAATGTGTAGTCCATAAGTCCGCCGGCAGGTAGCCCATCAAAGATAGGGTGGTTTTTTGCCCACTCATCCTTGAGATATACCCAGCTTCGGATTACAGCAAGCGAACCTTTGTTCTCAAGAGGAACCCAGCCAACTGGATTATCTCCCTTTTTGAAAACCTCAGGAGAGAGGAAAACTGCCGTTGAGCCTCTGGCGATACGGCAGGCAATCTCCCTGAACACTTCAGTGTTGCCGGGTGTAGCAGGCTTTTGGGAAACCAAGATTACCTCTCGCGCTACCTGTGAGGTAGAGGTGAATTGGCGAACCGAGATGCCGTGGTTCGTAAGCCACTTTGTTAGTTCAGCGTCTTCCCCCCATAATATTACTTCCGTCTCTACAGTTGGTATCTCCACAGTGTCACTGAGGTAGAACTCCACATCACCGCCCGTCGCAGCAGCGCCGCGTTCGAAAGTCGCCATGAACCGGTATTTACCAGATGGTCCGTCTATCACAACATTTTCTGCGAAAACTGGCATAGCAAATGGAGGCTCCAACTGGCTGCGCTGTTCTGGAATTGTCACAGTAATGGTTCGCTCAAAGACACGCATGGCATTTGGACCCACCACTTGCAGGCGCACAGGGTATTCACCCGGTGATAGCGCATCCTCGTTGGCAAGCACAGCCTCCAAACGGATGGTCGTCCCGCGGTACACATTCACCGGCTCAACGAACAAACACCAGCGAAGCGGCGCAAAACCGTCGAACATCGCATCTATCGTCCCAGGTTTTAGTTCACGGAAGGTTGTCGTCAAGCCCTCACCCGTCGAAGGAGGGTCAACTGTGCTGGTCAAGCTGTATCCCGCTAAGTTGGGGTTGGCGCGGATGGCATTGAGACCAAGCAGGCGTTGTCCAGCCATCTTCCGAAGACACTGCATAAAGTAGTCCTCCGGACGGTCAAATGTCTCCGCCATCCGCCACTTTTCCCAGTCTGCCATGAAGCGGTTTAGATTATTGCGGTAAAACTGTGCGTCTTCGACCAACTCTGCGCCAAGTTGCTCGTAGTGACGGGTAACTCGCACTAAGTCTACCGCGCTGCCAATGCCATATTCCGACAAGAATAAATTATTCTGTCCACCACTAAAAGTTCGTAGTGATTGGATTATATCAGCGGTGTGGGGAACCCGAGGATAGTAATGTTGGTCACTTAACACGTTTTGAAAAGTCATAGTGCCGGGATTGCTCAAACTGCCGATGTCCGCCTGTTTATCCCACCGGCCGCTGTTCAACATCACCATGCGTGTAGCGTCAAGAGAGCGGATAAGCGGGAGTGTATCCACCGCATGGCGGAATACCGGGCCATCATTGGTTTCGTTAAGCAGGCCCCATATCACTATGCTCGGATGGTTCCGGTCGCGTCGAATCATCTCAGCAGTTGCCCTGTCGAACCGTTCAGCCATTTTGGGTGAATTGGCGAGACACCAGCCGGCGTAGGATTCCTCGTAGACCATCAATCCTATCTCATCGCACAGGTCCAGTAGATAGCGCCTCGCCACACCAGCGAGGAAGCGAACCGCGTTGAAGCCCATCACCCTGGCGTCGAGCAGACCGCGCCTGAGCAGGTCAGGGTCATGCGGAACCCAGAGTCCGATGGGACAATGGTTGCCCGTATGGGAACAACGCAGGAAGATGCGGCGGCCATTGAGGCGGAAATAGCCATCCTCGAACCGGAAATCGCGGAAGCCGCAACGGACGGAATATTCGTCAAAGGAGTTTGAATCCTCTATCAACACCTGCATCGTCACGCGATACAAATATGGGTCGTTAAGTTCCCATAAGCGTGGATTTGAAACCTGCAAATTGGTCTCAATGAGCGTATCGCCAGGCGGCAGTTCGCGCTCCAAATTGACAATGTTTAATGTCTCACCGCTTGCTGCCGGCGAAACAGTGAACACAAGACGCCCTTCCGCGGATTTCTGCCCGGCATTGCGAATGTTTGCCTGGATACGAATTATTCCTGTTTCCGGGTCAGGTCGAACAAATAAATCTTCGACGCGCACCACTGGAACTATCAACAATTCGACTGAGTCCTCAATGCCGCCGTGGTCAGCTATTCCGCCAGCGCGGTAGGGAATGGCTTTACTTCGATGTGGTGTCTCGTTCAGAACTATCCCGTCAATCGGTTCGTTGGTCGGATTTAGAACACGCACGGCAAGACGATTGTGTTCAAGAGGCTTGATAAACTCAGTCACGTCTAAGACAAATGGGGTCTCACCTCCTTCATGCCCACCTACGTAAACGTCGTTGAGCCAGACATCTGCCATATAATCAACAGCCCAGAAGCGCAACAAATACCGTCCTTGCAGGTGTAGATTGGCTGGAGACACAAAATCTCGCCAGTACCATGCCACCCCATGATAACCGGGGAATGCTTCCTGAATAATCCACGGCACTTTTGTCAACTTTGCATCTGGCACTGGGCCGGTAAACCATTTCTGCTCACGCCCGGTATTCTGTGGGTCGGTGGCAAGTAACCACTCACCATCTAATGATATGACCATTGTCGATGCCAATTCTTTACTCGCTTTCATCTTACAACCTCCTCAATTTGTGTGTTGATTTTCGTTTTGAACACTATTTGGGGCATGTTTCAGAAAATAGTTTACATTTCGTAGTAATGCGTAATGCGTAATGCGTAATGCGTAATGCATAATACATAAAAATTACTCATTACGAATTACGTATTACGTTTCACGTACAGTCAACTAATTTTTGCGAAAATTTGAAACCTGCCACAAATTTAATCCAAATTCTCAGTCAAAGCAGATAGGGTATTCGCCGAATTCCAGAACGGCATCGGCCATACCAATTATGTTCTGTGGAGGGAATCCATATTGAATGTTATGCACTTGCGTGAAAACGAAACCGCCTCCCGGAGCAAAAGCACGGATTCGTTCCTTTACCTGGTTACGCACCTCTTCAACAGTTCCTCTGGGTAGTACAGTCTGAGTGTCTACTCCACCTCCCCAGAAAACAATCCTGTTTCTAAATCGTTTCTTCAGCTCAACCGGGTCCATATTGGCGGCGGTAGTTTGAACCGGGTTTAAGATATCTACTCCTGCTTCAATGAAATACTCAATCAAGTTGAAGTTAGAACCACAGCTATGGTAAAAGGTTTTAGCTTTACTGTGTTTGTGAACGTAATCATTCATAAGTTTCATGTTAGACACATAGAGTTCCTTGAAAATCTCAGGGCTAAAGAGTTCCCCCTTTTGTGTCCCGAAATCAGTACCCGAAATAAAAATTGTATCGATGTAATCGCCAACCGCCTGAAGATAAAGTCTAAGGTTTTCCACCGCTCGTTCGGCGGTAACTTGAAGAATCGAAAACGCATAGTCTTTATCAGTAATGAGTATGCAAAGCCAATCGCTGATTGTATGTCCAGCGAAAATACCATTCGAGCCCATCATACCTTTCAAGAAACCACCATGAACGGAGTATTCGGTGTTTTCATATAGTTGGCGCGCGCTTTCTTCCAGTTGACGGAGGTGCTTATCTGTATACAGAGGGATGGACCTCTTCCATACTTCAGGAGCCATCTTCACCATTTTTTCTGACATCGTAGTAACACAAGCCCGTTCAAAGTATAGTCCTTTAGGAGGCATATATGCCAGAGGGGTACCATTAAAATCCTTAATGTATATATATCCGTGTTCATCAGTGATAGGATTAAAGTCTCCTGGCATTAAAACATCGTTACCAGGACCGGTCTTCCACGGTTTCCAATTCTTATTTTCCAATCCCCACGCTTCAGATGGATTTTCCAACTCTATTACATCAGAGTGAAGTCGGCGGCGCACTGGTTCTTCGACACGAGCAAGCATTCCAAATTGTTCATAAACCTTGGGCAATCCTGAGTCAAAGCCCAAATAGTTGACAAGATTAACATACGCATCAATACAAATCCCCGTTACTTTGGTACCTCCTATATCGATGGGGACTCGGTCTGCCTCCTCAAAGTGAATCGCTTTCCAAACCCTTTCTCGTGATGTCATAGCTGTTTTCAAAGAAAATCTCCTTTCGTATCTGGTGGCATGTTTCAAATTTTCGCAAAAATTAGTTGATGCGTGATGCGTGATACGTGATGCGTGATATGAGGTTTTATCACTCTTCACGTTTCACGTTTCACGTTTAAATGTAAACTATTTTCTGAAACATGCCAAAGTAAGCATCTTTCAGAAAATATTTTAAACTTTTGCAACCGCAGAGAACACGGAGAAGACGCAGAGGACACAGAGATTGCTTTGTTTTATAGCTAACTTCGTTTTTTCTCTGCTTCCTCTGCGCCCCCCTCTGCGACCTCTGCGGTGAGAAAAAGCGACGTAGGAAAATTGCAAAGAATTTTTTGAAACTTGCTTATCTGGTTATCTAATGTTTATGTGGCTTTCTTATACGTAATCGCCACCGCCCCAGGGCAATCCTTTATATAAACAGCCAACCCCTTTTCCATCAGTTCCTGACCAGTCATTACAGTTTTTTCCGGAACCTCAAAATTGGTCAACTCATATTGCGCATCAGGTTCCAAGCCGCGAAGCCTGAATTGACAGCCTGATACATCACTACTTTGCCGGCGAAATGCTTGTACCATACCTTCGCCCGACTCTGGTTGATTAAACTGCCAGGCTATCCAGACGTTGTTCTCCAGACTGTAAAGTGTGAGCGGATAAAAGTCCCCGTAGTAATAGGACACGATTTCTCGCCGCTGATTATGTAATTTGCGCAACGTCGTATAGTCAATCTCCTTGACGCGCATGTCAACGGCGCAATTGATGCTGGGATAACAAGTGCTCCAGAAGGCATACGGCTCAACCGCTGTAAACCCGGCCCCGCTGTAAGCCGCCTTCGCATCGGCGACATTGCCGCCACCGTGGTATGGTATCCAGAAAGAGATGCCGTAAGTTTGGCACTGTTCACCGACTGGCTCGTATTGATAATCGGTCCGCCAGAGCGGAACGGCGCGACGTAAAGTTTCAAGGTCGTTTCGTCGCCCACCAGATGCGCAGGTGTCAATGAGCATATTCGGATGACGGCGGATGAGCTCATCCCAGTAAGCTAAATAGCCGGTAACATGCTTAATCTCCGTGATACCCTGTCTATCTTCCGCGTCATTCTTGCGCCAGTGGTCAAGCGGGTCCATATTAAAATCCTGTCGATACACATCGATGCCTTGTTCAGTCAAGAGTTGGTCAACGTGATTGGTCAGCCAGTCCCGGGCTTCTGGATTGCCTAAATTCAGCAGGCCGCCATTAGCGCCGCCTAATATCCACTCGGGATGATTCTCTGTTAGCCAGGTGCCGGCAGCGACGCGCTCTGGTTCGAACCAGACCATGGTTTTTATGCCCTTCGAGTGTGCATAGTCGCTTATAGCGCGCAATCCTCCTGGGAAACGTTCGGTATCTACTTCCCAGGTACCGGTCTTACCCCAGTTGCCACCACATGGATACCAACCGGCGTCCATCCACCAATACTCAATCTTTAGACCTTCCTCCAGATAGCGATTGATGAACATTATCTGGTTTGCTTCATTGGCGTTAACCATCTCACCGTAGACCCGATAACTGGAACCAAGCACTCGCGGTTCAGGAAGCTTTCCATAAGGTTTGGGCATGCTATGGGCCATCATCCATCGCCGCCAGACGTTCTGCGAATCAATCCAATCCTTGCCTTTCCAGAATTGGAGCACGATAAGCGGCGTGCGTACTTCTTCCCCAGGGTATAAAGTAAAATGCGTAAGTTCCTGACCGGCAACTATATGCATCACCTTGTTCTCATTGCAGTTGAATTGAGCTGACCATTGACCTGGCCAACCCACAACCACAATTATGCCCTCTCCCTTACCTTCCAGGTTGAAATAAGACATATCCTTGTTCGTCGGACGTCCCCCAGCAGCACTAAAGCTTTTAATTGTATTTGGCTCCATCACCGTTTGGTAAGGCCTATAGGCGTCCGGCCCGGCAAATCCACCGGCGAAATGATGCAGCACAAATTCATCGTTTGTTCCTACCAGATTAAAATCTATATCTACATCCAAAGCCTGAATGTCTGAGAGAATAGGAGTATCCGAAGCGGCGGTGTTCTTAAAGTAGAGAGTCCACTCTACTGTGGGAAAGTCTTTGTCTTCGACGATAACGCATCGAACTTCCAGGCCCGTCTTTGAATCAATGTATATGAGCGTATGTTGCGTGCGATTCTCGTCCAACTCTTTAGAAATTCGTTCCGTCTTCCACGTTTTGAGCAAATCAGCCGAAGATTGGCCGCCATATATGAATGAAAATGGCATAACAGATGCTTTTGACCCAAAATTTGCCATCATCCACTTTTGGGACGTTTCCATCTCGTAAGAATTAGACTTTAATGTAACTTCAATACCCATAAAAATTTCCTCCAAGAAGATTTCCACATACCTACGCTAAGAAAAAAAAGCGAAAGAAATGTTAAGGCGCATGGGGGCCGAAGGGATTTCATTTGGTTACTTTTTTCCTCTTATTTCTTTTGATCAAACTTTTCTTTCTTAAAGAAAAGTTTGGTTACAAATCCAGTCCTAAAAGCCGCACGGCATTGCCACGAGTAATCTTCTCATAAACAGCGTCGGAAATCCGACCTTCGGAACGTAACTTCAAGAAAAACTCTACGATGGGCACATTCTGGTTGTGGTGGCACAGGTCAGTCCCGAAAATCAGTTTATCCTGAAACTCCTCAAGGAACCTCACGCCGTAGTCCGGGTCCCTGGTGATGGCATTGAAACCGCTGCCCGCTGAAAGGTCACCGTAGAGATTCGGATATTCGGACAGCAAATGTTGCAACCGTCCCGGAGCAACGACGGGGCCATCTGGATAGCCCCCTCGGGTCTCGTCAGTAGCGTCGGCTGAAATCTCCGACCAGAAAGACATGGCGTGTCCGAAGAATACGGTATCGGGACACTCTTTCAGCACTTTTTCCAATCTCGGCAGCCCAAGGTCATCAGCGACACCGTAGACACCACCGATTTTGCATGCTAAATGGAATGTCACTGGCAGTCCCGCATCGCCGCACTGACGGAACAAGTTTATTACCATTGGGTCGTCGATGTATAGGTTTGCCGTAATTTCGCCCACGCCGCGGACGCCTAGCTCTTTATATTCAGCAAGCAGCCACTTAAAATCGGTTGTTGGGGCGTTACCGCCAAACCGAGGGTCGATATTGCAGAAGGGAATGATGCGGTCAGAATGGCGGCGGTATAGGGAAAGAACCTGTTCATTGGTGTGATAAAAGAAGCCGCCCTCCGGGCTTCCGCCGAGGGGCAATAAAACAGCTTTTTCAATGCCCCACTCGTCCATACGTGAAAGCAATTCGTCCACCTGAAGGGTATCGCTCTTATCCTGGCCAATCCGGCCGACATGTGTGTGGATGTCAATCATTGTCAGTACCTCCTTATTGGATTGAAGATTGACTATTGAAGATTGATGATTGTTCCGTAGATGAATACAATCTTCAATTGATTCACCTTCTTCTCTGTTTTCAACATCACGTTAATGACATTGCCGATAGGTAACAAGCAATGAACCTGGCGCATTCTCAATGGTCACCTCAATACCGTTGGCAAGTTCCTCTCCTGTAAAAGCCTGCTTGACGTTAGTATCTTCAAAGGTGAGTTCATAGTTGGCCTCAGAATGAAGACCGCCCAATTTGAGGCGGGCAGAAAGATAAGGGCTTTCTGGACGACGAAAAACTAAGAACATCCCTTGTTTCAGATCTTCACGGTGGAACTGATACGCCATCCAGACGTCATCACGGGTGTTGTGTGCTGTGAGAGGATAATAGTCGCCGTAGAATAAAGGTCTTACCCTTTTAAATTCGTCGATTAGACGCCGCGCTTGCGCCACAGGGAAATCGGGCAAATATAGGTTCCAACCGAGGACTACAGCGCAGTTCATTGAACTGCGGAAGGCATAAGTATCTGGGTAACCATTGCCAGTGCCGCTGCATGGTAGATAGAAATTAAGCCCATAAGTGTGACATTGGTAGCCGTTAGGTTCAAAATAATGATAATCTGTGCGCCAGAGAGGAATGCTCCGTGAGGTTGTCTCAAGGTCAATGCGACGTCCGCCGCTGGCGCAGTTGTCGATGATTAATCCGGGATGCCGCGCCAAAAGTTCGTCCCAGAAGGCATACAGGCCTTCGATGTGGCGAATTTCAGTGATGCCCTGCCGGTCAGGTTCATCAGTAGCGCGCCAGAAAGGTAGCGGGTCTATGTTGAAATCTTGACGGTAAACAGCGATACCTTCGTTTTCAATCATTCCTGAGATATGGTCAGTTAACCAACGGCGCGCTTCTGGATTTCCAATGTTGAGCAGTCCGTTGGGATTGCCAGGCAGTTTCAACACCCAATCTGGATGTTCCCTATCAAGCCATGTGTCCTGGTGTACTCGTTCAGGCTCGAACCAGAGTAAAAATCCCATTCCCATCTTTTTGACGGCATCTGACACCGGCTTCAAGCCGTTAGGGAAGCCGTCTTTCCTGACGAACCAGTTGCCCACTCCATTCGGCCAGTAACCTTCAAACCAGCCAGCGTCTATCCACCAATATTCGGTATCAAGTCCAAATTGGCGATAACGTTCAGCGAGCGCAATCTGGTTATGCTCTGTGGCTTTATTGAACTCTGCAAAGCCGGGTAATGGCGCAGCGCAGACAGGACCGCCACTGGCGGCGAGTGGCCCAGTTATAGGCTTGCCATCCTTCTGCAAGGTATGGTGCGCTAAGATGAAACGGCGGAGGAGATTGTGGCCGCGCATTCTATCATCGCCTTGCCAAAAAAGAAGTAGGATGCGAGGGGTTCGTATCTTCTCACCCGGATGAAGTTTAAGATGGGTTAATTCCATCCCCGCACGTACTTTCAAGGATATACTGCTATCCCTAATCAAATCGGCTGCCCATTGCCCTGACCAGCCAATGCCAACCATCACGCCTTCGCCCGGCGCTTCGATGTTGAAAAATGGGAGAACATGGGTGTTAGAAGAACGTCCGCCTATTGGCGCTAACCTTATCTTCGCATTGGGAGGCATCAGTTCGTCAACCGGAGCAAAATCCATCCTCGACGCCGAACTGCCAAGCGCTCGGTGGAGAACAAACTCCTTTTCTGCCTTGCGGGTTAATTCAATATCAAGCGTTTTCACCTCTTCGATTATCGGCGTATCGGCTTTGCCGCCGTTTTCGAACATCACCACCCACTCCAACGCCGGGAAGTCTGAAAAGATAGTGCATACACAGTTCGCCTTTAGAGATGTCTGTGGGTCTGTGTAGGTGAAAGTATGCTCTGTTTTTGTGTCATATAGCTGTTTCGTCTCCTGGCTAAACTGCCAATCTTTGAGAAATTCGGATGACAATTTGCCACCATAAGTAAACGAAAAAGGTGGAAGAACGCCGGCGGCAAAATGAGCCGAAAAAAACTTTGAACCCTTTTTTTGTTCTTCGGAAGATTGTTGTTCCATTTTAAAAACCTCCTGTAAGTAGTTTCGCCAAAAACCCGTTTTCTTAGAGAAAACGGGTTTTTACATTCTTCTGTAATGGTCAAAAACATTTTGCCGAAGGTTATATTAACCGTAGTGGCGTAGCTCCGTCTCGCCAGTTGTCGCCACTGAGGGACGACACTACGAGACTGTCGCCGTATGTGCGCAACATGCTATTGCCTAATACAGTTTTTACATTCTTCCTCTTATTTCTTATGATGGAGCTTTTCTTCCAACTTTTTCTCCTCCACTTATTTCTTTTGATCAACCTTCCTGAACGATGTACCCCATTCGCGCTTGCGTTCATCGTAGACGCCGTTTACCCCTTCTTCCATTGGCATCATCGGCCAAATGGTTAGAAACTCTAAATCATCCGTGCCGATATTAGTAATTTTATGCAAGGTACCACCGGGGATAAAGATCGCTGTGTCCGGTCCGACCTCATAACATTCTTCACCTTCACCAAATTCCATTCTCCCATAACCTCTGAGAATGTAGTATGCTTCGTCATAAGGAGGCGGATGCGCTGCACCATGGCCTTGTGCATCCCCTGGCGTCTTACCGGGTTTCAGCGTGGCATGAACAACCATCAATTTCGATGAGCCTACTCCCTCGGATTCAATAAGAAGCCTGGATATATAAGTTCCCTTTGATTCCGCCGGGCTGAAACCCATTATTTCGCTTGCCTTAACGATTCTTTCTTTTTTCATTTTATATTACTCCTTATACTAAGTAATGATTTTGATGTGAAAATGCAAAGTGCTTAGGTTTTAGCCTTTAGGCGTTAGGTTAACATAAAAAAGAAAGGAGAGCAAAATGCCTAAAGGTTTTAGGTAGTTTTGATTATTAATTTAATGGTCAAAAACATTTTGCCGAAGATTATATTAACAGTAGCGGCGTAGCTCCGTCTCGCCAGTTGTCCCCCTTACCAAAGGGGGGCAGGGGGGTTGTCCACTGAGTGACGACTCTACGAGACTGTCGCCGTATGTGCGCAACATGCTATTGACTAATACAGTAGTTTTGATTATTAAAGCCAATCAGCCCCTTAGTAACAAACGTTTGCGCTTCCGCTACATTTATCATACCAGACACCGATTGCAACTGTCAACACTAAACTGAATGGTAAAGGTTTTATTAAACATTATTGTTAGCCTCCTTTTATTTGACTTTGGTAAATATAGCCGCTGATTATCAGACAACGCTGATTAAGTTTATGCAGCCGTTTTCCAAAATTTACCCTTTTAGGACAATCCTAATTGGCATTTGGTTCCCGCTTCACTGAGAACTGTTCCGCTTTACATCGGAATCTTACATTCTCGCCGCGGGCGTGACTTCCGAC
>Ga0194125_10004132_pt1 | contig 22892 bp, 23 predicted proteins | sample TA2KigC250mmetaG_FD_148626 | JGI IMG/M metagenome (GOLD analysis project Ga0194125, IMG submission 148626) | Freshwater microbial communities from Lake Tanganyika, Tanzania - TA2015034 Kigoma Deep Cast 250m | ecosystem: Environmental > Aquatic > Freshwater > Lake | place: Tanzania: Lake... | reverse complement strand
CGGATAATTGTCTCTTAAGTCATCTTTTGAGGTAAAAGGAAGCTTTTCAATATCTTTCAAATCATTGAACTTGTCAGGGTCAATGCCTGCATCATCAATTCTTTTTTTATAAAATGTATTATTTTCATAACAGTGCTTTAAAGTATTTTTAAGGCAGGCAAGCTGGACCTGTCTTATTTTATCCCTGCCTGCTTTAGATATTTCCGGGTCCCAGAACTTATCATCCTTCATCCTAAATAGTATCACCCTTTCTCTTATCAATAACCCTTTTTGCTTTACCTTCACTTCTTTTGATGGTCTTGGGCTCTTTTAATTTTACATCAATACTTATCCCGACAGCACTGTAAAGCTTGCTTTCAACTGCAGATTCAAATCTTTCAAGGTCGTTTATCCTTTCAGCAAATACATCCTCAGAAACCTCAATCCATAGCTCTATCGTATCAAGATAATTTACCCTATCAACAACTATAAGATAATGGGGCTCTATCTCCTTAATCTGCATGAGGACTTCTTCTATCTGGGACGGGAACAGATTAACGCCCCTTATTATAAGCATATCATCAGACCTGCCCATTGGCTTTCTCATTCTGCTGTGTGTCCTCCCGCAGGGACATAATGTATCTTCAATAACCGAGAGGTCCCTTGTCCTGTATCTTATAAGTGGCATTGCTTCCTTTGTAATAGTTGTAAAAACAAGCTCTCCCTGACTGCCTGGTTTAAGAGGTTTTCCTGATAAGGGATTAATAATCTCAACAAAAAAATGGTCTTCTGCAACATGGAGACCATTTTTCTGCATGCATTCACATGAAACTCCCGGGCCTATAATCTCGCTTAAACCATAAATATCTATGGCATCTATAAACAGGCGGGATTCTATTTCTTTTCTCATTTCCTCTGTCCAGGGCTCTGCTCCAAAAATACCAGTTTTTAATGGCAGCTTTGAAAAATCCACACCAAGCTCTTTGCCAATTTCAGCAATATGGAGTGCATATGATGGAGTGCAGCAAAGAATTGTTGTGCCGTAATCCTTTAAAATTTTTATCTGTCTTTCAGTAAGACCACCTGAAACAGGTATTACAGTTGCCCCAAGAAGTTCCGCTCCGTAATGGAGCCCCAGACCTCCTGTAAAAAGGCCATATCCATAGCTGTTCTGTATAATATCACTTTTTCTGACACCTGCACCATAAAGGTCGCGCGCTATTAAATTTCCCCATAAAGAAATGTCATGTTTCGTATAGCCTGTAACAGTGGGGTTCCCGGTTGTCCCGGAAGATGAATGAATCCTGACAATTTCATCCATCTTCCTGGCAAAAAGACCAAATGGATAGTTATTTCTTAAATCGTCCTTTGCTGTAAATGGAATATTCTCCAGACTATCCAGATCATTAAATTTATATGGATTAACTCCAGTGCTGTCAAGCCTTTCCCTGTAAAACCTGACATTCTCATAAGCATTGACAAGAGTATTTTTAATTCTTTCAGTTTGAAGTGACCTAAGTTCTTCCCTGGGCATGGTTTCAAATTCTTTTTCCCAGAAAGAATCATTCATCAGCAATGACCTCCCCGACCATCAAAGCAGTCTTTATAATTCAAAAATTACTATAAATATCTTACTGGTTAAAGTAAAGTAAGCTAAAATAAATAAAGTAATATATAACTTAATAAATAGAACTAAAAAATAGTATTTAATCAGCACTTATTACTTATTATTTTGACTACTTCCCCCAAACCAGCCAGCTATTCAAATCCATTTAGATACCCGCACGCTGAAGTGTGTGGTATTTACTTAAATTCAAGCCACACTTGTTAAATATACATTCAACCACAAACTGAAGTATTTGGGAATCTGCCCTCTTCAGCAGTTTTTCAAAACTTGCTCTAAGTTTTCAGGAACTAACTTAAACCTGCGATCTTATTTTTTATCTTTTTAATTTTTTTTCTAAAACTTTTTCAAGCTACAGTTTCAATCAGCAACTTCTTCTGCTTTAAAAGCCTTATCGGTTATTTTATCAGGCATTGGTTTTGTGCATGCTGTAACTATCAAAGTTACTATAAATGCAAGGGGAAATGCTATTATTATCTGGTCAATTCCCTTCCACGGTGCACCCAGAAGACTTGTCTTGGCAGTCAGAAGTTCCACAAGCCCTATCATTTTAGAGTTTGGCTCATGAATAAATATCATCCAGAAAAGGCTCGATACAATACCGGTTATCATTCCTGCAAGTGCGCCTGCCTTATTAGCCCTTTTCCAGAATAAGCCCAGAATAAACATAGGAAGAAAAGCTGCTGCGCAAACACCAAAAAATACTGCTGTAGCTCTTGCAATTATACTTATGGGCAGATAATAACCCAATACAAGGCTTAGCACAATTCCAATTAGAATCCCAATCTTTGTAGATATAACTCCTCTTGTGGTAGTCACTTCTTTATAATCAGCAGTATATTGGCTTCTTGAAAAAACGTCTCTTCCAAAGGAAGTCCCAATAGCATGGAACTGGCTGCTAAGCGTTGACATTGCTGCAGCAAGCAGTGTCAGCATAAACAGATACACAAACCAGTGGGGCATAGCAGCATTTATAAAAGCAGGGATAATTGAGTCAACATTACCTTTTTCAACCACTTCAACAGCAATCTTACCGGTTGTGTTGAAAAAATAAACATTTGACAAAGAACCAACCATAAAAGCAACACCGGTCATAAGAAGTATAAAAATTCCCCCAATTAAAACACCCCTGTTAAGCTGCTTATTATTTTTTACTGTCATAAATCTTACTGCAAGCTGGGGCTGAGCAAGAACGCCAATACCCACACCCATTATAATTGTTGATACAAGAGTCCACCATATTGGTGAACCCAGTATGGGCATTGTCGTCCAGCCCTGCATTCCACCCTTTAAGAGTGCTTCGGGCATCTTTGATGCAAGATTTGTTAAAGACTGATGGGTTTCTATAAAATTTCCTGGCGTTTTAATATAGGCAAAAATAAACAGGGTTATCATTCCTATAAGCATTAAAGAACCCTGCAGTGTATCAGTGTACATAACACCTTTCATACCACCTGCAATAACATATATTGCTATAATTATTGTAAAAATAATCAGTGCCCATACAAATTGTACATTAACATTAAGCTGTTTTTTAAATGTTTCTTCTATAAATCTTGCCGCACCAATTAAAACTGCACCTGCATACAACGGCATGAAAACAAAAATTACAACCCCTGCAATTCTTTGTATTGCCCTGCTGTCAAACCTTTTTCCTAAAAGCTCAGGAAATGTATGAGCATCAAGATTGTTACCCATGTGTCTTGTTCTTTTTCCAAAAAAGACAAATGCAATAAATATTCCAACAAAGATATTCAAGAATGTCAGCCATAAAAGCCCAAGACCGAGGTTTGCCGCCTGGCCTCCAAAACCGACAATGGCAGAAGTTGAAATAAATGTAGCTCCATAGGAAATAGCCATTATATACGGATGAATTCTCCTGCCTGCAACCATATAATCCTTGGCTGTCTTGGTGTGTTTCCAGCCAAGAAGCCCGAGAACAATAGTAATTGCCAAATACACAACTATAACTACAATAAATACTGTAATATTTGTTGCTAAACTCACTTTCCTCCTCCCTTTCTAACTAAAATCTCTATTGCCTGAAATTCAGTTTAATAAGTTTTATAAACCTTCTTGCGATATTTTTCAGTTCCCTGCTTATTTATCCTTGTTCCACATAACTGCTCCATAAATTACGCATAGAACAGTTGATATGATACAGAGAATATAAGCCAGAAAAACTGATACACCGGCAAAACCTAACATTTCACCCTCCTTTCTTTTTGTGTTGCATTAGATATTTTTTTTATTTTGTCTATAAAAATTAAAATTTAAAAACTTTTATATTAAATCCAGCTCATAGCTTCAATGAACCCAACATAAAATGCAGGCAAATGCCTGAATAGTTCCTGGTTAAATAATTCAATTTTTATTAAATTATTTGCTTTAAATAAGCTCAAAATATTTCCAAATTAGCAATTTATGTTAATTATTCAGCAAGAACTAAACAATATCTATAAGGTTTGCATGGCTTTAAACTGTAATTTTCAGGAACACAGCGTAACACCGTTTTTTATAAGTATATCTTCAGTCTTTTTGATATCTGCAACACTTAAAACAAGCCTTGTTCCTGCAATCACATATATGTAATCAATATTTATTTCTTCATCTGCAAGAATATCAAGAATTTTAGACAGCTCTCCCGGCTTATCTTCCACCTTTATACAGATTGCATCAGCAATATGGGTTGTAAAACCTGCATTTTTTAAACTCTGCCTGGCTTTTTCAGTATCAGAAACAACAAGACGTAAAATACCATAATCTCTTGCTTCAGTAGTTGAAAATCCCTGAAGGTTTATATTTTCTTTTTTTAAAATTTTTGCTACCTCTGCAAGCCTGCCAAGTTTATTTTCAAGAAATACAGTTAGCTGCTTTACAGGCATTTCTCCTCCTGTTTTTAAAAAAATTTAGTTAAAACAATAAGACCCTTTAATATTTTAAGGTGAAATAATCTAATATGAAAATTATTTTATCTTTTTACATCACACCTTATAAAATCTTATTTTAAAATCTTATCCCCCTGTTGATTTTTAAAAATTTTTCTTTTTGCAGAACATATTTCTTCCAGTTCTGAAAGCCTCCATATTAAGATTTAAAGCTTTTATTGGGACACTTTTTTTAATAGCTTCCAGCCAGCAGTCAGTTTCAAAGGGTAAGAAATTTGACAGCAGGCCAAGTATAATTATATTGCTGCTACGTATTTCACCAAGATTTGCTGCTGCTTTGACTGCATTAACAAAGATGTAATTGCGTGTAATTTTTGATACCCTTTCTTCAATGTCATCAGGATATGAAATACCCTTTATAAAAACAGATGAGGGATATATTTCATAATTATTAATAATTATTAAACCGCCACTGCCTAATTTCCTTATATATCTTAAACCTTCCAGTTTTTCAAGGGCAATTATAAAATCAGATTTATTTATAGTTGGTGAAAATACTTTACTGCCAATTCTTACACTTCCCTCTACACTGCCTCCTCTCTGTGACATTCCATGAACTTCAGACACTTTCACATCAAAGCCTTCATTTATCGCAGCCTGTGCAAGAACAGTGCTTACAAGAATTATTCCCTGACCGCCCACTCCAGCAAAAAGAATGGATACTGTATCACCATTTTTCAAAGAGCATCTGCACTTATTTAAAATGCCGCCAGCATCAATATTGAATTTGTTATTATTGTTGCTATTATTGTCGAATTTTACCATAAAAATGTTTTAAAAAAATTATAAATATTTTAAAGTAAAAAAATAAGAAAATTATAAAAAATTAAAAGTTTTACAAGCTCAAGCCTGCCCAACTGCAGTCGTGGGCTTCTCTTACTTACTATAATAGAATAAAACTATTCATCACCAGACTGAATTCTGGTGGTTTAACAGCAAACTCAAATCTGCCCAACTGCAATCGTAGAATTGCCCTATCTTCTAAAAACAGATAAAAACCTTTACACGACCAGGCCGAAACTGATTAATTATCAGCAGACTAAAACTATAAAAGCTCCCCTATTCCTCCCTAAAATTAAACAAACACTTTAAAAAAAATTTCAATTGTTAAAGTATTAACATTCTTTTAGTTACTTTTTCTTTATGGAATCACTTCTGCATATGTCAGCACATACACCACAGCTTGTGCATAAAAGCTCATTTATTGAATAATTATTTCCCTTCAGCTCTATTGCAGGACACCCGAACTTAAGACAAATACCGCACTTTTCACAGGTGCTTTCATCAATATAAAATTTAGCTGATACTGAAACCTTAACTCTATCTAAAAGCACGCACTTTCTTCTGCAAACTACTACGGATAGTTCTTTTCTTTCCAGTTCCTCTTTTAAAATTTTCTCCAGGGTTTTTATATCATAAGGATCAACAACTCTTATATTTTTAATTCCAGCAGCCGCTGCAAATGCTTCGGGTTTTATGTCTTTCGTATCTGCCCCCATTAAGGTCTTCCCGGTGCCCGGATGAACCTGGTGCCCTGTCATTGCAGTAGTACCGTTATCAAGAATAATTATCAACCCGGTACCATTATTATAAGAGCTGTCAACCAGGGGAGTAATGCCTGAATGAAAAAAGGTTGAATCCCCTATAACAGAAACAACCTTATTTCTCAAATCAGGGTCTGCTTTTTCCATGCCCAGTGCCTGGCCTATTCCTGCACCCATGCAAAGACAGCTGTCTAGAGCCGAAAGTGGTGGCAGAACAGATAGTGTATAACATCCTATATCACCCATTGCTTTAACTTTTAATTTTTTTAATATATAGAAAACAGAGCGATGTGAGCAGCCAGCACATAACACCGGTGGGCGTTGGGGTAAATTCCTGGTTAATTCTTCTATAATTTTATCGGAGTCGCTTATGCTTAACAGGTTTGTTCCAAAAAGCTGGCTGTAAACTTTTTCTAAAACTGCAAGGCTTAGTTCACCGGTCTGTGGGAAATAATCCTTGCCTGTAATTTTAACACCCAAATCCAACAGTCTTATCTGTTCTTCAAGGAAAGGCTCGAGCTCCTCAATAACAATTAATAATCTCTTACCTCTGGAGAAATCCCTTATAGCCTTTTCCGGCAGGGGGTTTGTAATTTTTAACTTTAAGATTGGGATGTTATAAAAAATCTCTCTTGAGTACTGGTATGACACTCCAGAAGTTATTATGCCAATATCATTTACTGAATTTTTTCCTCTGGGCTTAAATATTTCATGAAGCTTTTCGTTTTCACAGAAATCCTTAAGCCTTGCCCACCTTTCAAGCAGTGCCTCATGCCTTATTCGTCCGTAGGCAGGAATCATTACATATTTCTGGGCATCTTTTTCATATTTTCTTTCAGGAAGCTTTACCCTGCTGCCTGTAATTACTAAAGATCTTGAATGAGATATTCGGGTAGTAGTTCTTAAAATAACAGGGGTGTCAAAATCTTCACTGATTCTAAAAGCTTCTTTTACAAGGTCAAGCGCTTCCTGGCTGTCGGTTGGCTCAAGCATTGGAACCTTTGCAAACTTTGCATAAAACCTGTTATCCTGCTCATTTTGCGAGCTGTGCATGAAAGGGTCATCAGCAGAAACTATTACAAGGCCGCCATTAACACCTGTATAAGCAAGCGTCATAAAGGGGTCTGAAGCAACATTTAACCCAACATGTTTCATGGCAACAAGAACTCTTACCCCTGCAATGCTTGCACCGGATGCAACTTCCAGAGCCACTTTTTCATTAACCGACCACTGACAGTAAATTTCCTTATACTTTGCAATATTTTCAAGAATTTCAGTTGAGGGTGTTCCAGGATAAGCCGTTGCAACCTTTACACCCGCCTCATAGGCACCTCGTGCTATGGCTTCATTTCCTGTTAGTAGTTTTTTATCCGTTTTATTTTCCAAATTTAAAAGTAATTTTTCTATTATAAATCTTCAAAAAAGATTAATAAAAATAACCTGATTTGCAAATTAAATTTTATAGTATATATAAGTAATATTAAAAGTAAAGTAATTTTACAGTTTATTGAATGTGCTGTTGTAAATAATGCAGACTACATAGTATCGGGTGATAGGCATCTTTTAAAACTGGGGATTTTCAGGAATATTAAAATAGTACCACCTTCTGATTTCATTAAGTTATTTTAACCCATGTATTTTTTTCAGAAGTTAAATATATTCACAGTCTCTATTTAATATTTATATTTATAAGAACTTTTTTGTATCTCCCAGATATAAAATACAATAACTGCAGGAGTTTTAAGCCCCGGTTAATGATTGTAATCATTTTGCGCACAGTCATCAAATAAGTCTGCAGCTGACAATCTTTTTGGTGGAGGTCTGTCTCTTTTAAATTCATCTATTGAAAGACAGTCAAGAATCTTTCTTATAACTTTATAGTCCTCTATAAATGCTATAATGGGCATACTGCCTTTGCATTTGAGACATATAAATAATAAAAGAATCCGGTTATTGTCTTTAGAGGTTAATTTTTTTAAAAATTGTCCCTGATAAATAATGATCAAATAAAATTGCCTTTAACCAGAAACCTATTTTTTGTGTTCAATCAATTTACTATTATAATATAGTTCATCGGGGCATATATCAATGTTGCCAATCCATTCAATAGTTAACTGATTAGTTTTTACAGTCTTGAAAATAGCTTTATTTTTCAATAATGAAAAATATTTATCTTTTAGGTATGGTTTTACATCAAAGATTCTTTCTTCATTATTATCAAATCTTAAAAATAGTTTATAATCTTTTAACGGTTTAACATAAACAGGTGAATGGCTAATCATTTTTTTCACTCCAATCCTTTAATCTTTATAACTTCGCCATTTTCGTTTAATGCAACCCATGAAGCATGTAACTCGTCTTCATGAAGTGCAACCTACACCTCAACAGGCTTTTGCTGCTTCCTTGGCAAACTACCTGCAAAAATTTCACCATCAAATGATATAGTAAGCTTTGCACCTGCATAAACTGCATGTATATGTGGCTTATTATGCGGGCCTTTAAGTTCTTTAAACATATAAATTAATATTCCATAAAAACTTGATATCAATGGCATTCTTATCAACTCCTGTATTAAATTTTATCATACATTTTCACAGTATTAAATATTGGACCAAACTTAACTTTCTAAACTCTGGACAAATCATAGGAATTTGCTTTCGGATCCCCTATGTATAAATATAATAATTGCCGGGGTTTTAAGCCCCCAGTTAATGGTTGTTTACCCAAAAAGATGGATTTAAACAAAAAAGCAAGTGTTGGGGATAAAATCAGGAAGAGCTGTCTTCCGTAAAAATTATGGAAATTTATGCCTCAGGTTTCGAAAGTCAGATAAATGAAGAAGTCAAACCAATGCAGGAAGATATAGTTATAGTTAAAATTGTTTACAATCACGAAATTGGAAATGCTTTTACTTTACTCATGTTTTAATATAATATACTGCAATACAAATATTTAATTCAAAATTTAATTTATAAATAGACTTTAATTTATAGAGAGACTTGAAAAACCATATTAAGATTAAAAAACCAAATTGAAATGGAAAAAGCAAGAAAACTCCAGTTAAGGAAAAGCCAGAGTTCCAAAATAATAATTTTTTCAGTTGTAATACTTTCTGTTATCCAGATATGGTTTCTATTTTCGAGTTATAAAGAAGTAATTACAAAAATACCAGCAGATTTATTCACTTCTCCAAGACTTTTTCCTGAATCTGAATTAATTATAAGTTCGCACTACAGCCCTCCTGAAGAAGAGCAGGCTTCAGGGCAGACTAATGAAGAATTTCTCTCTTCTGAAAGTATATTATCTGAAACATCAGAGACTGCAGCAGAATATACTGCTGAATCTACTTTAGAGAGTTCAGAGGAATTTGTCTTAAGTGACATTCAGAAAAAAATAGTTCTGCGCCTGATGGAACTTTTAGAAGAAGATATTACTTACGGTTATAAAGTATATCCGGAAACAGGATATCCTACTGAAAATATCTGGGTATCAACTGATGTAATTTCAGTGGTATATAAAGATGTGGGTTATGACCTTATGGAAATTATTCACGAAGATATGAAAGCTCATAAAGAAGATTACCCGATGGATATTAAAAGAAGAAGTGAACCTATCAAACATATTGATTTCAGAGACACTTATTTTCAGGAAAAGTTTTTCAAGAGAAATGCTCTTGAACTTGATAAACAATTTGTGCCTGATAACAAGGAAAACAAGATTCAATGGCAACCAGGAGATATTGTATATTTTCAATTTGACCCTGATAACCCTAATCTCGACCTTGGCGGATTTATATCATCCCGTACCAATGACCAGGGAGTTCCTCTTGTAATTATGATTTCCAAGGAGTTTGGAAAGGTAAGTGAGGTTGATAAATTACTTGAGTATACAATAATTGGCCATTACAGATACCCAAATCCTTACGAAGAAGAGTAAAAAACTTAAATAAAGATACGAATATAAAATCAAATACATCTCAAATGCATCTGCTTGCATAATTTAGATGCAATTATTCTGAAAATCTGAAAGGGTTGAAGTTTGTTCTGTAATCAAAAACATCAACTTTTTCTTTCTGCTTTAAAAACCCTACAACCTTATATGTCAGGGGTGTTAGAATTATTTCAAGACCCACTTTAAAAATATAATTTGATATTATTATTAAAAATACAAGATTCCACCCATAAACGCCACTAAAAGCAATGAGAACAAAAAATATTGTATCAACCCCCTGCCCAACAACTGTTGAACCGATTGTCCTTGTCCACAGCCACCTGCCTTTTGTGAAGACTTTCATCTTTGCAAGAATAAATGAATTAGAGAATTCACCTGCAAAATAGGCAATGAGTGAGGCAGCAACAATTCTTGGAGTCTGTCCAAGAATTTTCATATAAGCATCCTGAAACTGCCAGCCCTGTGCTGGTTTTATAAGTCCTATTAATCCAAGTGTAAGTGACATCACCAATGCACAAAAAAACCCTATCCAGATAACCCTTCTGCTTTTTCTGTAACCATAAACCTCTGTAAGAATATCACCAAAAATATATGAAAGTGGAAATAAAATTGTACCGCCATCAAAAGTGAATCTCCATAACTGGACAATCTTTGTTGAGGCTATATTTGATATTAAAAGAACTGCTACAAACAGTCCGGTTATCAGGTCAAAATACCTGAAGTTCTTAGTGGCGCCTTCAATTTTATCAGTTTCTGCAAATCTGTTGTTAATTTCTTTTAATTTCATTCCTTTTTGAAACACCCAGCCACTGAACACGTAATTTTCAAACACAAAATAGGAAATGCTTTCTCCAGTATAACAATTTATTCAATTTTTTATATACATATATTTTAAAGATGTTAAAAAAGAAATGCTAATATTTGTTTAATTTAGCTGGATTTAATATCTGGTATAATAGTATAATAAGAAAAAATTATATAAGCTATAGATTATAAAATAAAATAATTGGGGGTATTTACTTTACTGAAGTAACTACTAATTGCAGCAATGTTAGTTCTCAATAACGTATATGATAATCTATATATAGTGTATACCGAAGTTAAGTGAATAGCCCAATAAAATAATTTATTTTTCTTTACAATAACAAAATGGGGGTTTTAATATGGTTAGCGATAAAAAAACAGATAAAACCATAGCATATTTTGTGGTTGGCGGTGCAGTGATTGGGGCAATTGCTGGATATATTGTAAAAAAGGTTGGAGTTCAAAATATAATAAATGTGCTTAAAGCAAAAAAAATATTATCCGAGAGCGTTGCAAATACAATCTCGGAATTTACTACAAAAGAAATTGACGAAGACCTTGAAGAAGACAGTGAAGACTGATAAAAAACTGGAATTATTTATAAAGATACCTGCATATTCCTTTTAGTTTATCTACTGTCAACCCGATGTCAGTCTGGTGAGGGATAGGGCTTAAATATAGAATAGAATAATAGAAAAAAGACCCCGATTTCAGCCGGGGGAGTTTCACTGATTGACTCTATCTTGACTTTGTCAGTCGACTTTACAAGCTCCGCACAAAAGACTAAAATGCAATGATTGAACTGATGACAGCAGCAACTCTATTTTTTCCGTGGCATTTTTTTCATTACCAGGAAGTAATAAATTATTGCACCTATCCCACCTGCAAACACTATTATCAATATCCATAACAACTTTGTATTTTCACCAGCACCGGGAAAATCTTCATTTTCTCTTTTTGCACAATCAACAAGTGTAATTATCCAGATTACAAAAAAGAAAATGCCCACAAGCCAGGCAATAGCAACAAAGCAAAACCAGATAGCCACAGGTACTGCAGCCGCAGTCCCGATAGCAGCAGTTGCTGCATCTTCAGAAGTGCAGGAAATTAAAGAAAAAACCTGAAGGACTGAAATGAATATAAGCGCAAGCATTGGGCTAAAAGCAAACAGCTTTATTTTCTTAGAATTTACTCTTTTCAATCTCTTTGTTTCTTTTTTCAAATTTGCCCCTTTCTTAACAATAAAAAAATAAATAAAAAACCCGAATGCTAACATTATTTCTAATGCCATTATAAAGTATAAATTTTTTTGAATATAGTTTTTCTAAGAAACCCGCCATATTTTTACCAGATCAATTAATATATATTCTGGGAATTGTATCTTTAAGCATACAGAGTATTTCATAACTAATAGTACCTGCAAGATTTGCAAGATAATATGCTGTAATTTTTTTATTTTTGCTGTTTCCTATTAATATTACCTCTGTTCCCTGAGTAATAGTTTTTTTATCCACTATATCTGTAACATCTATCATTATTTGATCCATTGTAACATTTCCAACTACAGGTGCATACTCACCTTCAATTAATACAGAAGCCTTATTTGAAAAAAGCCTTGTATAACCATCTGCATATCCTACAGGAACTGTTGCAATTACACTGGGACGTGTTGTTTTAAAAGTTGCCCCATATGAGATATATTCCCCGCTCCCAATACTTTTTACGAATGATACTCTGGACTTCAAACTGAGCACGGGTTTTAAGCTCTTTATTATCTCAAGGTTGCCAGTCACTAGCCACCCTTCAGAATCATCACTGAACGGGCTGACTCCATATATGGAAATACCAAGCCTAACCATATCAAGATGCATTTCCTTATAGCGTAAAAAAGCAGCACTGTTTGCACAATGTTTTAGCCTGAAGCTGATATTTTTATTTTCAAGCTGACTTAATATTTCCTTAAACCTTCCCCACTGCAGCATAGTGTAGGCTTCATCTTTATCATTGGCGCAGGAAAAATGTGTAAAAATTCCTTCAATTTTTAATCCTGGCAGCAGTATTATTTTCTCAATCTCTTCCACTGCTTTTCTAAAATTTATGCCAATTCTATTCATCCCTGTGTCAACTTTTATATTAACGGTAAGTTTTTTTCCATATTTTTGACATAATTTTGAAGTTGCAACTGCCTTTTCATATGAATTTATGCCTAAAATAAAATCATGTTTCAATGCATCTTTTACAGTTTCAACGGGTTGCTCACCAAGGATATATATCGGTATTTTAAGACCTGACCTTCTTAATCTTATTCCATCCTCAATCAGAGCAACTCCCAGGTTATTTATCCCACATCTGATTAAGTGTTTTGAAACATCCACCATTCCATGCCCATAAGCATTTGATTTTACTACAGCCATTATTTTTGTTTGCGGTCTGTTAAGATGAGATTTTAAAACCTTTATATTATTCTCAAGGTTAGATAAATTAATTTCTATATTTGTAAATCTTTTATTTCTATTATTTTTCGTTGTCATTTTTGATTATTTTCCATCCATCCTGAATCCCAGCAAATCCTGTTTCATAAACTGCTCTATTTATTTTTTAAAATCATTGACTTTACTATATCCGCCCTTGTAACAATTCCAACCAGTTCACCACTCTCATTCATAACAGGCAGCCTGTTTATCCTGCTGTCAAGCATGATTTCTGCAATCCTGCTTACAGGGGTATCAGCAGTGACAGTTCGAACTTTTTTTGTCATTATATCTTCAACTTTAATTGCCAGGTGTTTTTTTAAATTATCCCTGAATCTGTTCAGGCTCTCAAGGTAGATAATCCCGTCAAGAAGTTTAAAATACCGGGGGAAATGCAGTTCAGTATCTTTAATAATAATATCTGCCTCGGTAACAATACCAGCAACCCTGCCATTCTCATCCATAACAGGCACACCGCTTATCTTGTTTTTCAGAAGTATTTCAGAAAGCTTCTCAATTGAATCATCTTTATTTATCGTAATTACCTTTTCAGTCATTATATCCCTTGCAGTTAATTCTTCCATAATATCTCCTTAAATGAAAAATTCCTGTTTTATTAATATCTTTGAAAATATTATTAAAAAAGAGGACTTTAAACTATCAGCTTAATTTTTTAATACCTGATTCTTTCTATTTCTAAAAATGTTTGCTTCAAACCATCGAACAAATCAGTTGCTACCTGAGACGTCCTGCTTGTTTTACGAGCCATTATATCAGATGCATACCCGTGAATAAAAGTGCCGCAAACTGCTGCATCAAGCAGCCCCATACCCTGTGCAAGAAGTGAACCAATTATACCGCTTAAAACATCTCCTGTTCCTGCTGTTGCAAGTGCCCAGCTGCCTGTGGGGTTTATATAGGTTATTTGTTCCTGATTTGTAGTAAGGGTTGCAGCACCCTTTAAAACTGAAACAAGATTATACTTTTTGACAACTTCTATATTTGCTTCAAGCCTTTCTTCAAGTCCAATTTTTTCCCTGCCCAGTATTGATGCAAGTTCTCCTGAATGAGGTGTAATAATTACATGTGAAAGATCAAAATTATTATCTTTTTCGACCTCCATAGGGCCATACAAAGCCCTAAGGCCGTCTGCGTCAAGAACAGTTGGTTTTTTTATCTGCTTTAAAATTTCCCTGACAAGACAGATTGTGCTCGGGTTCCTGGAAAGTCCCGGCCCAATTGCTAAAGCATCAAACTTTTCAGACAGCTCACTTATTTCTTTAAACGCATTAATATGTATGGTAATATCATCTGTCTGCTCTACCGGATATGTCATGACTTCTGTTAATTTTACCTCAAATATACTGTTCAGTTCCCACGGACATACAAGTGTTACAATCCCCGCTCCAGTCCTGAGTGCTGACTGGCAGGTCATGGCTGCTGCACCTGTGTAACCAATAGAACCTGCAATTACAAGAAGCTTTCCCACAGCATGTTTATAAGTCCAGTTTTCCTTTAAAGGTATTCTGGATGCAACCCTGTAAATATCAGTTTCAAAGATCTGTTCATACTGTTCGAAGCACTTTTCCGTAATACCTATGTCAAACACTTCAACATCACCACAAAATTGCTTTCCGGGATAACAAACACATCCAAGTTTTTTACAACCGAAGGTAATTGTTTTATCAGCTTTTACTGCTGTTCCTAAAACCTCAGCACTATCTGAATCAATACCTGACGGTATATCTACAGAATACACTGAAAGCTTTCTTTCGCCACTTTGTCTGCAGGATTTTATATTATTTATGCAGTCAATTATCTCTTTTGCCTGACCATAAAGAACCTTTCCATGAAGACCGGTACCAAATATAGCATCAACTAAAAAATCTGCACCTTCAACTTTTTTTACAAAATCTATCTTTTCTTTTTCAATTTCAAAATCCAAATATTTCACATGAGCATTTTTCAATTTTGCAAGTTTATTAAAATAAAATCTGCTGTCGGTGGAAAACTTTTCAGCAGGATGAATATAAAATATATAAATACCAATACCATTTTCAATTAAATCCATAGCTGCAACAAAACCATCTCCCCCATTGTTGCCGCTACCACAAATTACAACCCCATTAACCTTCTTTTTTTTGCTCTCCTCTTTGAAATCATCCAGGACAGCTTTTGCAACACTTCTTCCTGCATTTCTCATCAGGTACTTTGAGTCAATACCATCATTGATACATGCAGAGTCGATCTCTGCTACCCTGCTACCTTTTAATATTCTTAAAGGCTTCATTTAAAATACTCCTGAAATACAGAATCCTTAAAAATTTTTTTCTTTCCAGTTAACACATTCTTCTAAAAGGATTAAATAATTTTTAACCGGAACATAATTCGTAACTGAATTGCCTGTTCCGCATATATATCTTCCCTGCGGCATGCAACTATCAAGAATGGTTCTTATATATAATCTCAGGTCATCCTCATCGTATCTTACAAGCTTATCTATGTCCACACCTCCCATAATTCCAACTTTTTCACTCCATATTTCTTTATACTTAATTACAGGATAACTTTCATCCTCAAAGGAATGAATTGCATCTATTCCAATATCATCAATAAGGATATCCATTATTTCATCTTTTTTCCCGCAACTATGAAGAAAAAATGGTTTATTACAGTCATGCGCTAAAGCAGCAAACTTTTTAAACCATGGAAATATAAGACTGTTCAAATCTTTAACTGAAATCATTGTTCCGCTTTTATAACCAAGGTCATCAGCATGAAAAATACAGCCAACAGCTTGATGGGAAATAGCAGCTTTATAAAAATCATATATTATTTTACCAACCCTGCTGTAAACTTCCGATACTAATTCCTGGTTGTCAAACATGAGATAAAAAAGATTTTCATATCCAAAAATCCATTCAAGAGGCTCTTCGTAAAAAGTTGCAGAAATGCCGATTTTCATCCCGTCAGGTAACATTTTTTCCAACATGTCCAGTATATTTATATATTCTTCAATAAATTTCTCATAAATTTTCCACGGGAATTTCTCTAAATCCCCCCAGGTCTTTATCATTCCCGTCCCTTCAACTGCCCAGCACCTTTCACCCTTGCTTAAAATGGCAGTATCCTCTGACCTGATTTTAAAAGGATTTAAAGACTCGAAATTATTTATAAACATCATATCGGTGACCATGCTGTAACCCATTCTATAATAGAAATTAATTGTTTTCTCATAATATTTTTTATAGTAATTTTTCTTTTCATTAAAATTCATCAAGTCAACTTTTTTTTCACCCCAGCTGAATACAGGTGGTGGAAAATATTCATCATTAAGGAAATCCTCAAGTAATACCTTTTTTATTTCCTCATCTATTAACAGTTCAGCATATAAAACATCACCTGTTATTTTTTTACCTGCAAGAACCGAAACCAGTTCTTCAAAATCGGGCTTTTGCTTTTTTTGTAAAAATTTCAAAATTTACTCCTCTTTAGCATTTATAATTTTACATATCATTTGCATATTAATTCAAAACTTCTGCTGGAATACAAAGTTAGCATCTAAAATTATATGATAAAAAATAAATTTATTTAAACCTTCAAGAATTCAGCAGAGCTATTGCAAATGCAACTGCATAATTATTAGTTCCTGAAAGCGATACATCTATTCCGCTTATCCTGTGTTTTTTACAAAATTTATCTGCCTTACCTGAAAGAAAAATAACAGGCTTTCCTGAATTTAAATTCTTCACCTCAATTTCACAGAAAGAAAGTTCTTTTCCAAAGCCAATACCAAATGATTTAGCCGCCGCCTCCTTTGCTGCAAATTTTTGCGCATAGCTTATATACCTTATTGCCGGATTTGCCTTGCTGTCACAATACTTTATTTCTTCTTCTGTGAATATCTTTTTTAAAAATCTGTTATATTTTTTAATAGCAGATTCAATCCTTGCAACTTCAATAATATCTATTCCTATCCCAAAAATTATTCTACTTTTCAAGGAGTTCATCCTTATGTAAGTTAATTTATTTCTTGCTGAATAATTGACTAAAGTTTAAAAATTTAAAAAAATTTGTGCTTAATGAATTCAAATTTTTAGAAAATAATAAATTATTCAACAGTAACGCTTTTTGCAAGATTTCTTGGCTGGTCCACATTTCTGTTTAAGTTTTTCGCAATATAATATGCATACAACTGCAGGGGTATTACAGTCAGTATTCCATTCAGTTCCTCAATTGTTTTTGGTATTGTAAAAATATAATCAGCATATTTTTCGATATTTTTATCTCCTTCTGAAACTATTGCAAAAATTTTAGCATTCCTTGCCCTGACTTCCTGCAGGTTGCTTATCATTTTTTCATAGACAAAATCCTGTGGAATAACTCCAACTACCACTGTTTTGTTATCTGTTAACGCAATTGGACCATGCTTCATCTCGCCTGCTGCATAGCCTTCTGCATGTATATAAGAAATTTCCTTTAACTTCAGTGCTCCTTCAAGAGCCATTGGAAATCCGTAAATCCTGCCAAGAAATAGAAAACAGGTGTACTTATAAGTCTCATCTGCAATTTTTTTAAGCCTTTCTGCATTATTTAAAATAATCTGAACTTTATTCGGTATCATTTTTAATTCTTCTATTATCCGCTCATAATTTTCCTGTTTAATCAACCCTTTTACCTTCGAAAGATATAAACCTGTTAAATACATCACCATTATCTGTGCACTAAAAGTCTTCGTTGCACATACTCCCACTTCAGGTCCTGCATGTGTATAAATTACTGAATCTGATTCCCTTGCAACAGTGCTTCCTACAACATTTGTTACAGCCATTACTTTTGCACCTTTCCCCCTTGCTTCCCGTATCGCTGCAAGTGTATCTATTGTTTCGCCCGACTGCGTTATTGCAATAAATAAACATCCCTCATCTACAATTGGATCCCTGTACCTGTATTCAGAAGAGATTTCAACCTCAACAGGTATCTTTGCCCACTTTTCAATCACAAGCTTTCCTGTAAGGGCTGCGTGGTAGGATGTTCCGCATGCAATAATCTGTATTTTCTTTAAATTTTTTATCTGCTCATCTGTTAAATTAAGTTCTTCAAAGTTGAGTTCACCATCAAGCAGCCTTCCCCGCATGGTTTCTTTTATACCATAAGGCTGTTCAAATATTTCCTTTAACATGAAATCTTCATAACCACCCTTTTCAGCACTTTCAATACTCCAGTTTACTTTAAACGGATTTCGCTGTACGAGCTTTCCATTTGAATCGTATATTTTAACTTTATCCCTTGTTACACAAACAGTTTCATAATCATTTATAACAGTAAACAGTCGGGTATGGTCCAGTACTGCAGGCATATCAGAAGCTAAAAAATTTCCATCCCTTGAAGTGCCAACAATAAGCGGACTGGCAATTCTTCCTGCAATAATTTCGTTGGGCTTTTCAACAGAAATTGCTACAATTGCACCTGAGCCCCTTATTTTCTTCATAAGCTTCTGCATTGCCACCAAAAGGCTTCCATTGGTTTCACTTTTTAAGTATCCTTCAAGCAAATGTGGCAGTACTTCCGTATCTGTTTGTGAAATAAATATATGACCCTTTTTAATAAGCTCCTCCCTGATTTCTGCATAGTTTTCAATTATACCGTTATGAACTACCGCAATTTTTTGTTTACAATCAAAATGGGGGTGAGCATTAATTTGTGTTGGCTCACCGTGTGTTGCCCATCTGGTGTGACCTATTCCACATACTCCTTGCATTTCAATATCCTTTAAAAGCTCTTCAAGAACTTTAATCTTTCCAGCTTCTTTTGCAACTTTAATCTCAAACACAGGATTTTTAATCTTAGAGCTGTGATTGACAGAAAGAATACCTACCCCTGCTGAATCATAACCTCTATACTCAAGCCTTTTAAGCCCATTTAGAAGAATATTCTTGCACTGTTTAATTCCAGTGTATGCTACAATACCACACATTTTACTCCCCTTTTAATATCATTCTATTTCAAACCAGAACATGCCTGACTTTTAAATTGCCCTATCAATATTATTAATTTCATCACTGATTGAAGATACAATTTCTTCTGCTTTTTCAACTGTTTCAGCTTCAACCATTACTCTTATTAAAGGTTCAGTTCCGCTTGGTCTGACAAGTATTCTGCCTGAATTGCCTAAACTGTCTTCAAAACTTTTTATTATTGATTTTAAGTTTTCATTTGAAAGGATTTTTGATTTATCTTTTACATTTACATTCTTTAAAACCTGTGGGTATTTTGGTATTAAGTCATGGATTTTTTCCAGGTCGTAATTGTTATTGATAACAACATTTAAAAACTCAAGGGTACTTATTATACCATCTCCTGTCGGGCTTAAATTGCGAAAAATTATATGGCCTGACTGTTCTCCCCCAAGAATGCTGTCCACTTCAATCATTTTTTCAAGAACATACCTGTCTCCTACATTTGTTTTGTATATTTTTATCCCTTTTGAATTTAACACTTTATCAAACCCTATATTTGCCATAACTGTTGTTACTACACTGTTATTTTTTAAAAGACCTTTTTTTAACATATCTATTGCACAAAACCCAATAATTATATCTCCATCAAGAATACGCCCCTGATTGTCAGCTGCTATTACCCTGTCACCGTCTCCGTCATATGTAAAACCAATGTCAGCCCTGCTTTCAAGAATAAGTCCTGTAATAACATCAGGATGGGTTGAACCGCAGTTCTTATTTATTAATTCTCCACCGGTGTCATTATTAAAACTTATAACTTTTGCACCAAATTTCTCGAGTGCAGCAGGTGCAAGGATTGATGCTGCACCATTTGCGCAGTCAAGTGCAATCTTTAAACCTGATAGATCAAGCTTAAAATTACTGCTTAAATAGTTTATATAGATTTCATTTGCATTGCCGAGTTTTTTATATCTGCCCGGACCAGAACCTGAAGGAGACAGTTTTTTACCATTACTTTCAGCAGTTGAATTTAATATAAAATCTTCAATTGATTTTTCCTGCAGGTCTGTCAACTTATGCCCGCCTTTTGCAAAAAACTTAATTCCGTTATCGTTGATAGGATTGTGGGAAGCAGATATTACAATTCCACCATCAGCACCAAGAAGTCTTGTAATAAGTGCAACAGCAGGAGTTGTAATAATTCCTGCATCAAGAACATCTATACCGCTGGAGAGTATTCCAGAAATTAAAGCACTTGAAATAAAATCGCCGGAAGGTCTTGGATCACGACCGATTATTATACTGCTTTTTTTACTTTTATCTGCAAGATATCTTGCACCCGCCCTCCCAACTTTTACAGCAAATTCCGGAGTTAAATCTATGTTAGCAACTCCTCTTATACCATCAGTTCCAAATAACTGCCTTAAATCTTTCATCTGGTAATCCCTTCCTTACCCAGGCTGTCCTATGGCAATCAGTATAATTCTTATAATTATAAATTATAAATAAATCTTATTAATAAATGGTGAGGTCATACAGGATAACAAACCGAAATAATCTAATTGAAAAGCTATTATATCACCAATCTTAAAATCTAAATTTTTATTTACTGTCATTATAGTATGGTCACTGCTCTGACCTGCTATTTCCAGCACAGGATTCGTACAGTATATATTTGTATAACTTACATCCTGCAATCCAAGAGCTGTAATTATTTTATAGACTTTTCCATTTTTTTGCTTTACTTCTATTATTTCTGACTCAAGTATAAAAGCATCCCTGTGCGCGCCATTTATATTTTTGTAATTCGATGTTTCATGCCCGAGTAAAATTGCTTCTCCTATCCTGACCTGATTTACGTTCTCCGGCATAATACCATTCTCAATATATTCCCATATACTTGAATTACCTCCTGAAATAACAGGTATATATATTGCAAGCTCTTCTTTTATCCTGCCCCTTAAATTGACTAAAAGCTCCATGCTTTCAGGCTCAGGCTTTTTTGCCGAAATACATCTTGCATTTGTGCCCAAACCCCAGATTTCAATACCTGGACAGCACTCTTTGATAAAATTGCAAAAAGGAATAACTTCTTCCGGCAACAATCCTTCTCTTTTATCATCTGTTTCCACCATTATAATTATTTTGTGTTTAAAATTCCTCCCGCTGCAGACATCTGAAATTCTTTTTACTGTATCTTTCTGGGTATTCATACTTGCATAACATACCTCTAACATCTGCACAATCTCAGAAATCATTGGAGTTCGAAGCATTATCAATTTTTGTTTGTGACCAAAAAAATCTCTTAACTTCTTTAAGTTTTTAAGCCTGCTGTCACCAATGACCTTAATACCTGAATCTTTAAAAACTTCAGCAATACGTGTATCTCCAAGGACACTTTTAGAAACACCAACGACCGATATACCTGAACTGGCACATCGGTCGTAAATAATCCTGCAGTTATTTGCAATCTTAGATAAATTTATTTTCAAACAAGGATAATTCATTAAGAGATGAAAATTATCTTTTTGAGAATTGAGGCCTCTTTCTTGCTTTTTTAAGACCGTATTTTTTCCTCTCTTTTATTCTGGAGTCCCGGGTTAAAAAACCTTCTTTTTTTAATACAGACCTAAATTCGTCATTTATCTCAAGAAGCGCTTTCGAGATTCCATGTTTTAATGCTCCAGCCTGACCGGATATCCCGCCACCATTAATTTCAGCAATAACATTATAAACATTTTCAGTTCCTGTTAGTTTTAAAGGCTCAATAATATCTGTCTTTACTGCTTCTCTTTTAAAATAATCATTAAAATCTTTTCTATTAACAGTAATTTTGCCTTCTCCAGGAATAAGCCTGACTCTTGCAACGGATTCTTTTCTTTTACCTGTAGCAGAATATATTACTTTTTCTACCAATGCCTTCTCCTTCTAAATTTCTTTATATCACTATTTTTTGAGGCTTTTGTGCTTCGTGCGGATGGGTATCACCCGCATAAATTTTTAATTTCTTTAAAACATGCCTGCTGATTTTATTATGAGGAAGCATTCCCTTAACCGAGTTTCTTAAAACAAAATTAGGATTTTTTTCAAGCATTTCTTTTAAATTCATACTTTTTAAATTCCCTACATAACCGGAATGCCTGTAATATAATTTGTCGGCAAGCTTATTTCCTGTAACTTTTATCTCGCTTGCATTTATAACTATTATATAATCCCCACAGTCAATATTAGGCGTAAATACAGGTTTATTCTTCCCGCGCAGTATCTTTACTATTTCAGTTGAAAGCCTGCCAAGATTTTTCCCTTTAGCATCAATTAAAAACCATTTCTTTTCTATATCTTTTTTCTTCGCACTGAATGTTTTTGAGCCTACCAGCACCATCTCTCCTCCAAAAACTCACTCTAAATTTAAAATAAAAGTATTATATCAATTAGAAACTTTTTAAAATCTCTTAATGTTATGTCAGCATCTAAAATTATGTGATAGCAATCAAAATAAAACTTTAGGGGTCAGGATGGGTTATTTCAAAAACACGCAAAGCTTTGTCCCAGCGAGCCAAAGCTTGCTCAGTTTCCGTCTTCGCTCTCCTCTTAAAAGAGGAACCGTGCCC
>Ga0194125_10004126_pt1 | contig 22907 bp, 17 predicted proteins | sample TA2KigC250mmetaG_FD_148626 | JGI IMG/M metagenome (GOLD analysis project Ga0194125, IMG submission 148626) | Freshwater microbial communities from Lake Tanganyika, Tanzania - TA2015034 Kigoma Deep Cast 250m | ecosystem: Environmental > Aquatic > Freshwater > Lake | place: Tanzania: Lake... | reverse complement strand
CATTGGCCCGACAAGAGAGCCGCCATAGGTTATTTTGCACTGGATAGCACCAAGGTCATCTTTTGTGGCAACATGATAGCACGATTGTTGGTAATGATTTGTCACAGTCCTTTCTGAGACAGGCTCTTCAGCTCGATCCGGAGAACAGCCACCGGGGCGTGAATCGCAGTAGGACAGCCACCGGGGCGTGAGTTGGCGAAAACCCCGGAGCGGATAGACCTGAAGGTCTATCCCTACATTGGCTATTCCACAAATTGCTCGAACAGCTAGCCGCAGTCTTGGCTTATAGCCTCGTAGAGGAATGAAACCCACCCCACCATTAGGCGGGTAGGTCGGCTGACGTCAGCCGACCTACCCCCGCGGGATGAAAGCGGCGGCCAAGGTTGACAACCGGCCTCCAGTTGTGACATACATGTACAGATTTGATCACCACTGGCCTCCAGCACCATAAACACAGGAGGCTGCTGTTTCTCAGGGGGGCACTTCAGTTCAACACGCAACACTATTCAAGTAAAGGAGAGCGTCCCAGTCTGGCACAAGAAAACATGACCTGGAGGCTGTCATGAGTATTTCCCAAGGTTCAGGAGAAAGAAGACTAAATCTTGCTATCTGGATAGTAATCAGTCTGTTGATTATAGCCCTCGTAGCCGGTGGGGCTGTGCTTATCTCCAGACACGTCGGCGGCGGCAGCGGAGGAAATATTGAGGTGATTCTTCCGGCCCATTCACAAGCAGAGGTGGAGGTGTATCTGAGTGGGGCTGTAACCAGCGAAGGCATCTACACCTTTAGCCAGGATAGCAGTCTGAAGGACGTCCTCCAGCGAGCTGGCATAGTGGGGGAGGGGTCGGATCCAATCAAGGTTAAGATTCGTGTCCTCGATACCTATGAGGACCCCTTCGCTGAAGAGGAGCAGGGAACGAAGACCAACATCAATACCGCCTCTGCCGCACAGCTTGAGCTTCTGAAGGGTATTGGGCCAGTCAAGGCTCAGGCTATCATCAATTACCGTAACGAGCATGGCTTCTTCCGCTCCGTGGACGAATTGCTCAATGTGCCGGGCATCGGCCCTAAGACGCTTGCAGCCATTAGAGATCAAGTGACGGTGGTAGATTAGGCTTGTTCGAACGCAGAGAGGTGCGGTTTATTCCAATCAGCAAAGAATGTGAGCGAGTTTCCGTCGCAAGTTTTTGTAATCCGTCGAGGAAATAGCGGATGAGGCTTATCGCGCTCAGCGTGGCCTGGGTGGGTGGTGTTTACCTTGGCTCGCTGGTGTTACCGCCTCTGTACGTTTTCCTGTTAGCCTTTTTCCTGGGTTCGCTGATCGCTCTGTTGTGGCGCAGGGGGCCCGTCTTTCTCTGGATGGGTCTCTGCCTTATCGTTCTATTTGCCGGTATTGGCTGTTATCACTGGCGGGTCAGCGATACCACCATCCAGTCCCTTAACGACTCCGGGCAGGTAGAAATAAAGGGCGAGGTAATCAATGACCCGCCTCAGGAGGGCGGCAATGCCAGACTAAGCCTTTCTGCTCGAGAGATAAAGACAAACGGCGACTGGCAGGAAGTGTCCGGCAAGGTCTTGATTTATACCAGAGCCTTCCCTTCTTATAGCCTGGGTGACTGGATCAAGGTAAGCGGGGAACTGCGATCGCCCGCCGCGGTTGGAAGTCCAGACTATAGAGACTACCTTGCGCGGCATGGCTTTCGCTCCACAATGTCCTATCCCGAAATAGAGTTTATGCAAAGGGGATGGCTTCCCAGCGCCAGGAACCGCCTGTCTGACTCGCTTTCCGAGGCCTTGCCTGAACCTCAGGCCTCTTTGGCTCAGGCCCTTCTCCTGGGCATCCGCAGCCACCTTCCCGACAGTCTGGTTGATAGCTTCCGCAGTTCAGGCACCGCTCATCTGGTGGCCATCTCAGGGCTACACGTTGCCATGCTGGCTGGCGTTGTCCTCAGCGGCGCAGCGTGGGTCTTCGGCCGGAGGCGCCCGACCTATCTGGTCATCACTTTTGCTATGGTTTGGATTTACGCTCTACTTACGGGGATGCAGCCCCCTGTTTTTCGAGCAGCTATCATGTTCAGCCTTCTCCTAACCGCTTTGTGGTTAGGCAGACCGCGCAGCGCCATGCCCGCCATTGCCCTTGCCGCAGCGATAATGGTGGGTATCGATCCTTCCCTTCTCCGCAATGTTTCCTTCCAACTGAGTTTTGTGTCCGTAGCTGGCATTGCGCTACTTCTTCCGCATTTTGAAGAGATGTGGCAAAGGGTAAGAGCGTCCACGCTGGAAGCAAGGGCATCTGTATTGACGTTCAGCCGGCCCGTCGCGCAAAGCCTGATGGTCAGCCTGGCAGCCACCATTGCTGTCTATCCCCTCATTGCTTATTACTTCGGCTATGTTTCTGTGGTAGGCCTTCCGGCCACCTTTTTTGCTTTGGTGGCTTTGCCCGGAGCTATTGTTCTGGCACTTGTCGCTGCTGTGCTTGGCCTTTTTGCCCCTCCACTGGCCTGGGTGGTGGGTTGGGTGGCCTGGCTTTTTCTCAGCTATATAATAAAGGTGGTGGAAGGCTTCGGCGATCTGTCCTTTGCCTCATATCGTATCTGGTCTGTAAGCGCCATAGCGGTGTGGGCCTACTACGGAGTCCTGGTAGCTATAATTTCCAGAAAGCCTTTAGTCAAGGTTATGTCCAGTCCTGTGTCCTGGATGCGAGAAAAAGTAAACCATCTGCCCCGGTTATTCTATCGGCCTCCAAAGAAGTGGGTGGTTGTTCCACTTCTGTTGGCGGTTGCCCTGGTGTGGCTGGCGGTGCCGGCTGCTTCGAAGACTGGGAAGCTTGAGGTCAGCTTCCTGGACGTGGGTCAAGGAGATGCTATCTTGATCCAGACGCCTTCCGGCCGGCAGATCCTCGTTGATGGTGGGCCGGACGCAGATAAGGTATGCCTCGAGTTGGGGAAGGAGTTGCCTTTCTGGGACAGAAGCCTCGACCTGGTTTTGCTGACCCATGCTGATGATGACCATATCCTGGGGTTGCTGGAAGTGTTGCGTCGTTACAAGGTGAAGCAAGTGGTGGAGCCAGGTTTTGAGAATAACAACGCAGCCTATGGGGAGTGGCTCAGACTGGTCAGGGACAAGAACATCACGCGGACGGTGACCAAGGCCGGACAGCGGATTGAACTGGGCAACGGAATAAGGATGGAGATACTGAATCCTCAGGAAAACTTTGTGAAAGGTAGTGACCAGGATGTGAACAACAATTCTGTAGTGGTTCGCCTGGTCTGGAAGGAAGTGAGCTTCCTTCTGACCGGCGATATCGGCTATGAGGCCGAACGACAGATGCTTTATAAGGGGGCTACGCTGGATTCCACCGTTCTCAAGGTAGCCCATCACGGCAGTGCCGACTCTACTTCGCTGCACTTCCTGGCAGCGGTTGATCCTCAAATGGCAGTTGTATGCGTGGGTGCTAACAACCCATTTGGACATCCCAGCCGTGAGGTGATGGAGAGGTTGGAGAAGCAGGTTACGGCGGGCATGCTCTACCTGACGTCGGAGGGTAGCGTCAAGTTCACCACGGACGGCAAGAGGTTGTGGGTGGACAGGATGGGATGACGCTTTGGATACCTGGCATTCACGTGGTAGAATAACCCAGGGCGCAAGACTGGAAGTAGCGAAATCACGAAATCGGGAAAGATAAGGCCGATAGTCAGTAGATTATTGAGGAGGTAAGAAAAGTGGTCAAGCAGACCAAGGTGCCTAAGCGGTGGGACATAGAGGTCGATCTGGTATCGGTGGGTTCAAGCAGTGGCGGGTTGGCTGCTGCCATCGTCAGTCACGATCTAGGCCTAAGCACCGCCTTGCTGGAAAAGTCAGACTTTCTAGGAGGAGGCACGGCCCTGTCAGGGGGCGTGCTGTGGATACCGTGCAACCACCATATGCTGGAGCAGGGTTTGGCTGATTCCAGGGAGGACGCGCTGACATACATACGAGGCCTGAGCCAGGGACGCCATGATGAAGAGCAATTAGCTGCTTACCTGGACAACGGGCCGGCGGTGATCCGCTATATGGAAAAGCATACCCCTCTGAAGCTGACGATTGAAGCTAGCCCTGACTATTATGCGGACCTGCCTGGGGGGAAGGCACGAGGCCGCCAGCTTTATCCAGACCCAGATACCATGATACCCATGCTGACAGAGGCGGAAGAGAAATATCCTTTGCTGGCCAAGGTGCGGCGTGACCCCGTTCCCTTCTACATAGGCGTGCGTGATGCCTGGGCTGAGGGGCGGGGCATCATCGGCCCTCTGGTAATGGCCTGTGTTGATCGCGGGATCAACATACTCACCGGCACCAGGGCCAGACAGTTGATAGTACAGGGCGGTAGGATCATAGGCGTGCGTGCCGAGCGCGAAGGTAAAGACCTTTTCGTCAAGGGCAGAAAAGGGGTCTTGCTGGCAACCGGGGGGTATGAATGGAACAACGAGATGAACAAGAGGTTCATGAACGCTCCCGCTTTGCATCCGATGACACCACCCTCCAATGAAGGAGATGGTCAGATCATGGGCATGGAGCTTGGCGCTGCCATTGCTCTGATGGATCACTCTATTTATCAGCCCACTTTGTCTGTCCAGGGAGAGGAGAACGAGGGCAAACCCCTTTACCGCGGCATCTCCTACGGTTATCCGGGTAATATTCTGGTGAACCGCTACGGCAAGCGGTGTTGCAACGAGGCCTTCTATCCCGACATAGGCAGGGCCATTGTCGCCTATGACAAGGTCAACTCTCGGTTGGCCAACATGCCCCTGTTCTGGATAGCCGATCAAGACAGCACAGATCGTACCGGTATGGGCATGCTGGCTACCATAACAAAGAACCCCGACTGGCTTCACCGGGCTGACACCTTGCCGGAACTAGCTGAGCAGTTGGGTCTCCCAGGCGATAGCCTGGTGGAGACGGCGGAAAGGTTCAACAGGTTTGCCCTGGAGGGGCGTGATCCAGATTTTCATCGCGGCGAAACCACCTACCAGCTCTACTGGGGCAATAGAATGTTTGATGGACACAAACCCAATCCCACCCTGGGCCCCCTGGAGAAGCCCCCCTTCTATGGTGTAGTGCTTCGTGCTGGCTCAGTGGGCAATCTGGGAGGGCTGGTGGTTGACAATAATGCTCAGGTGATTGACGTTCGCGGGGAGGTCATCCCCGGCCTGTACGGCACCAGCAATGCGTCTGCGCTGCTGTCCCATGGCTTTACCTACACCAGCGGCTCCTGCCAGGGTAAGAGCCTTATTTTTGGCTACCTTGCTGCCCGGCACATGGCCAGGGACTGGTAAGACATCCGATAGTGTAGCTATCTGCTCTCCATATCTATAAAATCTAGCCTGAAGGCGGAAAGCGTGCCCATGGAGCAAGCACAGGCTTCCGAAGCGTTGTTGGAGGGATACCGTGGTCTGGATCTCACTGATGAGAGAGGGCTGTTGTGTGGCCGCATTCTAGCTGACCTTGGTGCAGAAGTAGTCAAAGTCGAGAGGCCCCGGGGTGACCCGGCCAGAAACATCGGCCCTTTCTACCAGGACATACCGCATCCGGAGCGCAGTCTCTTCTGGTTGGCCTACAACGTCAATAAGAAAGGCATAACCCTTGATATCCAAACACGGGACGGCCAGGAACTATTCCTGCGACTGGTCACGAAGTTTGACTTCGTCCTGGAATCGTACTCGACTGGCTATCTTGAGGGTCTCGGCCTGGGTTATTCCAGGCTGAAAGAGATCAATCCGGGACTGGTGTTTACCTCTATCACCCCCTTTGGCGGCAGTGGCCCCTATCGGGATCATAAAGCCACTGACATTACGCTCATGGCCATGGGGGGTTACATGTACATGACAGGGGAACCTGATCGGCCCCCACTGCGTATCAGTTGCGATCAGGCTTATCTGCATGCTGCCAGTGAGGCGGCTGTCGCTACACTGGTGGCTCTCTACCAAAGGGGATCGAGTGGCCAGGGACAACACATAGACGTTTCAGCCCGGGCCAGCCTCATAGCTAGCACCGCTAATGCTGTACCCTTCTGGGAGATGAACAGGGTAATCCTGAAACGTGCGGGGCCGTATCGGGCTGGCCTTACGTCAGCAAAGCAACGGCAGCTATGGGAATGCAGGGACGGGTGTGTGATATTCTACTTCGCTGGTGGAGCTTTTGGTGCTAAAGGTAATACTGCCCTGGCAGCCTGGCTGGACAGCGAAGGGCTGGCTGATGACTTTGTAAGATCGATGAACTGGGAAGAGTTTGACATGGCCACTGCCACTGAGGAGGTAGAAGACCATCTGGAGGCGCTGGTGTCTTCGCTATTCCGACGCTACAAGGCTGGCGAGTTATACGAACAGGCTATGAGTCGCGGGCTGACGCTTTGCCCGGTGTTGACTCCCGGCGAGATAGTGCAGAACCAGCAACTGAAAGCCAGAGGCTACTGGGTGAAGGTCAGGCATGATGACCTGGACGAAAGTTTCAGCTATCCTGGCCCGTTTGCTAAGAGTTCGGCCATGTCCTTTCGCTATCGTCGCGCTCCCCGGATAGGTGAGCACAACAGAGAGGTCTATCAGGATGAACTGGGCCTTTCCAGCCAGCAACTGGTGGCACTGAAGCAAGCCGGAGCGATCTGATTTCCCTGGCGGAAGAGAGATGCAACAGCAGCCTTTTGAGGGAGTGAAAGTGCTTGATTTCTCCTGGGGCGTGGCCGGCCCTCTGGTCACCAAGTACCTGGCTGACTATGGGGCAACAGTGGTCAGGGTGGAATCCCCACAAAGGCCCTGCGGCACCAGGGTATCACCACCTTTCAAAGATAATATCCCGGGGGTTGACCGTGCTGGGTATTACGCTTTCTTCAATGCCAACAAGTACAGCCTCAGTCTGGATATGAACCATCCCAGGGCAAGAGAGATGGCCAGGAGACTGGTTGCCTGGGCAGACGTGATAGTGGAAAGCTACTCTCCGGGGACGATGGAGAGGTGGGGGCTGGACTATGAAAGCGTGAGAAAGATCAAATCCGACATAATTATGTTGAGCGCTTCCAGTCAAGGCCAGGACGGCCCCCATGCCAGCTTCAGCGCCTTCGGCATTCCCCTGACTGGTCTGGCCGGTTTTGCTCACTTCACCGGTTGGCCGGACGGTAGCTGCCTGCCTTTGCCCTCGGCTTATTCCGATTTCATCAGTCCTCGGTTTGCGGCGGCAACTCTGATTGCCGCCCTGGACTACAGACGGCGTACCGGAAAAGGGCAATATATCGATTGCTCCCAGTTGGAAGCCAGCATTCATTTCCTGGCTCCTGCTATGCTGGACTATACCTTCAACAGGCGTCAAGGAGAGAGATTGGGAAATGCCTCCCCCTACGCTTGTCCCCATGGCGTTTTCCGTTGCCAGGGAGAGGATAGGTGGTGTGCCATCGCTGTCTTCAGCGAGGAGGAGTGGCAGGCCCTGTGCCAGCTCTGCAACCCCGATTGGAGTCAAGATTCGAGATTTTCCACTTTGTTGAGTCGGACGAGAAATGAGGCTGAGTTGAACACACTGATAGAGGAGTGGACGGTCAATTTCACCGCCGAGGAGGTAATGGCCAAGATGCAGTCCAGGGGCATCCCGGCCGGCGTGGTGCAGAATGCCAGAGACCTGTGCCTTGACCCTCAGTTGAGGAAGCGGGGATACTTCTGGAAGCTGGACCATCACGTTCTGGATCCCTTTCTTCACCTGGGCCAGCCGTCGCGGCTATCCGAAACACCAGCCAGACCTAATATGTCTGCTCCGTGTCTAGGGCAGCATACGGAGCATGTTTGTACCCGGTTACTAGGTATGTCAGATGAAGAATTCCTGGAGCTATTTCAGGCGGGTGTTTTTGGCTAATGCGGTTGCTTTGAAGATCATGCTGTGAATGGATTGGACTCTTACTTACTGCCGACTGAACTTTGCGATTTTGACAAGGATCCATCAGTCCGAGACAAAGCTGTTGAGTTGGCTCGGGACTGCGAGTATGACCGAGACAAGTTCGATCGAATCTTCCGGTTCGTGAAAGAGCTTCCCTACGGCCTCGAAGACTGGGACATCAGGGCATCAGACACGCTGAGAAAAGGATGGGGGATGTGCTGTGGCAAGACTAACCTGTTGGTGGCCATGTCTCGGGCGGTGTCGATTCCGGCCAGGTACAGGGTTTTCAGGATCAAAGCCGAGAGCCGGCTGCTGGCACAGTTGATAGAGCAAGACAAAGGGCTGGCTGGCCTGCTGGGTGATCTTCCCCGGGAGCAGGACCATCTGGGATGTGAAGTCTACCTGGATGGCGACTGGCGCAACTATGACCCTTCCCGGGATTCGGCTCTGGAGAATGGGTTGAGGCGACTGGGGATTCCGCTGGAAAGGGAGGCTGTTGCGGGCGATGATGGGGTGGTGCGGTTTACGATTCTGGCCTCGATTGATGAATGGGCCGGGAAGCGGCAGGAGGGGAGGCGGTTTCGGGAGGGGCGGGAGACGCTTTTTGACAGAGTGAATCGCCAGCTTGACCGTATCAGGCTGCTCAGCAAGGAAGCCTAAGAGAGAGCCCAATGGGTCGAGCGGCAAAGCCGATGTCCCTGATGGCCTGGTATAATATACAAGGGTAGATGGATTCAAAGCGATTGCTTATAGACGAAGGCATTTTGGTCGTGTGCTGGCCTTTTGTTTGAGGCATTGGCACTTTGCCCTCTGGTAGTGGCGATGGCTTAATGGACATGTTTGAGCACCACAGAAAACGGCAATTGAAGCACGAAGCGCCGCTGGCAGCGCGCATGCGGCCCAGAAACTTTGAGGAATTTATGGGTCAGGAGCATCTGGTAGGGGAAGAGCGGATCCTGAGGAAGAGCATTGAAGCCGACCAGTTACCTTCCATCATATTCTGGGGCCCACCGGGGAGCGGCAAGACAACCTTGGCTTACATCATCGCCAGCATTACCAAATCCCACTTCAGCCCCATATCAGCAGTGAGCGCCGGCGTAGCCGACTTGCGGCGCCTCGTAGAAGAGGCCAAGGAAAGACGGGGAATGCATCAGCAGCGCACTATCGTGTTCATTGATGAGATACATCGCTTCAACAAAGCCCAACAGGATGCCATTTTGCCCTTTGTGGAAGACGGAACGGTTACCCTTATTGGCGCTACCACCGAGAACCCCTCCTTCGAGGTCATCTCGCCTCTTCTCTCCCGCTGCCGGGTTTTCACCCTCAAGACGCTAACCGATGACCAAATTCGCCTTATCATCCAGCGAGCTTTGGCAGATGAGGAGAGGGGGCTGGGGAAGCTGAACGCTGAACTGGACACTGAGGCCTTGAAACATTTGGTAGCCATGTCGAGTGGAGATGCGCGGATAGCTCTGAACGCTCTGGAGATGGCTGCCTACACCACCCCGCCAGACCCCGACAACGAAGGAAAGAGAAAGATCTCTCTGCCTACCATGGAGGACGCTTTTCAGCACCGTGCTCTGCTGTATGACAAGGCTGGTGAAGAACACTATAACCTGATCTCTGCCTTGCATAAGTCTATCAGGGGGTCTGATCCGGATGCTGCCCTTTACTGGCTTGGCCGCATGCTGGAGGCGGGGGAGGACCCCTTGTACATCGCGCGGCGGCTGCTGCGCGCCGCCTCTGAGGATGTGGGTATGGCAGATCCTCAAGCCTTAGCTGTTGCCGTGGCTGCTCAGCAGGCGGTTCATTTCATCGGCATGCCTGAGGGTGATTTGGCCTTGGCTGAAGCAGCCGTTTATCTGGCGACTGCACCAAAGAGCAATTCCCTGTACCGGGCTTATTCCCAGGTGCGGGAAGACGTGAGGCAGACTGGTGAGCAGCCAGTGCCCTTGCACTTGCGAAACCCGGTGACTTCTCTGATGCACCAGGAAGGCTACGGCAAGGGATACAAGTACGCCCATGACTATCCCGGACACTTTGTGGAGCAGCAGAACATGCCTGACAAGCTCCGGGATAGACGTTATTACACGCCCAGCGACCAGGGCTATGAGAAGGAGGTCAAGGCCAGGATTAGAGAGTGGTGGAAAGGCCAGAAGTAAGGCAGGAGCAAGTCAAGTTCCCTGGAGCAGGCATTGAGCTTGAGGGCGTACTGCATCTGCCACGGGCGGATCGTCCTTTGCCGGCAGTGGTGGTGTGCCATCCGCACCCGCTTTACGGCGGTGATATGCACAATAATGTCGTCCTGGCCGTGTGTCAGGCCCTTGGACGAGCATCAATGGCCGCCTTTCGTTTCAACTTCCGTGGCGTGGGCAAGAGCCAGGGTGTTTATGATAACGGGGTTGGAGAGCAGACAGATTTGGTTGCTGCTCTTGCCTTCCTGGAATCGGCAAGCGGGGTTGATACCAGCAGGATAGGTCTGGCAGGTTATTCCTTCTCCACCGGCATTGCTGCCCGTGCAGCTCCCGAGAACGAGAAGGTCAGGGCTTTGGCACTTATCTCTCCTTTCTTAGCCGCTTCAGAGTGGGAGCACCTGAGAAGCTATCGCGCGCCTAAGTTATTCCTCTGCGGTACCCACGATGATTTCATTTCCTCGGAAGAGCTAAAGCGGTCGTCAGGCGGTTTGCCTGAGCCAACCAGGTGTGAGATTATCCAGAGAGCCGATCATTTCTGGTGGGGCTATGAGGGTGAAGTTGCCGAAAGGGTGGCAGCCTTCTTTCGGGCTGCCTTCTCCGGTTAGTATACTCAAAGTCGCGGAAGGATTGTACCGAGGAAGAGACAAGGAAAGGAGCTGTATGGCAAGACACCAGGCGAGGGTCAACGGTGGGCGGAAAGCCCCTGGTAAGGCATTACGCTGCCTCTTCACGCCCATAAAGATTGGCCAGCTTGAGTTAAGAAACAGGATAATCATGCCACCCATGATAGAGCGGCTGGCTGTGGACGGCATGGTCAGTGAGGCAGTAAAAGACTTCTATGCCGCTCGTGCCAGGGGGGGCGTGGCTTTGATAGTCCTGACTCCTGGGGTCATTGATGAGAGCATGGCCTCATACATTCAGTTGGGGATTTACGAAGACCGCTTTATCCCAAAACTTAAAGAGTTGACTGACCTGGTGCATGCCAGTGGTGCCGCCATAGGCATCGAATTGATGCATCTTGGACGGCAGGGCGGTGAGATCAAGGGCTACCGCCCAGTGGCCCCTTCCCCTATCCCCTGGGCGCCGCACGAGGAGGTACCCCGGGAGTTGACCATAGCTGAAATTGAGGACCTGGTGGAGAAGTTTGCCGACGGTGCTCGAAGAGCAAGAGAGGCTGGCTTTGACCTGGTGGAGCTTCATGCTTGTCATGGTTATCTGCTGAGTGGCTTTCTTTCCCCTCAGGCGAACCTGCGCCGGGACAAGTATGGCGGCGATGTCGCAGGCAGGGCCAGATTCGTGGTGGAGATTGTGCAGCGCATCAAAAAGAAGGCTGGGAGCAACTTCCCGGTGAGTTGCCGCATAAATGGCGCTGACCATGTACCCGGCGGGGTGACCGTCGACATGGCCTGCGAAACAGCCCGTCTCCTCGAGGATGCTGGCGCCGACCTCGTTGGCGTTTCATCTGGGGCCTATGGGTCCTATCCCGTTATCGTCCCACCGTATGACCAGCCACACGGCTGTAACGTTCCTCTGGCAGAGAGGGTGAAGAAAGCCGTTCGTGTGCCGGTGGCAGTTGCCGGCCGACTCGATGACCCCGGGGTAGCTGATGAGGTGCTGGCATCTGGCAAGGCTGATTTGATAGCCGTGGCCAGGGGTCTACTGGCTGATCCAGACCTGCCCAACAAGGCCTTGAGGGGAGAGTTTAACGATATCAGGAAGTGCATTGCCTGCAACGTCTGCATTGACTCAGATCCCACCGAACCCATTGCCTGCACCGTCAATGCCGAAGCAGGGAGGGAAAGAGAGATGCAGATCGTGCCCGCTCCTCGGCCCAAGAAAGTGGTGGTTATCGGTGGAGGGTTAGCTGGCCTGGAGGCGGCCAGGGTTGCTGCCCTAAGAGGGCATAAGGTAAGCCTGTTTGAGGAAGACAAAGATCTTGGGGGGCAGTGGGTATTAGCTGCTACCCCACCCCACAAGGAAGACCACAGGAAGTTTTTGAACAATCTTTGCTGGCAACTTGAGAAACTGGGTATGGACATAAACCTGGGCAAGAAAGTCACTGCGGCCACGGTGGAGGAGCTTCAGCCTGACGCGGTAATTGTGGCCACCGGGGCAATGCCTTTGGTGCCTCCCATCGCGGGCGTGAAACGGAAGGGCGTGATCACTGCCTGGGATGTGCTGCGAAAACATACGGTTGGCCAACGGGTGTTGGTGGTGGGAGGCGGCATGACCGGCCTGGAGACAGCCGAGTTTCTGGCCCAGCAGGGCAAGGAGGTTGTGGTAGTGGAGCAACTGAAGCGGGTTGGGGCTGATATGGGCGGAACAGTTCGATGGCACCTAATGAACAGGCTAAAGGGTCAGAAGGTGGAACTAATCACCTCTACGCAGGTTAAGGAGATCGGGCCTGAAGGGGCCGTAACGGTGTTGCGAAATGGTCGTGAGGAGACATTGAGAAGGTTTGATGCCACAGTCCTGGCTTGTGGTGCCAAGCCCAGAAACGAAGTGGCAGCGCAGATCGAAAGCAAGGTGAAAGAACTATACATCATTGGTGATGCCGCCAAGGCCCGCAAAGGGCTGGATGCCATACGGGAAGGCGCTGAGGTTGGGCGGAAGGTATAAAGGTGCGAAGGGGACGAGTGTGAAAAAGACAATACAATGTGTATAATAGTCAAAGTACTCCCTAGCCAATGGGCGAAGAACATAGTATAATTTATGTTGTAAGTCAAGTGCAAGAACAAGCATCTATCCAACCGGAAAAGACATATACTGCTGAAACCATTCAGGTCCTGAAGGGTCTGGAGCCTGTTCGTCGCCGCCCCGGCATGTACATTGGTGGCACGGACGAGCGCGGACTTCATCTGCTTATCCTTGAGATCGTATACAACAGCGTCGATGAGGCAGTAGCTGGCTGGGCAAACGTGGTCGACGTGACCCTCTTTGAGGATGGCCGGGTCAGGGTGGCGGACAACGGGCGGGGCATACCGGTGGAGAGACATGCCGATAGCGGAGTCTCATCGGTAGAGACGGTAATGACGATACTCCACGCCGGCGCCAAGTTCCGCTCAGGGACATACAAGGCTTCCAGCGGATTGCATGGAGTAGGAGCATCGGTGGTGAACGCCCTTTCCTCGTGGCTGAGGATAGAGGTCAAACGTGGTGGCAAGCTTTATTCACAGGAATATGTTCGGGGTATTCCTCAGGCGGGGCTGAAGATTGAGGGTGAGGCTACAGGCAGCGGAACGACCGTTATCTTTCTTCCAGACAAAGAACTTTTTGCCAACCTGAGCTACGATTTCGACTACCTGGCGCAGCGCTGCCGCGAACTAGCCTACCTTGTGCCGGGCTTGGAGATAAACCTTCACGATCTCAGGACTGACCAGGAGCTAACCTTCTACTTCGAGGGCGGCATAGCCAGTCTTGTCCAGCATCTCAATAGGAGGAAGGAGGTCCTTCATCCCAGGCCTGTTTACATGAAGAAGACGGTGGATGGCACGATTGTAGAAGTAGCCTTGCAGTATAATACGGGCTACAGTGAACTGGTGCTCACCTGTGCTAACTGCGTGAATACAGCGGATGGGGGTAGCCATCTCACCGGCTTTCGTTCTGCCCTGACACGTGGACTCAATGACTATCTTCATAAGGTCAAAGGTAACAACAAGGATAGCAGCAGGAATGACGAAATGAGTCTGACCGGGGAGGATGTCAGGGGAGGACTGACGGCTGTTGTCAGCGTGAAGGTGGATGAGCCTCAATTTGAGGGGCAGGTGAAAGCTAAGTTAGGTAATCCTGAGGTTAAGGGGCAGGTAGAGTCGGTCGTATCTGAATTGCTATCGGACTATCTTCAGGAGCATCCCAATGAAGCCAGGAGAATCCTGGAAAAGTGTCTTACGTCTGCCAGAGCACGGGAGGCAGCCCGCAGGGCAAGAGAACTCGTTTTTCGAAAAGGCTCCTTAGATGGTGGCACCCTGCCTGGCAAGCTGGCTGAATGCTCGGAGAAGGACCCATCTCTTTGTGAGCTCTTTCTGGTAGAGGGAGACTCCGCTGGAGGATCGGCCAAGCAGGGGAGAGACCGTCGGTTCCAGGCGATACTGCCGCTGAAAGGCAAGATCCTCAATGTGGAGAAGGCCTCCGCCGATAAAATGCTGGCCCACGAAGAAATACGCGCCCTGATCACCACCCTGGGGATTGGCATACTTGAGCAGGTTGACCTCTCGAAGCTGCGCTATCATCGGGTGATCATCATGACCGATGCTGATGTCGATGGCTCTCATATCCGCACCTTGCTGCTGACCTTCTTCTTCCGCAACATGGTGGACTTGATTGGCCAGGGGCACCTGTATATCGCCCAGCCGCCGCTGTATCGTATTCAGGCGGGAAAAGAGAGGCATTGGGTCTATTCGGACATCGAGAAAGAGGCCTTGCTTCAGAGGCTAGGAGACAAGAGCAGGAAGGCAGAAGTCCAGCGGTACAAAGGGCTAGGAGAGATGAGCCCCGAGCAGTTGTGGGAAACCACCATGAACCCTGCCACGAGGACTATGCTTCAAGTGCATATAGAAGAGGCGGCTAAGGCCGACGAGGTCTTCCACATGTTGATGGGAGAGGAAGTGCCGCCGCGCAAGGCCTTCATCCAGGCCCACGCCAAGAGCGTCAAAAACCTCGACGTCTGACAGTCCCTCCAGGTCTTCCAATCCTTTCCCTAGGTTTTTTCTTCATCCGCATCCACCCCACAGGGCTAACGGGCTACCGGAGCAAATACACAACCAGCAAGGCCACAAAGATGATGAGGGCCACGATGAACAGGAATTCGGCAATACGAAAAGTGCATGAGGCAATGCGGCGAGCGCCCAGAATCAGAGCGATGAGTCCAAGAGCCAGGAATATGATAGCTAGTGCCAGCAACATGGGCGTTCCCCCTTTACAGCCAGGCTATCCATGAGCATAGAGCGAGGCAGCGATCCTGTCAAGCCAGAGTGGTGCAAGGCTGTTTACCAACCCGATCCATGTTCTAACTTCCCCGTGCCAGGGGTCAATGGACATAGGCCGGCAGAGGCTACACAGCAAGGCTTCATCCGCGTTGCGCAAGCGGTCGGATCGCGGATTTGAAGACATTTTTTCTCTGTGCTACTATTGGCGTGGGTTTGTCACAACGGTAAAACAGGGTGACTGGTACTAGCGGAGTATCTTGATGGCAACAGTGAGAACCTGGTTCCTGGAAACGCGTCCGTCATTCTTGCTTCTGGTTCCGGCGTGCGTCCTTCTCGGTCTAGCCACAGCGGTTTATGATACGCGGGAGCTAAATGCGCTACATTTTGGTCTGGCTTTCCTGGGCGCGTTGCTAGCCCACATCAGCGTCAATGTGCTCAACGACTACTTCGATTACCAAACGGGGATAGACTTGAATACCAGAAGGACGCCCTTCAGTGGCGGCAGCGGCATACTGCCTGCTGGCCTGCTCAGTCCACGAAAGGTCTTCATCTTCGGTATAGCTTGTCTTCTGGCAGTGGCCGCCATCGGAGCATATTTCATTTCTGAATACACGTGGAGGATACTTCCCATTGGCGTTCTGGGTGTTCTGGTGGTGTATTTCTACACCACTCACCTGACCAAGGACCCTCTGCTCTGCGCCATAGCCCCTGGGCTGGGGTTTGGCCCTCTGATGGTCTTGGGCATCTACTTCACTCAGACAGGCGAATATACCCTGTCAGCCGGGCTGGCATCGATGATACCCGGGTTCCTGGTGAGTAACCTCCTGCTGCTGAACCAGTTTCCTGACGTTGAAGCGGATAGGGCAGGAGCCAGGCGTCACCTTCTTATAACCCTGGGGAGAGAGCGCAGTGCCAAGATATACGCCGGGTTGATTTTAGCTACCTACGTCTGGTTGGTTTTCTCGGTGGCCTTCCAGAAGTTGCCGTGGGGCGCCCTGCTCGGCCTGCTCACCCTGCCTCTGGGGATTCAGGCGGTGAGGGGTGTTTTGAGATACTCCGAGGATATAGATAACCTGATACCTTTCCTGGCTCGCAACGTCATGGTCACACTGCTGACGCCTCTCCTGGCAGGCGTGGGCATCTTGATAAGCACGGCCTTCTCCTAGTCAGGGCCACCTGAGCAAATTCTGGCCCACCAAAGGCGCCCACAGCTACAAAGAGATGTGCCTCCAGAGGCTCTTAGTGCCTTATGATGAAGCCGAGGAAATCCCCGCTGTACTCTCCCCATTCCACCTCCACCCTCTCAACCCTGGCGTCCACGGGGCCGCGGCGCAGGTGCTTCAGCAGTTCCTCCAGCCGCGACCTCTCTCCCTCAGCTTTCACCTCTACGGCCCCAGTATGAGGCAGGTTGCGCACATAGCCAGTTAGGCCTAAGGCCGTGGCATGTTGCCGCACAAAGGCGCGAAAATAGACGCCCTGCACCAGACCTCTGACCAGGGCGTGAAGCGACGCCAAACTGGAATCAGATCCACAATCATAAACAGTCATCCAACCCTCATTCTAGAAAAGCATGAAGTCTGTCAAGGCGCTTTAGCCCCTGCCGCCGAGCCAGGTCAACGGCTTCGGCGAACTCTTCCCTGGCAATAGACCGGCTCAGCAAGGGAAAGCGGAAGGCCTGGTGGCAAGGGTGATATTGTGCCATAACGTTGAGGTAGGTATTGAGGGAAATCTCTCTGGCCAGAAAGCGGGCGATCTCCTCAGTCCCCGCCAGCCCGTGGGGCAACACCAGGTGACGGATCAGCAGGCCCTTGATGGCAATCCCCCACTCATCTACCTCGAGATCGCCCACCTGCCGATGCATCTCATTTACCGCTGCTCTGTTCACTGACGGGTAGTTATCAATGCCGGAATACTGTCGGGCGATTTCATTATCGGAGTACTTCATATCAGGCATGTAGATGTCCACTATCCCCTCCAGGAGCTTCAGGGTTTCCACCGAGTCGTACCCGCCGCTGTTGTATACCAGAGGGGCGGAAAGGCCCTCGGCAACAGCCAGCTCCAGGGCCTCCAGGATTTGGGGGACCACATGTGTCGGACTCACCAGATTGATATTATGGCATCCCCTCTTCTGAAGAAAAAGCATCATTGCCGCCACCTCCTCCGTGCTGACCTCCCTCCCCTCCCCCATCTGGCTTATGGAGTAATTCTGGCAGAAGACACATTTCAGATTGCAATTGGTGAAGAATATCGTCCCTGAGCCACCCCGGCCCACCAGCGGCGCTTCCTCGCCGAAGTGGGGGCCATAGCTGGAGACCAGCGCCCGTGCTCCTGTACGGCATTTGCCTAACTCGCTCCCTAGGCGATTGGCCTGGCAGTCATGCGGACACACCCTGCAACTCCTCAGAATTTGTCTGGCCTCTTCTACCCGCTGGCTAAGTCCGCCACGGCGATAAAGGCCAACGTAAGACGCCATCCTCCCATCCTTCAAGCCAGGACCTCTTCAATTTCTTCCTGCTTATCTATCATACCCTCAGGTTAAATCAATGTTACAGGACAAGGCAAGTGGGGCAAGGCCTGGCGATTTATGAGCATGCCCCTGCCCCCCTGATGTGCTTCCCAATCCCCCACCCCAGGGATAGCCACGGCCGCCTGAGGCGACCTCGCTCTGACATAGGGCATCCTGACTCCAATCGCTGATCGAGAAACTACGCCTTTCCTTTGCATCAATAGCACTTTTTGGTAAACTTATGATGCAAGCAAGGATGATACCTAAATACAACCCGGGCGAGATCGAGCCCAAATGGCAAGAGAAGTGGGCTGTCGACGGAATCTACCGCGTAAGAGAGGACACCAGCCGCCCTAAGTGGTATGAGTTGACCATGTTCCCCTATACATCGGGGGATCTCCACATCGGCCATTGGTACGCCATGGCCCCCTCCGATACCCACGCCCGCTTCAAGCGAATGCAAGGATACAACGTCCTCCATCCCATGGGCTTTGATGCCTTCGGGCTTCCTGCTGAAAATGCCGCTATCAGCCGGGGTATCCATCCGTCTACCTGGACGATGCAAAACATCGAGAATATGCGGCGTCAGCTTAAGCGAATGGGCTCGTGCTACGACTGGAACCGAGAGGTGATCACCTGCCTTCCAGAGTACTACCGCTGGACACAATGGCTGTTCCTCAAACTATATCATGCCGGGTTGGCCTACAGAGCTAGAGCCCCCGTTAACTGGTGCCCACACTGTCAGACCGTGCTGGCCAATGAGCAAGTTATCGGTGAAGGCAAATGTGAGCGCTGCGACACCCCGGTCATCAGAAAAGACATAGAGCAGTGGTTCTTCCGGATCACCCGCTATGCTGAAGAGCTCCTGGATCACTCGCGTATGCAATGGCCAGAGCGGATAAACATCATGCAGACGAACTGGGTGGGACGGAGCGAAGGAGTGGAGATATCCTTCGGGCTGGATTACCCCGGAGTGGAGACCAAGGAACTGCGCGTATTCACTACCCGCCCTGATACCATCTACGGGGTCACCTTCGCCGTCCTTGCCCCGGAACATCCCCTGGTGGCGAATCTCACCGCTCCCGAATGTCGGGCAAAGGTGGAGGAATACGTTGCCTGGACAAGACACCAGACGGAGATCGACCGCTTGTCCACTGAGCGGGAGAAAAGCGGCGTATTCATTGGAGCGTATATTACCAACAGGCTTAACGGTGAGCGAGTCCCTCTCTGGATTGCCGACTACGTGCTACCCAGCTACGGCACCGGAGCAGTAATGGCAGTACCAGCCCATGATAGCCGCGATTTTGAGTTCGCCAAGAGATTTGGCCTGCCTATTCGGATGGTCATAGCACCGCCTGAATGGAACGGAGGGGAGCTACAGCAGGCCTACGTTGACCAGGGCACTATGGTGAACTCGGGCCGGTTCAATGGAATGACCAGTGAAGAAGGATGGAAGGCTATCGCCGACTTCATGGAGAGCCAGGGCTATGGCAGGCGGATGGTCACCTACCGCCTCCGAGATTGGCTTATCTCCCGCCAGCGCTATTGGGGGGCACCAATTCCTATTGTTTACTGCGACCGCTGCGGCATCGTTCCTGTGCCTGAGGAAGACCTGCCCGTGCTCCTTCCTCCGGATGCTGAATTCAGACCCACGGGGGAGTCGCCCCTCAAGTACTGCGAGTCCTTCGTCAATACCTCCTGCCCCCGGTGCCATAGACGCGCCAAGCGCGAAACAGACACCATGGACACCTTTATGTGCTCCTCCTGGTACTTCCTGCGCTATGCCAGCCCCCACTATGATCGAGGCCCCTTTGACCCCGAGAAGGTCAAGTACTGGCTGCCCGTGGATCAGTACACGGGTGGCGCAGAACACGCCGTGATGCACCTCCTCTATGCTCGGTTCTTTGTCAAGGCTATCCGAGACCTGGGCCTGGTAGACTTTGATGAGCCTTTTATTCGTCTCTTCAATCAGGGGGTCATCATTGCTCAGCGACAGAAGATGAGCAAATCCCGCGGCAATGTAATCAACCCAGACCAGTACGTAGCAGAGATGGGTGCTGATGTGGTCCGCGCTTACCTGATGTTCATCGGGCCCTGGGAACAGGGGGGAGAGTGGGATGACAGTGGTATCAATGGCATGAGCCGCTGGCTCCATCGAGTATGGGGCCTGGTATTGCAGGGGGTGGAAATTCCCTGGCCCAAGAAGGCTATCGATGAGCAGGCAGAAAAGGAGTTGCGCCACAGGACGCACCGGACTATCAAGAAAGTGACGGCGGACCTGGAAAGGTTCCGATTTAATACAATGCTGGCCTTTCTGATGGAATTCACCAACTATCTGACAAAAGTGTCATCGGAAAGGTCAGTCAGCGCTTCGGCCTGGCGTGAAGCTGTTGATACTCTACTTCTTCTCCTTGCCCCCACAGCCCCTCACATGACAGAGGAGTTGTGGACTAGAACAGGGCATCCCTACAGCATTCATAACCAGGACTACCCGAAGTGGGACGAAGACCTGGCAGCCGAGGAACAAATCACTCTGGTCATCCAGGTCAACGGAAAGGTGAGGGACAAGGTCTCTGTCCCTGCCTCTATTACTGAAGCCGAAGCTCAGCAAATTGCCCTATCCCAAGCACGGGTGAAAGCCCACTTGCAAGGAAAGGAGGTGACCAAGCTAATCTACGTGCCACAGAAGTTGGTAAACCTGGTAGTCCGATGATGAAGGTTCCAAGTAATCAAATGGCCTCAGCCAATTACTGCTGCCTTCAATATGAAGGCGGTTGAGATAGGGCAGCACAAGCTGGACATATTCGTTAGTTAAAGGGAGGAATGATGGATTACAAGTACATTCTCTACGAGGCAAAGGATCATATAGCCACAATTACGCTCAACAAGCCAGAGAAGTTGAACGCTTTTCAGTGGCTGGGGCGGGGCGAGGATGCCGCCGAGGTATGGTCCGCTTTTCAGCGAGGAGCCGATGACGACGACGTCAAGGTGATAATCCTGAAAGGATCGGGGCGAGCCTTCACGGTTGGCCACGATCTGACCAAGGTGGGCTTCCTCTATGGAATGGGTACGGGCAAAGAAGGCGAGCGCCGCCCGAGCCAGAGGATAAGGCTGAAGTACGACAAGATGGGGATGGATGACAACATGATGAATGTCTTCCTCAATCCCAAGATCACCATCAGCCAGCTACACGGTTGGTGCATTGGCGGGGGGATATACTTCCCGCTACTGACTGACCTTGCGGTGGCCGCCGAGGATGCCCAGCTCGGACTGACCGAGCAGAGGTTGGGATTCTCCGGCAGCGGCGTGCTCGGCATAACGCACCTGATCTACCACGTGGGTATGAAGAGAGCCCTGGAGCTATTGCTCACCGGCAAGATAATCACCGGCAAGGAAGCAGCCGAAATAGGCCTGGTAAACAAAGCTGTGCCACTGGATAAGCTGGATGAGGAGACCATGAAGCTGGCCAAGGCCATCACTCTCCTTCCGCGCGATGGCATCGCCATTGGCAAGGCCACCCGCCACGTTATCTATGACCGACTGGGGCTGATCAGCGACTTCATCCCGGCCTACATCTCGCACACCCTGTTCACCAACCTGAGATGGGAGGACGACGAGTACAACTTCTTCAAAGAGAGGCGAGACAAGGGTTCCGCCAGGGAAGCCTTCAAGCAGAGGGACAAGCGCTACGAAGGGCTGGTGTAAAGACCGAACCAGCTTAGATCGCGTGTCGGGGTAAGCATAATAAGCATAATGGGGAGACCCGACAATAGTCAGGGTCTCCCTTCTTCCTGATCCCTAATCGGTGGACTCTTCTCCACCATGCCATCCCCGTCCTTCTGGGAAGAACAATGTTTGTGCTCCGCGCATGGCGGAGGGCTGCGTTGCAGGGCTTGGTGTAGAAAGCAGAAACATTACCACCCACACCGCATGATGACGCTTTCTCTGAGCGCTAAACCACTGTCATAATTGTAGAACATGCACACAAGTACCTTGCCACTGACCCAGTCCCGTGGTATGCTGACTTAGGCTGAGCCTGAAGGGTCTTTCAACAAGGCATGGCATCCCTCTCTTAGGAACCTGCCTTCGACAGATCCGCCGGGCTAGAGATGCCAAGCGCGGTCGGACTGGTCTATCGCCTTTGGCACTACAAGACGATTGCCGGAGGAAGGCAAAATGGAGGTGTTCCCATGAAGTCTTTCTTGTTGATCGCAATAGCACTACTCCTGGCTATCGGAGCTATCGCTGGATGTGGCGGCGGGACACCGGCCAGCAAGGTGGACACGGATGGCGACGGAGTACCTGACGAACTTGAGGTGGCCGGTTACTACTGGAAAGACGGCAAGTTCGTGAAGTGGAACGGCGATCCGAATATCGTCTATTACCGTACCGATCCCACCCAATTCTCCACCGACCAGGACCCCTATGGAGACGGCATGGAAGTGTCAGGAGTCAAGATGGACACTTCGGTTGCCGCGCCGGGGAATCATCCCCTGGTACCAGCCTGCCCTGACGTCTATATCTCCATGAGCGGCTATGACGTGATACCCAAGGCCACAATTCAGAGCTCCGCAGGCGGTACCCAGCAAAGTGCCTGGAGCAATGCAGTGACCAACGAGAGAAGCATGGAACACAGTTGGAGCGTGACTGTGACTGCCGAAACCACGATAGGCCCCATACCACAGGCGAAGGTCAGCGTATCCAGCACTGTTGGAGGAAAGTATGGGAGCAGGCACCAGGTAACCGGTTCCACATCAGGCTTCAGTCAGCAGGACTGGGCAGAGGCCACCACCACAGATCCATCCCAGGCAGCCAAGATCAAGCTGCGCCTGCGGTTCGAGAACCGCGGCACGGCTGCCGCCCAGAACATCATCCCTACCATCAGCCTGATACTGGGCAATAAGACCATGGCTACCTACAAGCTGCCGCAAGACTCCATGATCAACGTTCTGGCGGTCAACCAGAGCTTTCCCCAAGCCAGTGAATGGGTCGTCGGTGGCGACATTGAGAGTGAGATCGTCGTCACCCTTGACGAACTGAAGTCCATCCAGATGGGTGTCCCCCTCTTCCTGGAAGTTGCCCAGATGCAGGCAGGGGTTCTGGAGCAGGACGAAAAAGGCAAATGGCAACTGGTGGATACCTGGGCCAACTATCAGCCCAGGATAGACGGGGTGTGCGCCCGCCTGTCCGTGGACCTGGGCGGCGGCAATATGAAGTCCTACCGGGTATTCGCCAGGTCGCAGAACGGGCCAACGGTTACTGGTAGTGTCAAGAGAAGTGTGTAAATTGAGGGATAGGCTTCTCCTTCCAGGTTGAGTTAAGGTGATTGGTAATGCCATAGATGATCCGATCAACACTCTCAGGATTCTGAAAACAGCTCATGGGCCT
>Ga0194125_10004125_pt1 | contig 22910 bp, 17 predicted proteins | sample TA2KigC250mmetaG_FD_148626 | JGI IMG/M metagenome (GOLD analysis project Ga0194125, IMG submission 148626) | Freshwater microbial communities from Lake Tanganyika, Tanzania - TA2015034 Kigoma Deep Cast 250m | ecosystem: Environmental > Aquatic > Freshwater > Lake | place: Tanzania: Lake... | reverse complement strand
AGCTGGCGGACATGCTGGGGCAGCAGGGTTTCCTGGCCGAGTCCAAGAGCGTGTCCCTCGGCGTCGCCCGCCGGTTCCTCGAGGCCGGCCAGGCCGCCGAGGCCATCGGGATCTTCGAGAAGGTCATCCGGATGGACGGCGAGGACCTCGAGGCCCGCAAGGCCCTGGCCGGCCTCTACAGGGACGCCGGTTTTCTCGACGCCGCCGTGCAGCAGCTCAACGAGATCGCCGAGATCCGGTTGAGCCAGGGCCGGCTCGAAAGCGCGGAGGAGGTCCTGACGGAGGCCCTGGCGCTGAAGCCGGGCGATACCCGGGGTCTCGTCAACACCGTCGAGCTCTTCAAGCGCCAGGGCCGGACCGAGAAGGCCGTCCGGCTCCTCGAGGAATGCCTGGCGGAGGCCCCCGACAACATCCCTCTGCTCAACATCCTGGGCAACCTCTTTTTCGAGGAGGGGGAATTCAAGAAGGCCGAGGACCTCTTCTCGCGGATCGTCGCCTCCCACCCCTTGAACGTCAACGCCAGGGTCAAGCTGGGCCGGATCTTCATCGTCAAGGATAAGCTCGACCAGGCCTTCGAGCTGTTCGAGCCTCTGGTCAACAACCTCGTCAAGAAGCGTCGGGAAGACAAGGCCGTCGGCCTCCTCAGCCTGATCCTCGAAGCCCAGAAGCCGCATCTCCCGGCCCTCGAGCGGCTGGCCCAGATCTACAGGTCCTCCGGCGAGACCAAGAAGCTCGAGGCCGTCACCCGGGCCATGCTCGACGAGTTCCGGAAACAGGGCGCCCGGGACAGGATGCTGGCCGCCCTCGGTGAGCTCCGGCAGCTCCGTCCCGATGACGCCGAGGCCGCCGAGGAATTGCGCCATCTCAGGAAGGACATGGGGTTCCCCGAAGAGGAGGCCCCGGGAGAGAATCCGAACCTGCCCGAGGCGGACCGGGAGATCATCCGGGAAACCCTGGACCAGGCCGACTTCTACACCCAGCAGGGCCTGGTCCGCAACGCCCGCCGGATCCTCGAGAACCTCCTGTTCAAGTATCCCGACGAAATGCGGATCAGGAACAAGATCGGGGTCCTCGACGAGATCAAGACCCACATCGACGAGGAAGAGCTCCGGCGGCGGGTCGAAAGGACCAGCGCCCTCGATTCCAGGATCAAGGAGAAGAGCGCCGAACGGAGATCCGTGGACAAACAGAGGGGATACGGCCCGTTCTCGAGCGAGGTCGTCGAGGGCGAGAAGGTCAGCACCGCCGAGATCTTCGCCGAGACGGACATCGTCCCCTTCGCCGGCGCCGAGCCCGGGGAGAGGACCTATTACGATCTCAGGGACCAGGCCGGGGCGGAGCTGCGCATGCTGAGGACGGTCTATCTCCAACAGTCGCAGGGCGAAATGGCCTCGCTGGAGAAGGAGCTTTCGGGGATCGTCTCGGATTTCCGGAGGGACCTTAAGACCAAGGTCAAGGCCGACGACTCGGCGACATTCTACCATCTCGGGGTGGCCTTCATGGGCCAGGGGCTTCACCGCGAGGCCATCGAGGAGTTCTCGAAGGCGGCCAAGGACAGCCGGTACGCGATCGAGTCCGCCAGCCTCATCAGCCTCTGCCTCCGGCATCAACGGGATTTCGAGGAAGCCGAGAAGTGGCTGAGAAAGGCCCTTGAGCTGGCCGAGGAAGGCAGCGACCAATACTACGCCCTGGAGTTCGAGCTGGCCGAGCTCTGGGAACAGGCCGAGGCCCGAGACAAGGCCATGACCCTGTACCGGGAGATCCGGGATTGGAACCCGGGCTACCGGAACATCTCCGACAAGCTCAAGACCTTTGGGGTCGGACCACAGGATATCTAATTTTATCAGTCAGTTAGATCAAGAAATTGGCCCCGGCAACAGCTTTGCGAGCATGTTTTCGGGGCCAAAAATGCGACGGCTCAGTCGACGACCTTCCCCGAGATGATTAAGATCAACCCCTTGTCGCCGCCGTCGAGCTTGGAGACGCCGACGACGGTCCGTTCGCCCGACTTGATGTTGAGCGTGCTTTCGATGAGGGTCGCGACATTGGTGAGCGGCTTGTCCTGGTAGCTGCCGAGCCGTTCGACCTTCCTCAACCGGACCTGGGTCTTGACGACCGCGTTCTTGGTGTCGCCGCTGACCTCCGGCCGGAGGGCGAACTCGAACTCGGCCTTGGGGCCCATGACGACCTCGGCGTTCTCCTTGTTGACCACCCGGACCATGGAGCTGTCGAGCAGGGTGTAGCTCTTGTAGCGGAGCAGACCGCGCAACTCCCTGATGAGCGGGTCGTTCTGGATGGGGTCGGCGCCGGCCGCTTCCGTTTCCGAGCCCAGGATGAGCTGGACCGTGAAGAGCAGGTCGGCCGGCTTGACGTCGACCTCGCGGATGACCTGCTTGACCATTTCGATGTTCTCGGGGGTGGCCATCAGGGTCAGGATCTTCTTGCTCGAATCCACGTTGACCCGCTCGTAGCGGATATCCAGCAACGACTGGATCAAAGTGATGACGTCCGTACCCTGGACGAATCTCAGTCGGACCAGCTCTTTCTTGACCGCCGGCCACGGCGGCTCTTTTTGCGCCTGGGCGGCGTCCTCACCGGCGAGGGCCGTTACGGCGAACCCCAACGACAACGCGCAAGCCAGGAACAACACGAGTCCTTTGTTCATTCTCGATCTCCTTTCCACTCGAAATTCCTGTTGAAGAACCAGACGACCTGGAGCCCGGTCTCCTGCGAAACGAGGGTGACCGAAACGACATCCTGAGCGCTCGGATCGCCGAGAACTCCTGCCATTGGCTCGGCGGCCCCCGGAGCCGTGGCCACCGATCCCGGCCGGAAGCCGGAGCCGTTCTGGAGGAGCATCACGGCGGCCAGGACAAGCGCCGCCGCCGCCCCCGACGCCGCGGCCCAGCGTGCCCGTGGAACACTCTTGACACGGCCCGCCTGCTCCTTTTTTCTCTTCGTCGCATCGCCCATGACCCGGGCCATCAAGGCCCGCCATTGGCCCTCGCTCCAATCCGGCGCGATCTCAGCCCCGGCCGCCGCCTTGGCCCGCGCCAAGGCCCGCCGGTACCCCTCGAGCTCCTTCCGGCAGGCGGGGCACGAGTCCAGGTGGGCGCCCGCCGCCCTCGTCCGCCGCTCCGAGAGGTCGCCCCCTGCGTAGAGAGCCATCAGCTTTCTCGCTTTCGAACAGGTCATCGCGTTTCCTCCAGATGGGGGTGCCGGGCCCGAATGGCGTCCCGCATTTTGCGCCGCGCTTTGGACAGGTTGACCCTCACCGAAACGCTCGAGCATCGAAGCGCCCGGGCCGTCTCGCGGATGTCGAGCTCCTCGATGTCCCGCAGGACGAAGACCTCCCGTTCCCTTGGAGTGAGGGCCGAGAGGCAGTCCATGAGGTCCGCCCGGACCTCTTGCCCCTCCCGCCCCGCTTCCGGGCCCGGGGCCCGCGAGCCGTCATGGACGGCGTCTTCCAGGGCCGCTCTCTCCCGGGCCCCCCTCCTCATCCTGTCGCGGGCCTCGTTGGCCGCGATCTGGAAAAGCCAGTTGCGGAAGCTGCGCGAGACGTCGTAGCGGCCGAGGGACCGGAAGGCCCGCAGGAACGCCTCCTGGGCGACCTCGAGGGCCTCCTCGCGGTCGCGGGTCAGGCGGTAGGCCAGGGCGACCAGAGGCCGCCGGTAGGGAGTGACCAGCGGCTCGAACGCCTCGGTGCGGCCGGCGAGAACCATCGCGACGAGCTCCTTCTCCGTCTCGTTCATCCGCATGGTTATACCCGGTCCAACCGAAAAATGTTAACCTGATCCGTTCACGAAAGGGGATCCCGGCGGTGAAAAGATAGCACACCCCCCCGCCGGGCGTCCAAGAGTCAGCGGTCGCCGAGGCGCCGATCAGGGCTCGATGTGGACGAGATCCTTGACCTTCTTGAAGATCTCGATGACCTTGTCGATCTGCTCGTCGGTGTGGGTGGCCATGTAGCTCGTCCGCAGAAGCGAGAGCTCCGGCGGGACGGCCGGAGGCAGGGCCACGTTCGTATAGATGCCGGCCTCGAAGAAGACCTTCCAGGCCTGCATGGTCTTCATCATGTCGCCGATGATGATCGGGATGATGGGCGTCTGGGTCTCGCCGATGTTGTAGCCCATGGCCCGCAGCTCGTTCCTCATCCGCTCGCCGACCTGGTTGACGCGCACGACGCGCTCCGGCTCCTGCTCGAGAACATCGAGGCAGGCCAGCACGGTGGCCACGTTGGACGGCGGCAGGCTGGCGCTGAAGATGAACGGGCGGGAGAACATCTGGATCCAATGGACGGCCTCCTTGGGGCCGGCGATGAACCCCCCGACCGAGGCCAACGACTTGCTGAAGGTGCCCATGACCAGGTCGACGTCCTTCTGGAGGCCGAAGTGGGGCCCCGTGCCCCGTCCGCCGCCGAGGACGCCGATCGAGTGGGCGTCGTCGACCATCAGCCGGGCGCCGTACTTCTTGCAGATGGGGACGATCTCCGGCAGGGGGGCGATGTCGCCGCCCATGCTGAAGACGCCGTCGACGATGACCAGCTTGGCCGGCTCGGGCGGCAGTCCCTTCATGACCTTGTCGAAGTCGGCCATGTCATTGTGCTTGAAGTACCTGGTGTGGATGCGCTTCTGGACCTTGGCCATCCGGACGCCGTCGATGATGCTGGCGTGGACCTCCTTGTCGGTGACGATGATGTCCTCGCGGTCCATGATGGCCGGGATGCTGCCGAGGTTGACCTGGAAGCCCGTGCTGAAGACCAGGGCGGCCTCCATGCCCACGTACTTGGCCAGCTTCTCCTCGAGTTCGAGATGGAGGTCGAGCGTCCCGTTGAGGAAGCGCGACCCGGTGCAGCTCGTGCCGTATTTCTTGATGGCCTCGATGGCCGCTTCCTTGACCTTGGGGTGGTTGGTCAGGCCGACGTAGTTGTTGGAGCCGATCATGATGTACTTCTTGCCGTGGATGTACACCTCGGTCCCCTCAGGATGCTCGATGGGGATGAAGTAGGGGAATATCCCCATGGCCTGGGCCGTCCGGGGATTGAGCGGGTAGCCGTATTTCTGGGCGACCGCGGGGTCGCTGTAAAAGCCCTTGCATTTTTCGAACAGGTCCATCGTCACGTCCTTAGGAAGGATTTTAAGCACTTTAGTATAGAATTCCCCGGCGGATAAGTCAATTTTTGGAGCGGGCCAGGGGCCGGGTGAGGCAGGTCGGGCCGCCGGCGCCTTTGCGCGATATCTCGCGGCCTTCGTAGGTCAGGACCTCGAGCCCGGCCTTTTCCAGGACCGCGGCCGTTCGCGGATTCCCGGCCAGAGCCAGGCACTTGCCGGCCCCCAACGCCAGGACGTTCCCGCCCATGGTCGGGAATTCGGTCTCCGGGACCTCGAGAAGCTCGAAGCCCGAGTCGAGCAGCCGCTTTCTGAAGGGCACGGGAAGGAGGCGGGAGTAGACGAGCAGCTTCTTTTGGCCCACAGGGCTGAGCACGGACATCAGATGGAAGACGTCGCCCGGCCCGTCCCAATGGGGAAGGGGGACCTCGACGACCTCGCAGCCGTCGGGGGCGACGAGCTCGCGGAGCTGACGGATGCCGTCGGCGTTGGTCCGGTAACCGTGGCCGACGGCGACCGTCTTCCCGTCGAGCCAGGCGACGTCGCCGCCTTCGAGGGTCCCCGGTCCCCGGATCCCGCCGAGGACCGGCCAGCCGGCCTTGGCGCAGAGCTCCCCGACGGCCCGCGGCTCATCCCGCCGGAGGGGCTTTCCCATCCGGCAGAGGACGACGCCGCGCGGCGTCACGCAGGCGGCGTCGCGGACGTAGATCGAATCGAGCCCGGTCCGCTCGTCCGCCGGCAAGAAGTGGACCTCGGGAGCGAAGCGGCGCAGGGTCCCGGCGAGCGCGTCATACTCGTCGCCGGCCCGGGCGAGATCGGGCTCTTCCGTGTACCCCAGCGCCCGCCACTGCTTTCCGATGCTTTTTTGATCGAGCCAGGCCTCCCGGGGGTGTTTCAGAAGGAGGCTCCTGATCGGGGCGGTTTCCGATGGAGCGCCGAGGTTCATAGGGGGATATTAGCGCGCCGCGGGGAAAATGTAAAACCGCGAAAGATCGCCGACTCCTGCGCGCGAAATTGACCCCCGTCATGGCTTTGTGATATAAGCCGGTCTGGTATCCGGCATGGACCGCGCGTCGCTAAGCTTCCCAACCCCCGCCCTCCGCTCCTTCGCGACCCGCAGAGACCTCCCCGCCCCGACCCTTCGCGCGGCCGGGCCGCCGGACCGCTGATCGAAGAACGCTCTTGGAGAGGAAGGAGACCATGGACGAGATCAAGAAAACCCCGGAACCCGGACAGAGCCTCTGGAGCCGCCGCAAGTTCATCGGCGCGGCGTCCGCGGCCGCGGCCGGCATGATGGTCGTCCCCCGCCACGTCGTCGGGGCCACTCAGAAGAAGAAGGCCCCGAGCGACACCTTGAACATCGCCTGCATCGGCGTCGGCGGCATGGGCTTTTCCGACACGCGCGGCGTGCGCTCGGAGAACATCGTCGCCCTCTGCGACGTCGACGACGAGATGATGGCCGATCTCCTCCGCTCCGAACGGCTCGAGCCCGGCGAAAAGGCCATGTACGAGAAGGCCGCCAAGTACCGCGACTTCCGCCGCTTGCTGGAGAAGGAGAAAGGGGTCGACGCCGTCACCGTGACGACGCCGGACCATACCCACGCGGTCATCGCCATGGCCGCCATCAAGCTGGGCAAGCACGTCTACGTCCAGAAGCCACTGACCCACACCATCAAGGAGGCCCGCCTGCTGGCCCAGGCCGCCAAGGAGGCCAGGGTCACGACCCAGATGGGCAACCAGGGACACGCCGGCGAAGGGGCCCGCCTCATCTGCGAGTGGATCTGGGACGGGGCCATCGGCGACGTCCGCGAGGTCCATTGCTGGACCAACCGGCCCATCTGGCCCCAGGGCATCGACGCTCCCAAGGAGATCCCCTCCGTGCCCTCGACCGTCGACTGGGACGTCTGGCTCGGGCCGGCCCCCTTCCGCCCCTACCATCCCGCCTACCACCCGTTCAAGTGGCGCGGGCTGTGGGATTTCGGCACGGGCGCCCTGGGCGACATGGGAGCCCACATCTTCGACCAGCCCTTCTGGGCCCTCAAGCTCAAGTCGCCCGTCAGCGTCCAGGCCTCCTCGACCCCGTTCACCAAGGATTACTACCCCTGGGCCGAAGTCGTCACCTACGAGTTCGCCGCCCGGGAAGGCATGGGCCCCCTGACCCTGACCTGGTGGGACGGCGGCCTCATGCCCCCCCGCCCGCCCGAGCTCGAGCCCGGGCGGATGATGGGGGACGAAGGCGGAGGGGTCCTCTTCCGCGGCGACAAAGGCCTGATCATGTGCAGCGTCTACGGCGAGAACCCCCGGCTCATCCCCGAGTCGAGAATGCAGGAATACAAACGGCCGGAAAAGACCATCCCCCGTTCGCCCGGAATCCGCGAGGAGTGGATCGAAGCCATCAAGAAGGGCGCCAAGTCGACCACGGACTTCGCCTACTCGGGCCCGCTGACCGAGGCCATGCTCCTGGCCAACGTCGCCGTCCGTCTCAAGGACCGCAACATGAAGCTCCTCTGGGACGGCGAGAAGATGGGGTTCACCAATCTTCCCGAGGCCGACGAGTTCCTGCACTTCGAATACCGCCCCGGCTGGAGCCTGTAGCCGGAAAGGAGTCCGCATGATCCGCAAAGCGTTCCTGCCGGTCGCAGGTGTCCTGTGCGCCCTGGCTTTCATGGGCTTTGCCCAACAGCAATGGTCCGTCCACGACCCGGAGCGGCCGATGCCGCCGGTCGTGACGCCCGGCCCGGCCGGCCCTCCCGTCGCGCCGCCCGGGGACGCGATCGTCCTTTTCGACGGGAAGGATCTAGCCCATTGGACCGACGCCAAGGGCCAGCCGGCCCGCTGGAGGGTCGCCGACGGCCATATGGAGGTCGTGGCCAAGACGGGGTCCATCAGGACCGTCAAGGTCTTCGGCGACTGCCAGCTCCATGTCGAGTGGATGGCCCCGGCCCCCCCCAAGGGGGAAAGCCAGGCCCGGGGCAACAGCGGGGTCTTCCTCATGGACATCTACGAGGTCCAGGTCCTCGACTGCTTCGAGAACAAGACCTACGCCGACGGCATGACGGCATCGCTCTACGGCCAGTTCCCGCCGGCCGTCAACGCCTGCCGTCCCCCGGGGGAATGGCAGGCCTTCGACATCGTCTTCCGGAGGCCGCGGTTCGATGAACAAGGGGGGCTCGTCTCGCCCGCCCGGATGACCGTCTTCCACAACGGCGTCCTGGTCCACGATTGCCGGGAGCTCACCGGGCCGACCGCCCACAAGGCCCGGCCGCCCTATAAATCCCATGCCGACAAACTGCCGATCTCCCTCCAGGACCACGGCGACCCGGTCCGCTTCAGGAACATCTGGGTCCGGGAGCTCGAATAGGACGCGCCCGGCGAACCGGTCGCGGATCGAACGACACGTCGAAGAGAGGCCGTCATGAAAAAATGCGCCATCCTGTTCGCGGCCGCCCTGGCCACGGTCTCGCTGCTCGTTTGCGGGGGAGCCGCTCCCGAGCCTCCACAGGAGCAGCGTTCGGCCCTCTTCGTCTGGGGCGGCTGGGAGGGCCACGAGCCCAAGCAGTGCGTCGACATCTTCGCCCCCTGGCTCGAGACCCAGGGCTTCACCGTCGAGATCTCGAATTCCCTCGACGCCTACCTCGACCTCGAGAAGCTCAAGACGCTCGATCTCATCGTCCACACCTTCACGATGTCCGACATCAAGCCCGAACAGGAGCGCAACCTCGAGGCGGCGATAAGGAGCGGCGTGGGCCTGGCCGGCTGGCACGGGGGCTTGGGCGACGCCCATCGCTCGGCCGTCGAGTACCAGTTCATGGTCGGCGGTCAGTGGGTCTCCCACCCCGGGGGCGTCATCGACTACGATGTCGACATCGTCAAGCCCGGCGACCCGATCGTCAAGGGCCTGAAGCGCTTCCACATGAAGTCCGAGCAGTACTACATGCACGTCGACCCGGCCGTCGAGGTCCTGGCGACGACGACCTTCACCGGCGAGCACGCGCCCTGGATCGACGGCGTCGTCATGCCCGTCGTCTGGAAGAAGATGTACGGGGGGGGGCGCGTCTTCTACACGTCGCTCGGCCACGTGGCCGCGGATTTCGATGTCCCCGAGGCCCGCGAGATCGTTCAGCGCGGGCTCCTGTGGGCCGCCCGGGCCGCGGGCGACGACCCGCCCCGGATGAACATCTACGCCCCGCTCCTCAAGGGGCGAAGATAGGCCTGTCGCCGCTCGAATTTCGTTGGTGAAGGAGGGGGGGATGGACAGAAGAACGGGGGTCCGGATCGCCTCGCTGGCTTTCGTCGGCATGGCCGGGTTGCTGGCTTTGAGAGCCGCCTACCTCGACGGCCGCCAGGAGCAGCGGCCCGGATTCTATGCCCAGAAGGTCCTGGACCACATCAACGTCGTGGCTGCTGGCAACGCCCTGGGGGCGCCCGACGGCCGTGTTGCGGAGATCCGCCCCGGTGGTGAGATGACCGTCCACATGGAGCAGCCGATCCATTACTTGGAAGGCCAGGACGACGGCGCGGTCGTGATCAAAGGGGATGGACAGTATGGGCTGGCCGGTTTGATCAAGATGGGCGAAGAGGAAAGCTTCGCGTGGCAGCCATTGGTGCCGGGGCGCTCCCCGGGCGGTTTCAAACTCAGCACGGACCCGTTCGTCGCCCCTCAGACGACGGATACGATCCGGATCGTAAACGACGGCGCCCGGCCGGTCTTCGTCGACGCCGTCATCGGCTTTAAAAGGGAACAGCCGGAGCGGTGAGCGGCCGCTTGACGAACAGGGCCAGGACGACCTCGGGGCGCAGGCCGAAATAGCTCAACCGGAAGCCGTTGCCGAGCCGCTCGCCGACGGTGTCCGCGAAGGCGGCCGAGGCGATGACCGCGTCCGCTTCGCCGAGCTCCCCGGCCTCCTCGACATCGGTCCAGTAGCCGACCCTCGTGAACCGTCGCAGATACCAGGGCAGGGGCCAGGTCTCGTCGGGCGGGGCGACGATCTTGATGAGCATCGCCGCCCCTTCGGGAGAGCCTGCCGCCGCCTCCTCCACCTGTTCGACGAGCTTCAGGAGGTCCGGGCTGGTCTGGGCGTAGACGTAGGGGTTGGACGGGTCCGAGTGGCCCACGAAATTGGCCCGGTATCCTTGCCACGCCAGGTGGAGGAAACCGGCCGCGAGCAGGACCGCGAGGCCGGACCGGCCGAGGCGGAAGCGGCTGAACTTCAACCCCAGCAGGAAGCCGGCCCCATGGCCGGCGAGAAGCAGGAGGCCCCAGTAGAAGGGCAGGACGTTCCAGGGGGTCTTATAGGGGATGGCGGAATAGACGGCGGCGCAGATGAGCGTGAAGAACAGGACGAAGCGCGGAAACTGCGGCGGCCCGTCCCGGTTCTGATCGCGGCGCAAGGCGGCCAGGCCGCCGACGACGGCCAGGACAAGGACCAGACCCTCGCTCCATACCGGCCCTTGGCCGAACCGGGAATAGGCAAGCATCCCCAGGTAATAGGACCACGGATGGACATGGATGCCGCTCTCGCCGGCCCGTCCGAGGTAGGTCCCGACGGCCCGTACCGCGTCGGCGGGGCCCGCCGGGTGGCTGAAGAAGGATGTCAGCAGCGCGACGGCGGCCGCGGCGGCGGCCGCCAGAAAAAGCAGGGCGTGCAGGAGCGGCGGGCGGCCGGGAGCGCCGGCGGCGGGCCAGACGCTTCGCTCGAAGGACGCGAGAAGTCGGCTGATGCCGAGCGCCGCCGCCATGGCCCCGAAGAGGATGAGGCAGGTCTCCTTGGTGGCCATCATCATCCCGGCGCAGAAACCCGCCGCCAAGGCCCAGAAGGCCGACCGCGTCCGGGCATATCTCCATCCGGCCGCGACCAGGCCGGCCAGGAAGAAGACGAGGAGGGTCTCCTGGATATAGAACCGGCTGTAATAGGTCATGGCCGGCGAGACGGCGATCAGGGCGGCCGCCGAGAGCGCGGCCTGCCGGGACAGGCCCCCTGCGAAAAGCAGGAGGAGGGCGACGATCCCCGCCCCGAACAGGGCCGGGACCAGCCGGAGCGTCGTTTCCCGAAGCTCCGCCAGGGACCTTTCGCCGGCCACGCCGGCCGCCGGGAGCGTCAGATAATAGAGGCTCGGGCCGTGGTGGTCCCGGGGATCGTAGCGGTAATGCCCGCGCTCGAGGAGCTCCCCGAACTTGAGGGCCTGGTTGGCCTCGTCGTGGTGCATCGGCCGGAGGTCCAGGCCGGCGACGCGGAAGAGGAGCGCGCCGAGGACGGCGCCGAGGAACAGCCCGCGGAAGAGCTTGCCGGTCATTTGGCCGGGAGGCCGTAGACCTCGACCTCCACATAATGGTTCATGTCGTTGGCCGTGTTGCCGGCGCTGTAGAGCCGGACGTAGCGGGCCTTGACCCCCTTGGGATCGAAGAGCTTGCCGTCGAACGTCTCGATGTACTCCTTGTCCTTGCCGGCGCCGAGGCCCGAGGAGTTGTCGTGGTCGTTGTTGAAGACCGTGGTCACCCCGCTGACGAAGTCCTTGTCGTCGGAGACTTGGACGACGACGTCGCGGTAGACCCGGGCCTGGCTGTGATAATGCCAGGCGACGATGGCGTAGAGCTCGTGCGGATTGCCGAGGTCGATCTGGACCCATTGGAGCATGGGGCCGAGCTCGACGTAGTAGCCGTCCTCGCCGGACTTCTTGCCGTCGGTGACGAAGCTGAGCTCGCCGATGATGGGGTCCCGGTCGCTTGCCGCGACCGGTTTCCCGGCCGAGAGCAGGGCCGTGCCGACGGGAGCCATGAACGGGCCGCGCGGCTTGCCGGTGATGGTCTCGAGGTTGGGGGTCCGGATGTTCCGGGGCGTGCCGACGAACATCGGCTTGGGAAGCGGGATCTGGAGGATCTCCTTTTCCTGGTCCCGGGGGGCGGGGGCGGCCGGGGGGGCGGCCAGGGCCAGGGCGAGAAGCGCGAGCCCCGCTGCGGCGAGTTTTCTTTTCATTCCGGCCTCCTTGTCGGCGTCCGGCGATCCCGTGCGATCGCGCCGGCAGGCAATATTTTACACTTTTTCGGGCCGATTATCACCAGGGCCCAGGCCCCGGCGTGCCGGCGGCAGAAGGCCCGGACCTCCTCCGTGGTCATGACCATGAAGGCCGTCGAGAGCGTGTCGGACCAAGCCGCGGAGGGGTGGGAGGCCCAAGCCGCGGCGTGGCCGGCGGCGGGCTTGCCCGTCCGGGGGTCGACGACGTGGGCGCCCTTGACCTCGGTCCCGGAACCGCTCAGGGCCCGGTCGCGGAGAAGGAGCGTGTCGGGGACCCCTATCCCGGGCCACCCCGTGGCCAGCCCGACAGGCCAGCCTGACCCTGCCCTCTTTCGGCCGGGCCCCGGGCCCAGGGCCAGGGCCGTGCTCGTCCCGGCATGGAGGAGGGCGTTGGCGATGTCCCAGTCGAGCAAGACGTTCCGCGCGGCGTCGAGGGCGTAGCCCTTGCCGACGGCCCCGAGGTCGAGATCGACGGCCGCCGATCTCCTTCCGCCGGGCGTCGGGATCCGAGCTGCGGCGAACCCGTCCGGCAGCCGTTCCAGGCGAAGCGGGCCGACGAGCTTCGGAGGGTCGCAAGAAGACGCTTTTCTTGCCGCGGAGGGCCCGGCCTTCTTGGCGTTGCGCCTCCTCGGTTTCGCCCGGAAATTGACGTCGAAGGCCCCGCCCGTCTCCTCTTGAACGCGGGCCGACAGCAGCAAGCATTCGTAGGTTTCGACGCCGACGCGCATCGGCTCGCCGGGCCGGAGCCGGCCGATCCGGCTTATCTCGCTCGAGGGATCGAAGCGGCTGAACAGGCGCTCGAGGCGGTCGATCTCGCCGAACGCGGCCCGGGCCGCCTGCCGCGCGTACTCCTCGCCCTTTCCGGCGACGAAGATCTCGAACCTCGTCGCCATCGCCTCGTGCTCGAAGCGGTGGACCGTCTCTCCGCGTTTCTTCGGCATGGGTCGAGTATGTCCGATTTCCCGCTGTTTATCAATGCCTGCGGTGCGTGTGCCAGATCTCGGTGAGGCTGCGGAAGCAGGGCCCGCAGGGGTGTCCTAGACGGGAGCATAAAGCGGTGATTTAGCGGGCCTCGGGACGGATACGCGGCCCATTCCAACCGGATCCGGACCGGGCACGCGTGAAGAATCACCGCGCGGACGGAAAGGATACCCCGAGGGTCCGCCGCAGCCGGAATATCAGGAGCGGGAGAGAGGCAGCTCGCGGACGCTTTCGGGCGGGACCTTGAGCTTGGCCGAGATCGGCTTCTCGCCGGCCAGGCCGTCGCCGGTGACGTATTGGACGTCGAGCAGGCCCCCGGCGCGGTAGCCGGTCCGCAGATGGACGATCTCGGCCAGGGCCAGGCTCCAGGCCTGAAGCCAGATCTCGAGCTCCTTGCGGTGCTGGGTGCGGCCGTCATAGTGGACGACGAGGCCGATCTCGCTGTCGGGCCCGGCCGTGCCGATGACCGCGCTGCCGAAGGCGTACATGGCCTTGACGCCCCAGCGTTGGGCGTCGCATTGGAGGGCGATCTGCTCGGCCATCTGCAGCCGCCAGCAGGAGTGCTCGTCGCGGTCCGTCGAGCAGGCCGCGGCGGACCCGGCCTGGACCCTGGCCGCGGCCCCCGGCTCGCCGAACAGGGCGATGGCCTGCTCGCGCTCCGAGTTCATGAGCACCTGGAGGACCTTGCCGCCGGTCGCCCCGGGCACGTCGATGACCCGCAGCGTCCCGGCCAGGCCGGCGAACTCCGGCAGGAGCTCGGCCAGCTTGTTGGGCGAGCCGAGGAGGAACGCCTCGTTGAACCGGGCGCCTGGGTCGTCGGGATAGAGGGGCAGGTAGCGGATGCCGGACTCGACGAGGTCCTGGAAGAAATGGGTCCCGAAGGAGACGTCGGGGACGTAGTTGCCTTTCTTGCGGGCGACCTCGATGAGCATCGCGGCGTTGCTGATCTCCGAGTAGGTCACCCGGACGCCGAGCTTGATGTCCCCGCGGCTGCCCCACCGCCCCGGCCCCATGAGGATGAACTGCCGCCGGGGGAGGAGCTTGTTGAGCCGTCCGACGGCCTGCCCGACGGCCATGAGGTCCTCGAGGGCGGCGATCTCGCCGTAGCTGTCGGGGTCGACATAGACGATGTGAGTGATGTCCGAGACCCGGCCGTTGGAGATGTACTTGTCGGCCGTGAACAGGACGGACTTATCGGGCACGCCCGCCGGGATCTCCATGGCCGATTCCTCGAGGGACTGGCTCTGGGGCCGGCACTGGAGGAGGTAGAAGTCCTCCCCGTCGTGGGCGAACTCGATGTCCACGGGCACGCCGAGGGCCGTCTCCAGGGTCTTGAGGATGGCCTCGAGCTGGCTCATGAAGGGCGTCCCCGAGATGAGGCCGTCGAAGGTCACGATGACGTCGTCCCTCGTGAAGTCGGTGGCCAGGCCCATCGGCCGTTGGAGCAGGCCGTCGCGGTAGATGGACAGGACCCGGTTCAGGGCCGGATAGTCCGCCCCGGCCTCCCGAAGGACATCCCTGATGGGCAGGGTCGTGAAGCAGTTCTTTTCGAGGTCGATGACGTCGATCTTGGTCGGCGAGTAGCGGATGACCTCGTCGGTCGAGACGTTGACCCGGAGGTTGGGCTTCCCGGGGGCGACGAGGACGGGGTAGTCGTCCGAGAGCCGGTCGACGGCCCGCGTCCCGAGGCCCGACACGAGGCGGAGCAGGCCGTCCTCGCGCCGGATGCGCGGAGACCAGCGGAACTCGTTGCGGCTGAAGGCGACGCCGGCGTAGGCCGGGAAGAAGTACTTCCCGACCTTGCGGCCGACGACGGCCTGGATCATGATGCCCATCTCCTCGTGGAAGTCGAGCAGGCCCCGCTCCGTCCGGTACTGGATGGGGTCGGGGCTGAAGATGGACGCATAGACCTCGGCCACGGCGTCGAGCAGGGCCTCGAGCCGCTCTTTCTTGTCGCCCTGGTTGGCCAGGAAGAGGCTCTTGTACTTGCCGGCGAAGGCCGTCCCCAGCCGGTCCTCGAGCAGGCTCGAGCTGCGGACGATGAGGGGCACGTCCCCGAAATCGTCGAGGGCCAAGGACAGGCCCTTGACGATCTCCGGCGGGAAGGTGCAGTTCTTGAAGACCTGGACGAGGTGGGGGTATTCCTGACGGACCTCCTCGATGTCCTTGTACTTCTGCTCGCTGGCCTCCTCGAGGTTGTTGTACTGGGTGAAGACGAGCAGGGTGTCCGAGGTGATGTACCAGGTCTTGGGCTTCTTGACCGTGCCGATGGCCTTGACCCGCCGGGCGGCCTGCCGGAGGACCCGGCTGGCCAGGAACAGCCCGGCCGTCTTGCCCCCGAGCTTGCCGTGGCTGCCCGAAGGGAAGACGATCCGCCCGACGAGGTCGAAGAAGTCCTCGAGGTCGAGGTATTTCTTGGCGATATTGATGAACTCGAGCTGCTCGGTGAAGAAGCGCCGGATGAGGGCCACCCGGACGCTGTTGGCCGTGGCCCGGGGCAGGTCGATGCCCTCCGGCATGATCCTCTTGATGCGGCGCATGGACTCGAGGACGTCGTTGAGGGAGGCGTAGACGTTCTCGAGGACCTTGACGGAGGAGCTCGACCGTTCCTCGCTCGTCCATTTCTGGATGCGTCCGAGGATCTCCTCGTCGGTCAGGTTGGCCGAAGCGATGCGGAACGTCTCCTCGCCCAGGTGGAAGAACCGCTCCAGGGACTCCTTCTCCTGGGGCAGGTTAGACTCCCCGAAGACGCCTTCCGGGTCCCGGTTCTCGACGTAGCGGCGCAGGAGCGGACGGGCCTCGGGCACGCCCCGCCAGCCCAGGTAGTTCATCATCTTGCGCGAGATGCGGATGAACAGGTTCGGGTCCGTGTTGCGGAGCAGGGCCAGGGCGATGCGCCAGCCCTTGTTGTCGTCGGGCACCTCCCGTTTCTCCCCGCTCATCTCGGAGTACATCTGGCGGAGGCGCTGGTGGAGGATGAACTGGCCCAGACGCTCGGCGACGGTCTGGATGAGCTTGACCTCCCCGCTGAGGAACGGCCCGCAGTCGCTCTCGGGCGTCGGCTTGCTATAACAGACGGTGATCCGCCCGGCGGAGGTGTCCTGGACCCGGATGTCCGCGGACAGGACGTGAGGGGTCTCCTCGTAGTCCGGGGACTCGTAGACCTCCGACCCGAAGACGATGCGGACCCGGCAGCACTCGGGGAACTGCCAGCCGGGCGGCAGGGCCTCGATGACCCGGCGGAAGACCTCCTCGAGCGGGGTGTCGTAGGAGCTGAGGATCTCCTCGACGCGGTAGATGCAGCTCAGCTCCTTGGCCCGCTCGTGGAGCGTGGAGAAAAGCGTGCTGACGGCCGCCGGGGTCCGCTCGTTGCTCATCGTCTCCTTGTCGGGGAGGATCAGGTCCAGCCGCGGTCCTTGCAGGCGCTGGCGACCCGGCTGACGGAGATGACGTAGGCCGCGTCGCGCATGAAGAGCTTGCGCGTGCGGGCCAGCTCGCAGACGGACCGGAAGGCCGAGGTCATCTTCTCGTCGAGCTTGGCCAGGACCTCCTCCTTGGGCCAGAAGTAGTTCGTGTTGCACTGGACCTGCTCGAAGTAGCTGCAGGTCACGCCGCCGGCGTTGGCCAGGAAGTCGGGGATGACGAAGATGCCGCGCTCTTTGAGGACGGCGTCGGCCTCGGGGGTCGTCGGGCCGTTGGCGCCCTCGCCGATGACCTTGACCCGGGCCGCGATTCTCTTGACCGTCTCGGCGTTGATCTGGTTCTCCAGGGCGCAGGGCAGGAGGATGTCGACGTCCTGCTCGATCCAGGCGTTGCCGTCGAGCCGCTCGTACTCGAGGGCCTGGGCCTTGGCCTTATCGATGCCGCCGAACCGGTCGGTGATGGCCAGGAGCTCTTCGAGGCTGACGCCGCTTTTCTTGCGGTAGGTATAGGAGGTCTGGTCGGCCTGGTCCCAGCAGGAGACGCAGACGACCTTGCCGCCGAGCTTCGTGTAGAGCTGGATGGCGTACTGGGCGACGTTGCCGAAGCCCTGGACGGCCGCCTGGGTCTTGGCGATGTCCAGGCCCAGCTCCTTGAGGGCCTCGCGGACGGTGAAGATGAGGCCGTATCCCGTGGCCTCGGTCCGGCCGAGCGACCCGCCCATGCCGACCGGCTTGCCGGTGATGAAGCCGGGGTACTTGGCGCCGTGGATGGCCTCGAACTCGTCGAGCATCCAGAGCATGTGCTGGGGGCTGGTCATGACGTCGGGGGCGGGGACGTCGCGGAGGTGGCCGACGTCCTGGGCGACGGCCCGGACCCAGCCGCGGCAGAGCCGCTCTTGCTCGCGGGGGCTGAGGTCGTGGGGGTCGCAGACGACGCCGCCCTTGCCGCCGCCGAGCGGAATGTCGACGACGGCGCACTTCCAGGTCATCCACATGGACAGGGCCCTGACGGTGTCGATCGTCTCCTGGGGATGGAAGCGGATGCCGCCCTTGCAGGGGCCGCGGGCGTCATTGTGCTGGCAGCGGAAGCCGAGGAAGACGCGGACGCTGCCGTCGTCCATGCGGACGGGGATCGAGAAGTGATATTCCCGGAGGGGTTTCCTCAGGAGGTCTCTCGTCGCCTGGTCGAGCTCGAGAAGGCCGGCCACCGAGTCGAACTGCTTCTGGGCCATTTCGTAGGGATTGAACCCTTTGACAGCCATTGATCAAACTCCTTATTTGGGTATCTATGATTGCGGTTCCGCAACTCGAAATGATATCCGAAGAAAAGGGAAATAGCAAGGCGCCGCCAGGCGCTCCCGGCGGGTTCCCCGGCTTGTCTCGCCGCCGGGATTCGGCTAGCATGGGGGGGGCCGCGAGGCCGTTCCAGTCCGAAGAACAGAGGGGCCGCCATGAAGAACCGGGCTTTCGACGGGAGATCGTTGAGGGACGAGATCGTCGGCATCGACGCCGCCGTCCCGACCCCTTTCGGGGAGCGGCTGATGGTCTATTGCGACTACACGGCCTCGGGCCGGTCGCTGCGGTTCGTCGAGAGATACCTCCTGCGGCTCCAGCGCCATTACGCCAACTCCCACACCGAGGACGACATCACCGGCCGGAGCATGACCCGGGTCCTGCGGCAGGCCGAGAGGGCCATCAAAGAGGCGGTCAACGCCGGGCAGGCCGGGCGGATCGTCAGCGTCGGTTTCGGCAGCACGGCGGCCATCGACCGCTTCCAGAGGATCATCGGTACGGCCCTGCCGCCGGCGACGAAGGAGATGCTCTTCTCTCTCGCCCGGGAGCATGCCGGCCGGGAGAAGACCGCCGACCTCGAGCGGTTCGTCGAGGCCCGCCGGCCGGTCGTCTTCGTCGGTCCCTACGAACACCACTCCAACGAGCTGACCTGGCGCGAGGGATCGTGCACGGTCGTCGTCGTGCGCATGGGCCCCGACGGTGGGATCGACCTGGCCCACCTCGAGGAGCTTCTCCAAGACCCGCGCTACGCGGGCAGGCTGCGCGTCGGCTCGTTCTCGGCGGCCTCGAACGTCACCGGGCTCATCTCGCCCGTCCGCGAGCTGGCCGTGACGCTCCACCGCCACGGCGCCCTGGCCTGCTTCGATTACGCGGCCAGCGCTCCCTATGTCCGGATCGACATGAACCCTCCTCGGGGCCCGGACGGGGCGGACCCGAGCCTCGACGCCGTGTTCATCTCGCCCCACAAATTCCTCGGCGGGCCCGGCTCGAGCGGCATCCTGGTGTTCAACGAACGGGTTTACCGCAAGGACCTGGCGCCGTCGGTCAGCGGCGGCGGGACCGTGGCCTATGTCAGCCGGCGGGGGCACGATTTCTTCGACGATATCGAGGAAAGGGAGAAGGCCGGCACGCCGGGGGTCCTCCAGACCGTCAAGGCCGCCCTGGCCTTCCTGGTCAAGGACGCGGTGTCCGTCGAGACGATCGAGCGGAGAGAGCAGGAGCTCCTCCGGCGGGCCTTCGAGAAATGGCGGGCCAACCCCCGCCTGGAGATCATGGGTGACCCGGACCCGGCCAAGCGCATCGGCGTCGTCTCGTTCAACGCCCGGGACGAGGGGGGGCGTTACCTCCACCCCAAGTTCGTGACCGTGCTCCTCAACGACCTGTTCGGCATCCAGTCGCGGGCCGGGTGCTCGTGCGCCGGCCCCTACGGGCACGACCTCCTGGGCATCGACGAGGCGACCTCCGAAAGATACCGGGAGGCGATCCGGGAAGGCTACCACGGGATCAAGCCGGGCTGGTGCCGGGTCGGGTTCCACTACACGATGGACGACGCGGACGCCGATTACCTCATCGAGGCCGTCGATCTCGTCGCCCGGAGCGGGGGGCTCTTCCTGTCCCTCTACCACTTCGATCTCAAGACGGGGACCTGGTCTCACGACCGTGATCCGATGGCCTTCGAGGACCTGTCCCTTGAGGACGCCTTCCGCGCGGGCGAGGAGCCCGTCTGCCGGCCGTTGCCCGCCTCGGTGCGCAAGCGCCTCTACCGGGACTACCTCAAGGAGGCCGAAGCCCTGGCTGAAGAGCTGCGGAAGTCTGCGCCGCGGGCCGGAGGGACGCTTCCGGCCGGAGTGGCCGAGCTCCAGTTCTTCGCCCTTCCCCCGGAAAATTGACGCCGGCCGGCTCGTTCGCCAGCCGGCCCTTGAGCGCAAGAAAGACACGCAGAAAAAAACTTGACTTTTTAAATGACTAGAATATAATATTGGTCATAAGTCATTATGCGCAAAAAAGCCAAGAGAGAAGACATCCGGGACCTTATCCTCGACGCTGTCAATAAGCTCCTGGCCAAATTCGGCTATAAGAAAATGACCGTGGAGGACGTGGCCCGGGAGGTCGGCATCGGCAAGGGGACGATCTATCTTCATTTCCCCTCCAAACAGGAGCTCGCCCTGGCCCACATCGACCGCGTCGTCGACCGGGTCCTCGTCGACCTCAGAGAGAAAGCCGGAGCGCCGGCGCCCGCCGACACGCGTATCCGCAGAATGCTCGTCTCCCGAGTCCTGATGCGCTTCGACAGCGTCGTCGATTACTCGCACAATCTGAGCGACCTCCTTTCGTCCGTTCGAGCGGCCCTCCTGGCTCGCCGCAAGGCCTATTTCGAGAAGGAAGCGGCCCTGTTCGAGGGCGTCCTTCGCGAAGGTGCCAGGGACGGGGTGTTGGACTGCATCGATCCCCGGACGGCCTCGTTCGTCCTCATCGAGGCCACGAATTCCCTGCTCCCGTTCACCCTTTCGGCGCAGGAGCTCGGCCGAAGGGAAGAGGTCGAAGCCCAGGCCGGCCGCGTCGCCGACCTGCTCGTAAAGGGGCTTTTAGCCTGCCCGTCGCGCCCGGTTAGCTGGACGCGATAGTGGCGTTCACGGCCAAGGCGCCTGAGCGGACTTAACGAGGCTGGGAGCCGCGGGCCTTCTCGAGCGACCCCATTCCGGCGAAGACCATCGCGGCCAGGACCGAGGCCAGGGCGCTGGCGCGGTGGAGCTCGAACATCAGCTTCTGGCCGGGGGTGCGCAGGAGCGGCATCATCGGCAGGAGGGAGCTGAGGGTCAGCAGGAATCCGGCCAGGATGAAGGCCCAGAACGCGGCGTGTTTGACCTTGACGGCCGTGAGCCCCAGGCGCTTGGGGTCGAAGAGCTTCAGGCTCAGCTCGAGCGGCTCGGGGATGGACGTGAAATTCCGGCCTTTGAAGACGACGACGAGCGTCAGGCACACGGCGAACAGGCCGCCGGCCATGACGTGGCCGATGAGGGGAAAGCCGTGGAGCCCGCGCGGGACGAAAACGGCGAAGAAAAAGCCGCTCGCGGCGAGGTAGAGAAAGCTCCCGTAGAGAAAGACGAACAGCCACTTTTCGAGAACGGGCAGCCGCCACAGCGGCAAGGCCTTGAGATAGGCCCACCAAGCCTTCATGGACGCCTTCCGGGCGTTCTCTTTCGACCGGCGGGCCAGCCAGGCCCAGAACTGGCCGAGCAGCGCGACATAGACGAGGTTGGTCCGGTCCTTGTCGAGCCCCGTCCAGAACCGGTGGCAGGCGAGGGCCAGGAACGTCCCGGCGACGGCCAGCGCGGTGATGATCACAAACAGCATGGCGCTCACCTTTTCTCGAGCAGGCCGGCCAGCCGGCCTAAGGCCAGGATCCCGGCCAGCAAGAGCAGCGATCCGACGACGAAAGCGCAGACGGTCAGAACGACCTTCAGGAGGGGCCTGACGGTGAAGGTCAGACCGAAAAAGCCTTGGAAGAACCCTCCCAGGCCCATGAACGAGGTCGAGGAGCGTTTGGTCACGCTCCTGGTCAACAACGGGCCCTGCGCCTCGAGGGTCGAGAAGAAGAAATCCGAGCCCGCCGAGTGGCAGTCCGCGCAGCCGTTCCAGCCCAGGGACTGTTGGGCGGGACGGACGTTGTGGGCCAGCGCCCAGGTCACGGGCTCCGCGGCCTCGTGCTTTTCGGAGAGAAGCTTTCCGCCTTTGGCCAGCCGGAACATCCGGCCTCCGGAAACGTAGACGAATTCCGCGCCTTCCGAGGCTTCGGTCAAGGCCCCGAGGACGAGCGCGACTTCCTCCTCGGTCAGGGTCCGTTCGGTGCCGGCCTTGGCGGTCGCGGCCCTGACGTCGAGGTCGGAGGCCAGCGGGATCAGCGCGTCGTCCGCGATCCAGCCGGGCCGGGTCGCCTCTCCGAGCTCCTCGGGGGCTTCTGAAATGTCCAGGGAGCCGTCGACGAACCGGTAGAGCGTTTTCCGCACCTGGATGACCGGCCGGCCGGGCTTGCCGAGAGTCGTGTCGAGGGCTTGGAGGAACTCCTGGAACCGGGGCTCGATGTCCGGGTCCTTGTCCTCGGCGGCCGGGTCGAAGTCCGGGACGAGGGGGACGATCCCGTCGCCCTTCCGAATGCCCCAGAACGACGGGCCCTTGTCCTCCGCTCCGTTCCGCCCGGTCGCTTCGACGCCGCCGTCGATGTGAGGCCCGAAGATGAACCGGCCCGAAACGAGCACGGGCGTTTCGTCCTCGGCCATGACCTGGGTCAGGGCGATGAGGACCTGGCCTATCCGCTCATCGGCGCCCAGGATCCCCGCGGCGGCGCTCTCGACTTCCTCCGGCCTGAGGGGGACGAGCTCGCGCCCGTCCTTCCTGGCCCAGAACGCCGGCCAGACCAGCCGGCGGGGGGTGATCTTATGGTTCGCGTCCTTCATATAGACGGGCTCGAAGACCGCCGGCAGATCGGTGGCCCAGGCGGCCGCGCCGTAGACGCCGAGCCGGTTGGCCCGCGAGGTCCTGACCCTCGTGAAACCGTCCTTCGGCATCGGCCCCGAGTGGCAGACCGTGCAGGACAGGCGCTTGAAGTGGACGAGAGGGATGCCGGTGTGCTTGGGGCGCGGCGCGCCCAGCCGGCCCGGCTCGACCTTGACCCGCCCCTTGGCGTCCTCACCGAGGTGGCAGCCGCGGCAGGTGAAGGAATCGACGGCCCGGTCGCCCTTGTCGGCGGCCTCCCCTTCGTAGCCGCGGACCATGTCGTGGTCGAGGCCGTTGCGGTGGCAGTCGGCGCAGCGCAGGCCGGCCGCCGAGTGGACGTCGGCGTCGGCCTTCCACTGGACCTCGTCCACGGGCGACGCGGCGTGACAGGCCAGGCAGCGGTCGTCGGCCGGCTGATAGTTCAGGTCGAAGAAGTAGCGGTGCTTGGAATCGAAGTCCGCGGTCCGGTACTTGACATAGGGGGCTACGGCCCATTCCCGGTCATCGAGGTTGGGGCCGTCGTAGATGTCCCAAGTTCCCTTGAGGCGAGCGGCCATGCCCCCGACCTCGCCGACCCCGCCGGCGGCCGCGGCCGCCCA
>Ga0194125_10004113_pt1 | contig 22949 bp, 19 predicted proteins | sample TA2KigC250mmetaG_FD_148626 | JGI IMG/M metagenome (GOLD analysis project Ga0194125, IMG submission 148626) | Freshwater microbial communities from Lake Tanganyika, Tanzania - TA2015034 Kigoma Deep Cast 250m | ecosystem: Environmental > Aquatic > Freshwater > Lake | place: Tanzania: Lake... | reverse complement strand
TGGGTAAGATGGCTTCGATCGCTCTGGCTGCCTACTCGATAGCTAGAAACCGCTAAAATTTATTTAGCAGCTACTTTGTAATTAAAAACATTTGTGTTAGAATAAATTAAGCCGACCGACCGACCGGTCGGCCGGTTATATTCAGAGGGAGGCAACGCCGTTTGAATCTATCGGCATTAGCGGTCAGAAGACCAATAGCGACATTAACAATTCTGCTTGTCATATTGGTGATCGGCCTGGTCAGTCTTTATCAGAGCCCGCTTGATCTGTTGCCTGAGATTCAGGCTCCGGTGTTGGCGGTGATTACAGCTTTTCCGGGTAGCTCGCCCCAGGAAACACTTGAGCTGGTTACCAAACCGATCGAAGACAGTGTTTCTGCAGTCAGCGGTCTTACCGGCCTGAATTCATTCTCTCGTGAAAACCTTTCTTTGGTCATTTTGCGCTTTAACTGGGGCGCCGATATAAAAAAAGTGCGGGAAGACGTCAATGTCCGCATGGACCTGATCAGCTTCCCTGATGGTGTGCAACGGCCACTGCTGTTTGAATTTGATCCGACCCTTTTGCCGATCATGCAGGTTTCGGCCAGTGGCTCAGATGATCCGATTGTGCTGACTAACTGGCTCGAGGAGAAAGCCCTTCCCAGGCTTGAATCGCTGTCCGGGGTGGCCAGCGTGCAGATTCAGGGCGGTGCCCGTCAGGATCTATTTATCAGGACCACGCCTGAGGTGATGGCGGAATATGAAATTTCTTTTGAACAGATTGCCAACGTTTTAAGGGCCAGCCTGATTGATCTGCCAGCGGGAATCATTGAACTTGATGACCGCCAGGTTAGGGTCAGGTTTCTGGGTCGGTACGCTGATAGTGACCTTTTATCAGATCTTATTGTTGGTTTTAAGGTCGATCAGGATCAGCTCACCAAGCTGGTCGGGCAGGAAGTTGATATCAACCTGAACCAGTTTCTATCAGGGCAGAATGGTGGATTGGCAGCAGGTAGCAGAGCCGCTTCAAGGCCGGTTCCGGTAAGTGAACTTTACTGGGATGATCTGTTTAGTTTTGATCAGGCAATCTTTGCCGGAGGAAACCTGATTCTACCGCTCGATTCAGATTGGGTCGCACAAAGTGATGGCGATATGGCCTCCAGTTTACTACTTTTCACAGTCAACCCCAACGTTACCTACGACCAGGGGTTGCAGAGCCTGGTCATGTCAGTTGAGGGTCTCGGCAAGATCCCCCTGACTGTGGAGAACCCTTCAGCCCTGGGGGAAGAAGGAGTGGTCAGGCTGGAAGATATATGGCGGATAGACCAGGCAGAACTGGATAATGGTTATCTAATTGTGCCTCTCGATCAAAACCGGTTACACCAAAATGAAATAACTTTCGAACAGGTCAGGTCGCTTGTTGTTAATTATCCGCTTATTGTCGAATCCAGTTCTGAACAGATTAAGATTGCCTTTCACCAGGATTGGGAAAGAGTCCGACGTGAACCGATAGTTGCAATTCCTGATTACGGGGCCTGGCTGGAAGGGGTCCAAAGTGATGTTCAGCAGGGGATCGGCGATACTTCAAGGTTGCTGGAAGATAGCCTTAACCAAATTGCCACAACAATGATTCTCAACTCCATGATGCCTGGAGGTTCTTCGCTTGGCTCGATCAGTTTTGACGACGATTTTCCTATTGAACCGATTTCACTTGGTACTCTGGCTGAAATTAAACAGGACACGTATAACCCGACAACAATCAGCCGCTATAACCAGTTACCCAGTATCGGGCTGGTAATCCAAAAAGAGGGGGACGCCAACACTGTTGTTGTCTCCCGCCAGCTGCGTGCTGAGTTTCAAAAACTGACTGATGAGAGCGAAAATGCCGAGTTCCAGGTGCAGTTTAATACGATTTTTGATCAGGCAGCAGAAATTGAGAGCGCTCTTGCCGATCTGGCCTGGTCGCTGATCGGTGGATCGATTCTGGCTGTTTTGGTGCTGATTTTTTTTCTTAAGAACTGGCGTACTACTTTATTTATTGCTATTAGTATCCCTACGGCGATTATTACCACCTTTACGCTGCTTTACTTCGCGAACATCACCATCAACTTAATGACTCTGGGCGGGCTGGCTCTGGCTGCAGGGATGCTTGTTGACAATGCAATCGTTGTTAGTGAAAACATCTACCGCCATTACCAGATGGGCAAAGAACCGGCCGAAGCTGCCATGGAAGGTGCCCGCGAGGTTGGCGGAGCCGTGACGGCCTCAACCCTTACCACCTTAAGCGTTTTTTTCCCTGTAGTTTTTTTAAGCGGCCTGGCCGGTCAGTTGTTCTGGGAATTTGCTTTAACTGTAGGCTGTGCGATCCTTGCTTCGCTGCTGGTGGCCCTGACAGTGGTTCCCCTGATGGCCTCCCGGTCTCTTAGCCGTGATCATAAATCCGCAAATAATGGGCAGGTATTTGATAGAGAGCCGACCTACCACCGGCTGCTCGGTCTTGCGGTGCGCTATCCGTGGTGGGTTCTCCTATTTGCTGCATCCTTTGTCGTGGTGGGTGTTTTCGCCTACGGCACGCTTGGCAGCGAACTATTTCCTTCCCCCGATGAATCTGCATTCCGAATCGATATTACCCTGCCTCCCGGGACGATCATGCAGTCAACGGATGATTATGTTTTGGAGGTTGAGGCGATCCTCAGTGCCAGACCGGAAGTATTGTCTATTTCTACCTCAATTGGCGGAGGCGGTTTTATCGGAGCGCCTGGTGAAGGAGGTGTTGCCAGCGAAGCCCAGGTTAGAGTAGATATTGAACCTGAATTTGTTGGTGAAATCAACATGCTGATGGATGAGGTTAGAAAAGAGTTGGAAAGTTTACCGATTGAAGCAGAAGTTACATTTACCCGGGAATCGCTGCTTGACGCTGCCGGTCTGGAACCCAGCCTCGACCTGGTAATCAGCGGCACTGACTTAAGCGAAGTGATCAGCTTAACAGAGCAGGCGATAATTATGCTTGAGCGGCATCCATCATTTTCAGATATCCAGTCGTCACTTGAAGAGAGCAGGCCGGAGGTCCATATCAGGTTGGATCACGGTCAGGCGCTGCAAAAAGGGGTAACCCTGATCCAGGTGGCGACAGCAGTGCGGCAGGCGTTGGAAGGGATACCGGTGAGCCGTATTGAGACTGACGCTGGAGTGCTGAATATAGTTCTTGGCTACCAGCAGCGGGATATCAGTAGTATTGAAGATCTTGGCAGCATCGGTTTTTATTCGCCTACCAGCGAGTACCTGCAGTTGAATCAGGTGGCGGAGCTGAGCGAAGCTTTCGGACCACAGAGTATTCCCCGGGAGAACCAGCAGATAATCGGGCAGATTCAGATCCAGTATGGTGACGTCGATTTAGGCACAGCAACAGAAGAAGCCCTTACCATACTTGAGGATTTGAGCTTACCTCCTGGATATGAAGTAAGAACAGCTGGCAGCTCCAACCTGATGGGCGATGTGATGTCTGAGCTACAGCTGGTGATGATCATTGCTGCACTCCTGGTCTACCTGGTTATGGCCGCCCAGTTTGAATCGCTGCTGCATCCCTTTATCATTATTTGCAGCCTGCCTCTGGCTTATACCGGCTCAGTGCTGGCTTTGATCATTACCGGCAACGAGGTTAGTATTCCGGCAATGATTGGGGTGGTGGTGCTCTCCGGGATTCTGGTCAATGACGGCATCATTATGGTTGATTTTATCAACCAGCAGCGCCGGATTCACGGTTTGCCCCTGGTGGAGGCGATTGTGGAAGGAGCTGCTGCCCGCTTACGCCCGATCTTGATGACAACCGCAACCACCGTGCTCGGCCTTGTGCCCCTGGCGATGGGTCTTGGCGAGGGAGGTCAGTTGCAGGCTCCGATGGCAATCACGATCATCGGTGGCCAGATAACCGGCACTATTCTTTTACTGCTGGCCATTCCGTCGATCTACAAGGTTGTTAACCGGGAGAAAAAAACCTTGCAGCACAATGCTGTCCAATCAAGTCACAAATATTTAGCTTCCGGAGTCAATGGTTCAGGTAACGGCCGGGATCGCCGCTTTATTAAGTTGGTTTTACGGATGATCGTGGTTTTAGCGATTTCCGCCCTCTTTCTATACCTGATTAAAATTTACTGGTAGAAGATCATCTTGCAGCAAGCTCCACTAATTTTTGGGCATTCAGTGATCGGAGGCTTAACAATGCAAACACAATTTGTTAAAACGAAAGAACCCGGCAACAAAAGAGAACAGATTTTACTGGCTGCTGTTGAGAAGTTTCTGGATAAAGACTTTTACCAGGTTACAGTAGTTGAAATTGCAGAGCAGGCCGGAGTTGGCAAAGGAACCGTTTATGAATATTTTTCTAGCAAAAAAGATCTTTTCAAGGAGTGTTTTTCATACTGTGCCGATTTTTACCTGCAATCATTCCGCCAATATTTACTTAAACCCCAGTCGGTAAGAAAATCGATGGAGGATGTGATCTTTGCTCATCTTGAGCTGATTAAGGATAATCGTAAGCGGCTACACCTGCTTTATAACGAAAGACCGGTTTATTTTCAGGAACTCCAGGGATGGATAATCGGCAGACGTCAGGAACTTTTACAGGAAGTGATCGGCCTGCTTGAGGAAGGAATCAGACTAAAAGAGGTCCGTTCCGATATTAACCTTGAAATGGCCGGCCGTCTGTTTTTGTCACTCACCTATGTCGTAATGGGTGGTATGATCATCATTGATAACCTGGAGTTGAACCAAGATCAGGTTTCCGGGTTGATCGATCTTTACTGGCATGGTATCGGTACCGAAAAATAAAACCGGAAGTGTAACTCCATGTAAAAGTTACCTTCCGGTCTGATCATACTTTTCTTGGTGGTTTACTTCACTGCTTTGCCGACCTCACGGCCCAACGTTTTTGCTGCTTCTACTGCTTCCTGATCGGGATTCCAAAGGACTTTAAGCCCTTCTTTGCTGATCAATTCAAACCCGGCTTCTTCAAGCAGCTGGTTGACTACTCCCACCGATTCACCACTCCACCCGTAACAGCCGAAGGCTGCTGCTTTTTTCTGTTTAAACTTCAACCCTTTGGCCATTTCCATCAGGGAAGAGATCGAGTGGAGAATGCCCTTATTGATGGTCGGTGAGCCGATAATGATGGCCTTTGATTTGAATATTTCGGTTATAATGTCATTAACATCGGAACGGGCGGCGTTATAAAGCTTAATATTCAACTCTGGATTTTCTTCTTTCAGGCCAAGGGCAATGGCTTCCGCAGTCTTTCGGGTGCCATCCCACATTGTATCATAGATGATCGTGACCTGGTTTTCCTGGTAACTGTCTGCCCATTCAAGATACTTATTGACAATCTGCAGGGGGTCATCACGCCAGATTACTCCGTGACTGGGGCAGATCATCTCTACCGGCAGATTCATGCCTACTACTTCCTTGATCTTGGCCGTAACCAGTGGGCTGAAGGGAGTAAGAATGTTGGCATAGTATTTAATTGCTTCAGCATAAAGCTCTGTCTGATCTACCAGGTCATTAAACATATACTCAGTGGCATAGTGCTGCCCGAAAGCATCGTTCGGAAAGAGGATATGATCACCGGTCAGATAGCAAAACATGCTATCAGGCCAGTGCAGCATCTTTGCTTCAACGAAAACCAGCTCCTTACCGCCACCCAAATCGATCTTGTCCCCGGTTTTAACCGGAATAAAGTTCCATTCTTCGTGGTATTGTCCCTTGAGCGATTTTACTCCGGCATGGCTGCAATAGACCGGTGTGCCCGGAATTTCACGCAACAGCTCCGGCAGCGCTCCGCTATGGTCGGTTTCACCGTGGTTTGCTACGATATAGTCGATCTTATTCAAGTCGATCTCTTTTTTCAGGTTTTGCAAGAATTCCTTGGCGAAAGGACCCCATACGCTATCAATCAATACCGTTTTTTCAGGCCCCCTGACCAAATAAGAGTTATAGGTGCTGCCTCGATGAGCGCTGAGCTCTTCTCCGTGGAATTTGCGCAACTCCCAGTCTACCTTGCCGACCCAGGTTACATTACTATTAACTTTAAAAGACATTAAATCCACCTCCTAATTACCTTTACCATTATTAATTATACTATATTATGAGCGGATCATGACCAACATCATTTTAAAGCGCTTGTTGGCTTTTAAAGCATGCGGCTCACCAGCCGGCATGATGATCATTTCACCTTCGCTTACCTGGTGAGCATTGCCGGAAATAATTATTTCCGCTTCTCCGTCTAGGACCTCAACCAGGGCGTCAAAAGGCGCAGTATGTTCACTTAAGCCCTGCCCCTGATCAAAGGCGAAAACTGTAACTGTTCCGGTATCTTTTTTAAGCACTTCCTTACTGACGACGGCACCGTCTTGGTAGGCTGCAAGATCTTTCATTTTGAGGGCTTTGGCTAAAAACTCTTTCATTTTATGGACAGCTCCTTTACAAACAAAAAATAAATATAACCAAATAGGTTATTTTTATCTTAACATATTTTGTTTGAAGGCACAACTATAAACCGGAAACGTTACAACTTTCTTTTAGAGCCAGTTGAAAATACTGTTCATATCTTCTGAAGCTTGCTAAAGAATATGACCCCCGATGGCTCACTATTGCCACGAATCGGTTGGCAAGGTAAGATTAACATCAGAATATTATCGAAGCAACCTAACCAGGGAGGCGGCAATTTGAAAAAAGGTTATGTTCAGGTCTACACGGGGGACGGCAAAGGCAAAACTACCGCTGCCCTGGGTCTGGGGTTAAGAGCTGTCGGTTGGGGGCTGAAAGTCGTAATGTTCCAGTTTCTGAAAGGGGCTCTCAGCGGGGAACTGATAAGTACGCTCCTTTTGGAAGGACGCTTTAAAATCATCCGTCTGGCGGAAACCAGGAAATTCTTCGATTTGATGGTGGAAGCGGAAAAAGCGGAACTTAAAACCATGCTTAAGACAGAGCTCAAGCAGGTTGAAGAGGTCCTGACCGATGGATATTATGATATCCTGATTTTGGATGAGGTTATGGCAGCTTTACATGGCGGCCTTTTGACATTAGAAGAAATTCTTACCCTGATTGATCAGAAACCAACCTCTATGGAACTGATTCTGACCGGGCGTGCAGCTCCGCCGGAGATAATTGCCCGGGCTGACCTGGTAACCGAAATGCGCTCGCTCAAACACTACATGGACAAAGGAGTTCCCGCCCGCGTAGGCATTGAAAAATAATATTTTCCACATTTAAGCGGGAACCGAAAAAAATGGACAGTTATATTGAAATTAAAGCCTTAAGCAAATCATTTGACAATAAGCCGGTAATCGTAGATTTAAATTGGCGAATCGACCAGGGGAAATGTTGTATGGTTGCCGGGCCAAACGGTTCAGGAAAATCCACGCTGCTTAAGATGATCTGTGGTTTGCTTCAACCTAAAGAAGGCCGGGTTGATTTTATCCTTGCCGGTAAAAAAATTAAACCGCACGTTTTATTCAGGTATGTTGGATTGACATCTCCCGATCTTAATCTTTATGGCAAGCTTACTGTTTTTGAAAATCTTGTTTTATTTGCCCGCCTGCGAGATGTTCAAAACTGGAAAAAGAAAATAACTGAACTATTGGATTTCTTTGAACTTGAAAAATTTGCTTTTCAACAGTTTTCATGCCTGTCAACCGGAATCAAGCAACGTTTAAAACTGGCAAGTGCGCTGGTTCACGAGCCTTTGTTTTTAGTTCTGGATGAACCGGGTGCCGGACTTGATCACACCGGAAAACTGATGATCTACAAGGTATTGGATCAGCAGTTGAAAAAAGGTTTGGCGGTTATGGCCACCAATGATGAAGAAGAGGTAAAAAAATATGGCAGCGAGACTATTCGCCTCAATCCGTTTAGCCAGCCTGGTGGCTAAAAAGGATTTGATCGAAGAGCTTCGAACCGGTTATACTTTGCTGACAATATTCCTATTTGTAGTTGCTGCGGTTGCCATGACCAGCTTTGTCATCGGTCCTGTTTTGATCCCTGCGGAGCTACACGCTGTATTGTTATGGATCATCATATTTTTTGCTTCACAGTTCATTTTTAATCGTAGTTTCGTCAAGGAAGAAGAACAGGGGACGGCATCAGCATTAAAGTTATCTACCGCCCCTCTAAATGTCTACCTGGGTAAACTGTTATCAAACCTCACCCTGTTAAGTGGATTGGTATTGTTAACACTTTTTTGCTATTATTTCTTTGTTGCACCGCCCGGGGGAGGTTTCTTATTGGTTGCTGCGATTGCCATCGCTGCATCCACCTGTTTGGCAGGAGCATCGACGATCTTGTCTGCTCTTGCCGCAAAGGCCGATGCCGGTAATGCACTGTTTGTTGCCCTTGTATTTCCGGTAATCTTACCGATTCTTTTTACAGCGGCGAAGCTGACCGAAGTTGTTTTTCGCGGGGCCATCTTTCAGGAAATTATATCTGGTCTGCTGTTTTTAATATCGATCGCTGTGGTTTTGATCACTTTATCTGTTTTACTTTTTGACTATGTCTGGCGGGATTAAAGATTATTGGTGATCGTTGCCTGCTATTTTAGCGATTTTAATCAGGAGTGAGCCGGAAAGTGTTGTTGAAAGTGATACTGGGTGTCTGGGTGCTTGCGGTGATCTATACTGCGTTTTACCTGCCAATTCCTCAAACCGGTCTTGGTGATTTGGCCAGAATCATTATATTTCATGTTCCTTTGGCCTGGGTTGGGGTCATTTCATACCTGGTTTCGATGATCAACAGCATCCGCTACCTGAGAAAAGAAGACCGTTTCTATGACATAAAAGCGCGATGCAGCGCGGAGTTAGGGTTATTATTTACGATGTTGGCGACGATAACCGGCGCTATCTTTGCCCGGAGTACCTGGGGGATGTTCTGGAACTGGGACCCCCGGCAGACAACTGTTTTGATCCTGCTGCTGGTTTACGGTGCTTACTTCGCTCTGCGTTCTGCTTTGCCGGATGAGAAGGTTCAGGCGCGCCTGGCTTCCGTTTATAGCATTTTTGCCTTTGTTACGGTCCCTTTTCTCGTATTTATCATTCCCCGGCTCTATCATACTTTGCATCCTGACCCGATCCTTAATGTAAGTTTACAGCTCAGGATCGACAGTTTCCTTTTGTTAACCCTTATTGCTTCGCTGGTTGCTTTCAGCGGTCTATTTGCCTGGATCTATAATTTGCAGGTCAGGCTGATGGTTTTAAATGATGTCAACAGGCAGGAAATATTGCGGGGTGATTAAGTGAACCATTTATTCCTGGTCTTCACCGTGACAGCTGTAGGTTGGATTGGTCTGTTTTTCTATCTCCTCAGGCTTGATCTGCGTATTAAGAGGTTGGAGAAGAAAAAATGAGCAAAAAGCTAGTCATTGGCTTAATCATGATCATAATCTTTTCAGCTTACGCATTTTACAATTTCCAGTCTGCCTTAAGTCCCTACAGTACTTTTACTCAGGCGGCATCCAGGGATGGACAGACTCAGGTGCTTGCCTTTCTGATCGACAAGGAGAATATTGCTTATAACCGCCAGACCGGGTCTCTTAATTTTACCTTACAGGACGAGGAAGGTACGCTGGCTTTCGTGACTTATAGGGGGGCTAAGCCGAACAATTTTGAACATGCCGAAAGTGTGGTTGTCATCGGCAGCTTTAAGGGGAATCATTTTGAGGCGGAGCGGCTTTTGGTAAAATGTCCTTCAAAATATGAAGAACAAGTAGAGGGAACAAAATAGGTGCCGGGCATAGTCGGTATTTACATCGCTTTTGTTACGGCCATCCTCTCCGGGATGCTCTTTTTCTTTTTAGCGGTCAGGGATACGCAGATCAACTCGAAACAAATAAATGCTGCACGCCTCTTGTATCATCTTCATGTTTTATCGCTTGTAATTGCCGGTATTTATCTGTTTTACGCGCTTTTAACGCATAAATATGAATATTATTATGTTTATGCTCATAGCGGCAGTGAATTGCCGGTTGGTTATTTAATATCTGCTTTTTGGGCTGGTCAGCAGGGTACTTTACTGCTCTGGGCGATTTTATCTGCTCTTATCGGTCTTATCCTGGTCGAGAAAAAAACTCTGCTTCCGCCGCTGATGGTTTTTTATCTTGTCAGTCAGATTTTCCTCAGTCTTTTTTTGTTGCTCGACAGTCCCTTTAAGTCAGTTGCCCCGGTGCCATCTTCAGGGTCTGGCCTCAACCCGTTACTGATGGATCCTTTCATGGTTGTTCATCCTCCGATTATATTTGCCGGTTACGCCCTGCTTGCTGTGCCCTGCTGTTATGCTCTCGCTGCCCTGTGTAAAAAAGAATTCCGCCAGGGTGCCATGGAAGCCCTCCCCTGGGCTGTTACCGGTTGGTTTTTCCTCGGGGCTGGTATCATCATCGGCGGAGCATGGGCTTACCGGGTTTTAGGTTGGGGAGGTTATTGGGGTTGGGATCCCGTTGAAAATGCTTCCCTTGTTCCCTGGCTTACTGCCGGAATAACTGTTCACTCTCTTCTCGCCTTGCGTGCAGGTCTGAGGCAGATCAGGTCAAGTCTTTTCTTCTGTATTATCACCTATATCCTGGTGATTCTGGCTACAGTGATTACACGCAGCGGAGTGATTGCAGAGTTCTCGGTTCATGCTTTTACCGAGACGGTGATCAGCCCTTTTCTTACAGCCTTCTTTTTATTTTATCTGCTGCTGGGGCTGATCCTGTTTGCCAGGCGGTTTCAGGAATTGGGGCACATTAGCAGCGACTGCAAAATAACGCAGCGTAATATTTTATTTCTCTGCCTTACTATAATTTTGTCGTTGATGGCGCTATTAATCCTGATTGGCACCCTGTCGCCGCTGATTGCTGGGCTTACTGGTCAAATCGCCGGAGTGAATGAAAACTACTATCTTAAAACCGGCTATTTGCCGCTATTGCTGTTTTTTATTCTACTGGCAGTATGTTCACAGCCGCGATGGAATCTCAAGAGAAGTAATTTGCGTAAAACCCTGACAGCATTAGTCATTCCAATCATCTTCGTTCTGTCTGTTTTATATCTGGCGGTTCTTTATGGGCTGCGTTCATGGTCGGATTTACTCTCACTGACGGCAATTACAGCGGCATTCTGCCTGGCCGGTATTGATTTAATTAAAGCGATCAAATACAGCCGGCGAAAAGCGGGCGGCAAGTTGGCTCATATCGGTTTAATCTTAATGTTTGCCGGAATTTTATTTTCGTCAAGTCTGCAGGAATCTAAAATTATATTTCTGCCAAAAGATGAAAAAGTGGAGGCCCTCGATTTTAATTTTGAATACCAGGGCTATTTTGAAGAAACCGGAAAAGGCGGCCTGCAGGTGCTGGTTGAAAATAGGGGGGACGGCTTCCTGGCTACCTTGCCTTACTACTTCCAGGGAGAGCGTCTGATGAGGGAGCCCTATATTAAGCGCTATCTGGTTCGCGATCTGTACTTAAGCCCTTTAGAACTGCAAGGAGTTAGCGAAACAGAACAGCTGGTCATTGAAAAAGGCGGTTACCTGGTATGGAAAAACTACCGTATTTATTTTCGTAATTTAGCTCTTAACAAAGGGGATCAGTCTGCATTAATGATTGAGGCAGTTGTGGATCTGATCAGTTTTGATCAAGTAACCTCAATTTACATTGCTTTGCGACAGGTCGATGATGGATGGGAGCCTGTAACGGCTACCCTGCCGGGAGGCGAGGAATTCGTACCCCTGTTGATAGACAGTAACCAGGGGGTCATGGTCTTTAGGATTGAAGAAAATGATTGCTGCACAGAGCAGGAGATTTTTGTTATGGAAGTAAAAAGCAAACCAATGGTAGGATTACTGCTGGCCGGCTCTATACTCTTAATGCTCGGTACAGGCCTGGCAGTCTGGCGTCGGTTTACTTCTTTCCCACTCAGCTAGCTCGTCAGTTAAAAAGATCTAAAATCTGCAGGGCATACTCTTTAGATTGGTCAAAAGCTTTCCTGGCTTCGGTCGGGTTATGAAAACCATAGCTGTTTTCAGCCGCTACAAAGTCCCAGTAGAAAACTGCTTTCTGAAAATAACCCCGTGCTTCCTCTAATAATAAACTGTCAACACCTTCAAGTTCAGCATCCTGAATGGCGAGGCCGGCTTGAGCCAGCAGTTCCAGAATGGCTCCCTGCTTCTCTTTGATCTCATTCTGGATGGCTTTGGTCTGCGCCTGGATCTGTGCAGTATTTGTATGGCAGGAACTGCATGATTCCTCAACGTGCCTGAGCGGGCTGGTCCACCAGTGGGATCTAATCTCTACACTATTTTGCGGCATCATCGGCATATGACAATCGACACAGCTCATACCAATCCGGTCATGGGGGTTGGTTCCACCGGCTTTGAACATTTCAAATTCAGGATGTTGGATTTTAATCAAATCCACAGCGGCGGTGGGATTATGAAAGTCAGTAAAACCGACTGTACCGTCGGGCATTACGTAGTTCTCATAATAGTATAGGATATCCTCACTTGAAAAGCCGTTATCCCATGGCAAAGTTACCTCTAAGCTGCCGCCGGGTTTAAAGTAATACTCTACGTGGCACTGCGCACAGAGGAGGCTCTTAAAATTGTTTTCAATAAAATCTTGATCAATTTCCTGCTCTGAGAGCGCATCAGTTAAAAAGGTTCTGGAGATCCTTCGTTCGTGGCTAAGCGGGTCGTGGCAGTCAATGCAGCCAACAGGATTGGAAAAATCGCCTGAAGCCGCAGCCTCATCCCAACTGACAGTCTCCCATCCTGCGATATCATCAAGATATAAATTTGCCGCGACAGCGCTTTTGCAGGCATAACAGACCGCTCCCGGTTTAAGTCGCAGCGATGCTTCGGTATCAACAACCGACCAGACATGGCCACGAGGTTTATTATAATCTTTGGAGAACGCAATCCCATCCCAGATTATCTGCAGGCCAGGGTAATGATCAACATAGGAGTATAGTTTCGGAGGGTATTCGGGATGCCGGTCACTGAAAACCTGTTCATTTTTTAAATAACTCGCATAATGGAGGGGGTGAAACTCTTCCCATGCTTTGCTTTCTGCGTTTAGGGCTGCCCTGTTGGGAGCAGTAAGCGTTGCTAATGCCAAGACAGCTATGACAAGCACTGCCGATAAGACAATAAAATACCTCAAAATAATCCCTCCTGAAAAATGCGTTTGAAATATCAAACTCAGCCCTGATTATTCTTGACACAGATATTATAGCATCATTACTTTATACCCTGGTAGCCTAAGTTAAATATTTATTTAGTGGAAGGATCTTTGATTATATTATATAATGTAACCAATCAGGTTGTAAATACCTAAATAACAATTATACCCAAAATAATCTAGAAAGGATGATCATAGTGAGAACTGAGAATTTTGATCAGCAGAAAAAAGTAATCAAAGAAATAATATTAGGGCTACATGAAGGGCTGTCACTGGAAGAAGCCAAAGCGAGAATGGAAAAAGAGGTCGGCGAGATCTCTTCCCTGGAAATCGCCGAAGTTGAACAGTCACTGATTAATGAAGGCATGTCTACAGATGAGATAAAGAGATTTTGCAATGTTCATGCTCTACTTTTTGAAACAACTTTGCAGGAAGATATGGCTAAAGAAGAGAATCCTGCCCATCCGGTAAACCTCTTCAAAGAGGAAAACCGGGAGATTGGAAAGATAACAGCAGCGCTTAAAAGTTTGGCTGATATGTCCGACCAGGCTGAGGCGGAGCAATTTCGCAAGAAGGCAGGTGGGCTGCTTGAAAAATTAAGGGATATCGAACTGCACTACACCAGAAAAGAGCAGTTGCTGTTTCCCTACCTTGAACGTTACGGCTTTATGGGTCCCTCCAAGGTAATGTGGGGTAAACATAATGAGATCCGAGATCTCTATAAAGCGGCCATAGCGGAGCTGGAAAAAGGCAGCGAAGAGCCTGCTGCCCAAAAGTTTGCCGAAGAACACCTCAACTTGTTGATCGAAGAAGTGGACGGCATGATCTTCAAGGAAGAAAATATTCTTTTCCCCACCTCCCTCGAGAAGCTGCAGACCGATGACTGGATAGATATCTTAAAAGAAAGCGACCAGGTCGGTTATGCCTATATTACCCCGCCCGCAGAAACAGCACACTTAATTGATGCTCTTAAACAAGCTGCTGCCGATAAACCGGCATTAGTTGACAACAAGATTAAGCTTCCCTCCGGACTGATTTCACCGGCACAGCTGATGCACATGCTTAATGCCCTGCCGGTTGATGTGACTTTCGTGGATCATGATGATACAGTCCGCTATTTTTCTGAAAACAGGGAACGGATTTTTGTACGTACCCGGGCTATCGTGGGGCGCAATGTTCAGAACTGCCACCCGCCGCAGAGCGTGGACCAGGTGGAGAAGATCCTCGACACCTTCAAGGATGGGAGCCGCGATCAGGCCGAGTTCTGGCTGAACCTGAAAGGGAAGATGATCTATATTGTATTTTATGCCGTCCGCGATGAGAATGGCAGATACCTGGGCACCCTTGAAGTAGCCCAGGATATTACGGAGCTTCAGAAGCTGGAGGGCGAACGGAGGCTGCTCGATGAAGGAACTTGATCTGAATAAAACTGTTTATGACTTGACCGAGGAATATCCCGAGTTGATTGAAGTCTTAAAGGATCTCGGTTTTGCCGGTCTGGCCTTTCCCGCCGTGCGTAAAACGCTGGGTAAAAAAATGACCCTCCAGGCAGGGTGCGAAAAGCAAAAAATAGAGCTGGCCGGAGTGATTGGCCAGCTCGAGGATTTGGGTTACAAGGTCATCAATAAACCACTATAGCAATAACTGATACGGGGACTATATGATCTTCAGGAAGCATCAGATGCGTTAGCCCTGAGATAAAAAAAGTTCCCTTCAGCTTATATTCTCATGAGTACCTGCTTTCAAGCTTGGTGGCCTGCGCTCGGGAAAAGATCAAGATCCGTATGGGGCAGAAACATAGCAGAAATATACTCATCCATGAAGCTGTTTCCGGTAGCCAGTTCGATGTAGGTAATCTTCTGCCCCAGATCCACCGCTTCCCGGTAAGCATCCGCTGACAGTAAGGCCAGGCAGGCTCCTTTTACGGAGCTATTGCCGACAAAGGTGTAGCGCTCCTGGTCGATATCTGGCAGCAAGCCGATTTTTATTGACTTTTCAATGTTTAAATAGTTGCCGAACCCCCCGGCGATAATAATCCTGGAAACATCCTCTATCTTCATCTCCACCATTTGAAGCATCGTGCGTATTCCGGCAAAGATCGCCGCCTTAGCCCGCAGCAGGTTTTTAACATCTGCTTCCGTGATGACGATATCTGAATCCCGGCCAGATTCTTCCTGCCAGACCAGCACAAATTCTCTGCTTTCATCGCCTTCCCGCAGGCGATTGGTCGCCAACCCGGTTTGAAAAACTCCGGCCCGGTCGATAGCCCCTGCTTCCAACAGGGCGGAGAGCGCATCAATTAGACCTGAACCGCAGATGCCCACCGCTTTGGCCCCTCGGACAGTCTCTACAATAACATCAAAGTTTTTCGGATCGATGGTCACACTTTCGATAGCTCCAGTGGTAGCACGCATGCCGAATGTGATGCCACCACCTTCAAACGCAGGGCCTGCCGAGCAGGCGCAGCTGACCAGAAAGTCTTTATTGCCCAGCACCATCTCACCATTGGTGCCGATGTCAATAAACAAGGTCAGATCATCTTCGTAAGCTATACGGGTAAAGAGGGCGCCGGCCACGATATCTCCACCCACATAGCTGGCCACCTGGGGGAATGATACGGCAATCGCTTCGTGGTGTAATTTTAGCCCGATCTGCCTTGCTTTAACCGGTGGCACCACCTGGAAGGTGGGGATGTAGGGCTCAAGGCGAATATATTTGGGGGTTACACCCCAAAGCAGTTGGGTCATCGTGGTGTTGCCGGCGATCACAGCCTGGACCACATCTTCTCTTTTATAGCCAACCTCGGTAACTGCTTTATCGATCAGGTCGTTTATAGTATCGGTAGCTGCCTTTTGCAGGGTTTTTAATCCGGTTTTTTCTACCGATGAGTAGATAATTCGACTTATCACATCGTCGCCGTAGCGGCACTGCCGGTTGTAATCGCCCTGGCGGTTGATAATGCGAAAGGTGGAGAGGTCGATCAGGTAAACCACGTTCGAGGTGGTGCCCACATCGATAGCCACCCCTAAAGTTACCCCAATATGGCCGGGTTCAACCCTAATTATTTCCGTAAAGGAATCGAGAATAGCAATGGTTACTGCCACATCCCAGTTGCTTTCCCTTAAAATTTCCGCCAGGGTGCGCAGGGCGGTGATGCTGACCCTGATTGATTCGTCCTCCAGGGGAAGATTGAGCACTTTTTTCAGGCCCAACCGCAGGCGGCTTAAATCAGCGGTATTTTCAACCAGGCTGGGCGGCTCCAGTTTCACCCGCACCTTGCGGCAGATCGGCTGGCGTTGGTAACCCTGCAGTAAAACATTGGCGACCATCTCTTCTTCCCGCTTCGCCTGTGCTGATAAAACGCGGTGGGTTTTTACCCTTGACGATTCAGGAACTAAAATGCTCACTTCTTCATCTTTTACTTTCGCCTGGCAGGAGAGAACGTAGCCTTCATCGCGCAGGTTTTTCTTTAAAGTGCGCGATTCGCCGCTTGCTACCGAACCTGATTCCAGCTTAACCATACAGCGGCCGCAGGTACCTTCGCCGCCGCAATTGGCCTTAATATCGATCCCGGTGATTACCGCTGCCTTTAGCAGAGAAGTGCCAGCAGGGACTTCAACAGATATATTTTCAGGCTGTACTAAAACTTTTGGGCACAATGTGACCACTCCTCCGTCTTAATAGCTCTTAGAAAGGGCCGTATCGTACTTTTCAGCCATTTGACGGTGAAGCTTCAGCTTCCAAGTGCGCTCGTTCAGCGCCTTTAGTATTTTCTGAGCCGCTTTAACCGGATCTTCTTCCCAGATAAAGTAACCGCCGTAGACATCTTCGGCAATTTGCAGGGCGATGCCGTTTACCAAACTGCTGCCGGTAACCTCAGGTACAACGCCCACATGAGTCGGGATGCCAAGGGCCACGAACCAGCTGCCGATAGAGACGGCTTTCTCACTCATTGCCTCCGGTGCGGAAGCTACAAAAGGAACCTTGGGGCTGTCGATGCCCCACTGCCTGGCCAGAACAGTGACCAGGTCGTAAGCCCTGCTGTTGTCGACGCAGGAACCCATATGGAAGAGCAGGGGCAGTTTGTTGCCCTCCAGTTTGTCCTTATTCGCTTCATTTAGTTTGTGGATAAAGGCTTTTAATCCTTCTCCAGCGTATTTTTCAACTGCCTCATCATTCATCAACCCCATCTTGGCGGCGCTGCCGGCGGCACACCCGGTGATGACCATGAAAACATCATTGCGGGCAAGTTCGCGGATGATCTCATTGTGGCTGTGATCCTGCAGCACCCTTAAGTTGTTGCAGCCGGCCAGTAAAACCACGCCACGCAGTTGCCCCGAGTCAATGGCATCGGTAAGTGCCTTAAAAGGCTGATCGGGGCTGACGGCGCCCAGTAGATCATCGAGCGCCTCCATGCTAAAACCGGCGGTCACCTTGTGCTTGATCTGTGGAATTGATACCACTTTACCTTTCCGCTCCTTAAAGGCGTCGATTGCCAGCCCGATTATTTCCCGGGCCTTGGCTTCAGCCTCTTCTTCAGCAAACGCTACGTGGTATGCCCCCGGAATCTTAGCATTCGGCATCGTTGTTACAATCCTGGTGTTAAAACACTCGGAGACTGCTTTTATCCCGGGCATAATGCATTGTACATCGACCACCATGGCATCTAAGGCGCCGGTCATCATCGGCAGCTCCTGCGACAGGAAGTTGGTCAGCACTGGCACACCCTGGCGCATCAATACTTCGTTACCGGTGCAGCAGATACCCATGCATTTTATGGCCCTGGCCCCAGCCGCTTCGGCCTCTGCACTCATTTGACGGGCAACTCGCACGATCATTTCACTCAAAAGTGGATTATGTCCGTGCAGGGCTATGTTAACCGTGTCTTCTTCCATAATCCCGAAGTTGGCCTCGGTGGTTACCGGCTTTGGGGTGCCAAAAAGAATATCGGAAAGATCGGTGGCGATATGCATGCCGACATAATCACATAGGGCCATTTTCAAGCCCTGGAAGATCAGGTTAACCGGGTCGGCGTCCATACCCATGTGGGTCTGGGCCATCGTTTCGGCGATTGTTGTGTGAATGCTGCGCGGGGATATGTTACATTCTTCAAGTTTTTGCATCCGTTCTTCAACCACGGTGCTTTCGAGCCAGCGGCAGGGATCAGTCGAATCTTTAATAAAGTCCTCGAGGGCCAAGGCTGCGACTTCCGCCAGCAGTTCTCTATCGTTTTTTCCCTCTCTGGCAATGCCTAACCGGTCGGCTACCCGGTAAAGCTTCTGCGGATCTTCAATTGAATAGGCAGGAGCTTTCTCCTTCAGCATCTCCATCACTGTATGAACTATATGACGGCCGTGATCGCCGTGGGCGCTGGCACCGGCCGTAATTGCGCGGATCAGGTTACGGGCGACTATCGTGTAAGCATGGGCCCCGCAGATGCCCTTATCGGCCTTCTTGCTTATCCGGCATGGCCCCTGGAGGCAGATCCGGCAGCAGACGCCGGTGCGCCCGAAGTTACATTGCGGCTGCATCTTCAGGTAGCGGTCAAAAGCGGTTTCAACCCCGCTGCTATCATGATTCAGCACGGAAATCGCCGCTTTATCAGCGGTCCTCACTTTCTTATCCTGCTCACTTGTAATTGCCATGATTATGAACACTCCTCTCCATTGTGTAACGACATCTTATAAGCGTATAAAACTTATCAGCTGTCGATTAATTATAACTAATTAAAATGGTTATATAAAAAACCGAAAAACAACCCCGTGCAGGTCTGGTGCGATGTTGAGCATTCTAATTATACTAATACGATAGAGGTTGTTTTAATTATAACAGGAAACGGCAATCGTCACAAGCTGATATTTTTAAGAAACTTTTTTCATTAGCAAGATATAAAGGAAAAAGAACTTTGCTGTCAAAGATATAATAATGATCATTGGCAATAATGTGGGGTGATTTTAATGACGGGTAAAAAAATAGTGGTAATTTCTCTTATTGTGCTAGCCCTGTTAACGGTTGCAGTTTTGCCTTTTTGGGGCGGATCCGGTTTGGGTCGGGAGCTGATGCGTTCCGCTGAAGACCGGATAGTAGTGATCTACCTAACCGGAGTCATCCAGGAATCGTCAGGTGGAGGTTTTCTATCCGGTGCGATAACCCCTCGCTATGTGCAGAACCAGCTCGAAAAAGCTGAGGCTGATGCGGAAATCAAGGGGATAGTCCTTAGGGTGGAAAGCCCAGGTGGTTCGATTGCCGCTTCACAGGAGATAGCGGCGCTGATCAGAAACTTCAGCAAACCGGTAGTGGTTTCGATGGCTGACATGGCCGCTTCGGGTGGTTATTATATTTCTGCCCCTGCTCAGGGTATTGTAGCTCAGCCCGGAACAATGACTGGCTCAATTGGTGTGATCAGCACCTTGATCAACACCGAGGGACTTTATGAAAAACTCGGTCTGGAAGTTGAAACCTTTAAGTCCGGAGAACACAAGGATATGTTCGGCCGCACCCTAACTGCTGAAGAGAGGCAGATTATGCAGGATATCTCCGATACAGCTTACGATCAGTTTATTACCGAAGTGGCCGTAGACAGGGGCATGGAGCTGGAAGAAGTGCGTGCTTTAGCTACCGGCCAGCTTTACTTGGGCACACAGGCTTTAGAGCTAGGGCTGGTTGATCGCCTGGGGGGCATTGAAGAAGCGATCGCTTATCTGGCGGAATTAAACGGCCTTGAAAATCCCGTGCGCTACGAGTTTCCGCCGCCTTCAGCTTTCAGTCAGTTTTTTGAGTCTGGATACCGGATCTTAACGCAGCTGGAAAAAGGTTTTTTAGGGCCTGAACAACTGCTCCTAGAAACCCTGCGGGAAGGATTCCCACCTGCTATCCTGTATCAGGTCAGGTAATCAGCCCCATTTGTCTTTAACACTGTTGAATCCATGGTGGAGGAGGTAGCTATAGTGTTCGATCAGCTCATAAACTGGCTATATGGAGTATTAACTAAGCCGGTTCAGACCTTAAATGAGATTGCCCGGGAAAAGCCGGCTAACGCAGCGTTTTTAATTTACCTGGGGATAACGATGCTCAGCGTCCTGAGCTCACTCTATAACCCGCAAGCGATGCAGGCTTTTGAGGATCTAATGCGGGAAACTGATATCGCTATACCTTTTTCGGTAATCATTGCCGCCTCCCTTTTAATGGCCATTATATCGATTTTTGTGGTGACCGGTGTTTTGCAACTGCTGGCTCGTCTTTTTAAGGGCAATGGCGGATACTGGAACCTTTTTTCAGCTTATGCTTTTGCCAACTTTCCAGTGATTATTGGGCTTCCGATTACTTTTATCAGCGGTTTTCTGGGCACTGTGGGTAATATACTCTCAGGAGTGTTCAGTCTTGGTCTCTCCATCTGGGTTCTGGTGCTGCAGGTGATTGCCGTGCGCGAAAGCCACTCTTTGTCGACGGGCGCCAGTATCGGGGTTTACCTGTTGCAGTTGGCGATTCTGGTAGGGATTCCGCTGGCAATCGCCATTGTTCTTATGATTGCCTATCTGTCTTTCTAAAGATGCCGGAGACTACTCGTCCGGTAAGAAGAGGTCATCCAGCGGTTTTAAAATCTCAACAACCCAGTTGAAGCCGCCGCTGAGAGACGCCTTGTAGGCCAGGGGGGCCGATTCTTTAATCACCTTGTGGACGATGCGTCGGGCTGCTTCTTCGTCTCCCCTGAATATTGCCTCGCGGGCTTCGAAAAGGGACCGGTGGACTTTTTTCTTCAGGATTTTTTCTTCTCTCGCCCTGGTTATCTCTATTCCCTTATTATCCATGCTACTATATTTAACCTGTTCCAAATCCGGTTTGCTGTTGCAGTTGACCGGACTGATATAATTTTATCAGCTTCAGTTGTTGTAAACAACATAAAGGGAAGTGTAAACAATCACTGATCAGGAGCAGGGCAAAGACGAGCGTAAGTTGATTGCAGAGTTAAACAAAAAATACGCCGGTCAGGATGACTTTACGGCAGAAGAGCCACGGCAAAAAGTTTTTCGCCAGGCGGCCAGGCTTATTGCCCTGCTGCTGGCGTTAATTTTCTTCTTTACCGTAACCGGCCGCTGGTTATCAGTTTTCAGTGGCCCCGCTTTTCATTTTTTAAAGGAATCCTGGGCGCTTTCTTCCGATCCCCTGGTCACTGAAGTGAGGGGGGCGGTTGTTCAGGTTTTTACTGAATCCGGAGCTGGTTCAACCCGGGGCAGCTTAAGAGGCAGTGGCTTTAATATTCACGAAGACGGTCTCGTGGTCACCAACCGCCACCTGGTTGAAAATGCTGCCCTGGTCAGGGTCTCATTTCCTGAGCATGGTTCGTTCATGGTATCAGAGTGGTTCATATCTGAGGTATCCGATCTGGCTTTGCTGGTGTTTGAGGGCGATGCTTTGCCTGCCGTTCCTTTGGCCGACAGCTCATTAATAGTGGGCGAGGAAGTGCTGGTGATTGGCAATCCCTTACAATTTGCCAGGATTGCCAACAGGGGGAAGGTGATCGCCTACCGTCAGGCTTACGGACGGGAGCTGCCCCACCTGGTAATCGAAGCGATGATTTACCCCGGAAGCAGCGGCAGCCCGGTTTTTAACGGGCGGGGCGAGGTTGGCGCGATTGTCTTCGCCACCCTGGCTGGTCAGGATCCGGATCAGGTTAAGGGGCTGGCGATCGATGTGGGCGAACTAAAAGCACTACTGGGTGCTTTAGAATCCGATCACTAGGCAACAGAGTTTATTTAGGCAGTTGTTTTCTCAGTCTGCGGCCTGGTTAACCTGTTGATCAGGGGCACCAGGAGGTTCATGGCCAAGATGGCAAAAGTAGTTCCTTCCGGCAACCAGCATCCCTTTCATCATTTTCACCTTTATAATTCCCCGTTTCCTGATTTTTTACATTCTACATTAGATAGAGGCGGCTAATCAACAGTTGGTTTAGACTAAGAGCAGGAATGAAAGTGGTTTAGTCGAACCATTTAGAAAAGTAGACTTCACTTGCTGAAACAGGGGAGGGTTCTTGATGGCTGAACAGCAATATATCGGTGTCTCGGTGCCGCGGAAAGACGGCCCCGATAAAGTGCGCGGCAAGCTGCGCTACTTAAGCGATCAGTTGATGCCGCAAACTCTTCATGCGGCCCTGAAAGTGAGTCCACATGCTCACGCGATCATAAAATATATTGACAGCTCAGCGGCTAAACAGCAGCCCGGGGTTCGAGCTATCTTAACCGGAGAAGATGTGCCGGGTAATATCGGCATTTATTTAGGTGATAAACCGCCGCTTGCTCGCGGCAAGGTTCGTCATTACGGTGAACCGGTGGCTGCGGTTGTTGCAGACAGCGAGGCGGAAGCAAGGGCGGCTCTTTCGCTGATCAGGGTCGAATATGATCCTTTGCCGGTAATCACCTCACCACTGGAAGCCTTGGCCGAGGGTGCACCAATCCTGCACGAAGTGATGGCTTCATACAGCCATATCCCGGCGATTTACCCTGAGCCGGGCAGCAACATTGCCAATCGGACTAAGATACGCAAGGGCGATATTACAGCGGGCTTTAAAGCCAGCGATTTCACCATATCCGGATTTTTTAAATTTCCGCCAGGAGACCATGTCGCAATGGAAACCCGGGCGTCAACGGCTGAAATATTAGAAGACGGCCAGGTCATCATCCACTCCACAACCCAGGCACCGTTTGTTGTGCGCAGTTTGCTGGCGGCTGCTTTTAACCTGCCGCTTGGTAAAATTACCGTGATCACAAAGCCTCTCGGAGGTGGAT